>JAEEGL017396415.1_pt1 | contig 10924 bp, 13 predicted proteins | sample 9134231 | NCBI WGS metagenome assembly JAEEGL01 (sample SAMN16246548, study PRJNA631951) | gut metagenome | biome: gut microbiome; feature: rumen; material: fiber-attached | host: Bos | place: Iran: Karaj | collected 2018-10 | reverse complement strand
TATTATATCCAGGAAGTTTCGATCCAATGACAAAAGGACACATGGACATTGTTGAACAAGCAAGTAAATTATTTGATGAAGTCATTATTGCTGTAATGCAAAATCCAGATAAGAAGAATTCGTTCTTCACACCAGAAGAAAGAATCGAAATTATTAGAGAACTATATAAAAAAGCAAAGAATATAAAAGTTGTTACAGGTAGTGGAGCAACAGTAGATGTTGCAGTACTTAATGACTGCAAAGCAATCATTAGAGGTTTAAGAAGTTTAAAAGATTTTGATGATGAAATTCAAATGCAACAAATAAATAAAGAAATATCTGGTGGTCAAATAAACACTGTTTGTTTATTCGCTGACAAAGAAAATCAATATATATCTTCAAGTATGGTTAAACAAGTATTTAATTTAGAAAAAGATATATCACCATATGTTGATCCTATCGTTCAAGATAGAATGGTATTAAAGAAAAGAAGTTAATTAACATGAATAAAATAACAATAACACCACTAGGAACCATATCTCCTTATCCAAAAGGAAATATGAACTGTCCAGGATTCCTAGTTGAATATAATGGTAAAAGAATATTATTAGATTGCGGTAATGGTATAACTAGATTAATGAATCTTCCAGAAGATCTAAAAGATTTAAATGTAATCATTACCCATTACCATAAAGATCATTTTGGCGATATAGGTGCCTTACAATACGCTTCCTATGTTTATCATAACTTAGGATTACTAGATAAAAAGATAGATATCTATCTACCAAGAAATGATATTGGATACAATAAAGAATCAATCCTTTCAAATCAAGAAAGCTATGCCAACTATCATGATATAGATGATTCATCTTCTTTCTATCTAGATGATTTAAGAGTATCTTTTGAAGATAATCATTCACATACTATTGAATCACAAATGGTTAAATTACAAAATGATGATTTCAAAGTAGTTTATACTTCTGATATAGGAACAACTAATCTTCGAAAGCTAATTGATTTTTGCCGAGATGCAAACTTAATAATTAGTGAAAGTTCATTCTTAAAGAAGCATAACTCTAATAGTAAAACTCATTTAACTGCTTACGATGCTGCTATGTTAGCAAATGCAGCTAATGCTCAAAGATTAATGCTAACTCACTTCTGGCCTGAAGAAGACAAAAGATTATACTTAGAAGAAGCTAAGCAAAATTTCGAAAACGTAGAAGTAGCAGAAGAAGGTATGAAGTTAACACTTACTAAGTAATAACCAAAGTTACGAATTATCGTAACTTTTTATTTTGCTTTAAATATGGTATTATTTATTTGAGAAAGAGATGATATTATGGGTAATAGAGTAAGAGATGTATATAATACTTTACTATCAAGCAATAAATATGACAACGAAACAAAGATGGCAATATCTCATAGAATATTAAAATGTATTACAAGAGAACAAGAACAATTAGAAGATAATCTATTCTTAAGAGTAGACAACTTAGAAGATTCAGAAAACATGAGTATCATAGTATGGTCAAATATTTATCTTCCTCATGAACAAACAGTTAAGAATGAGCGTTCATTTACTGATGAAGAATTATTAGATTTTTTACATAATTTAGTAATTAAAGAAAACCAACCAGAAGCATCACATGGAATGCAAAAATAGCACAATTGCTATTTTTTTTTAAGAAAATAATAGATACCTCTTGACAATTAAAATTGTACACCGTATTATAAAGAAGCATAGAAAAGGATATTATCCCCTATAATGGAGTGCATATGGAGCCGGAGAAACAATTCAGCATTTTTATATTAAAAAGATTAAATGAGAGTCAAAGACAGATACTCATGTATTTGTTTTGACTCTCTTTTTTGCATTTAAATAGGAATTAAGTCGATTATATCTTTTTCAAAAAATATCAAAAAAAGGAGGTTAGGAATGGAAAAAATTAAAACAAAAGAATTGCTAAAACTAGCAATGCGTAATGAAGATTTCAGTTACGATATCTACTTCAGAATGGCTGTCATTGATGAGTACTTAAAAGGCAATGAAGCTATTTGGGAACTGTATTCTTTAATGCAACATACTAGATGTAGCAAAAACAAAAACATACCAAGAAACATGATTGATCATAAAGAAGAATTCATTGAATTGATTAATAATTTCAAAGAGAATGGTTTTGATTTTAATAATCCAATATTAGTTAATAAAGATGGACTAATAATTGATGGGGCACATAGAATGGCGTGCGCTCTATATTTCAAAGCACCAGAAGTATCAATTACAACAAAAGAAGAATGCCTTGAATTTAAACCTAATGATTATAAAAAGACTTGGTTTGAACAAAACAATTTATCAGAATGTATTCCATATGCAGAGAAACAGAAAAGACTAACAAGGAGAAGAAAAGATGTATAAGGGAAAGAAAGTGTTGGCTTTCATTCCTGCAAGGGCAGGAAGCAAAAGAATAATAGGGAAAAACAAAAAAATATTAAATGGTAAACCACTATTTGAATATAGTGTAGATGTAGCAAAGCAATCTGCTTACATAGATGAAATAATAGTAAGTACAGATTCAACAGAAATACTATCAAGAGCACAAGAATTAGGATGCCTAAAAAATAAACTAAGACCAAAAAAACTATCAGGTGATAAAGCAAGAATAATAGATGCAATATTATATGAGATAGACAAGAACAAATTAAATGATTACTCAGCAATTGTTCTTCTACAACCAACATTTCCATTAAGAACAGTAGAAATGTTAGATAAAGCAATTGAAAAATATTTTGAAAAAGAGACATCTCTAATAACAGTAGTTAAAGCAAAAGAACAACCACTATTTATGAGAACAATAGAAAAAGGTGAACTTAAAAAAATAATTGATTCTTCAAGTGATGTGAGAAGTCAAGACTTCAAAGATATTTATAAGATAATAGGTTGTATCTATATAAACAATATAAAACTATTAGATAGCAAAACAGTACTAAATGAGAATAAAGTGCCATTTATAATTGATAATTTATACGATATAGATATTGATACATTAGATGACTTTAAAAGAGCAGAGAAGGCTATGGAAAAATGAAAACATACATGTTTCATTACGTAAAACCTTTTTCAAATTATTATCATTATGATTTAGAACAATTTGAAAAAACAATTAAATTCTTAAAAGACAACTATAAAGTTATATCTTTAAAAGATTACAACGAAATAGTTAATTCAAATAAAAAGAATACAGATGATTTAGTAATGCTTACATTTGATGATGGAACAATAGATCATTATGAATATGTATATCCATTATTAAAAAAATATAAAGTGCCTGGCTTATTTTTTATACCATCATGTATTCATAATAGAAAAATGTTAGATATTCAAATAATTCATAAATTATTAGAAAACAATTCAATAGAAGATTTATATAAATCACTTCTAATTGAACTAGAAAAGAATAATATAAATATTAATGAATATAAAGCCGAAAAAAACTTGGATGATAATAAAACAGCTTTATTTAAACAGTTACTTCAATACAAACTACCAAACAAGATTAGATTAGAAGTATTAAAAAATCTAAAAAAAGAATATAAAATCTCAGGCTTCATCAAAAAAAGTTATATTGACTTGCCTAGATTAAAAGAAATGAAAGAGAATGGAATGTATTTTGGAATTCATACTGTTACACATCCAAGATTGTCATTAATAAGTAAGAAAAAACAAACAAAAGAAATAAAGAATAATTTAGATTTCCTATTAAATAATAAATTATTAGATAAAGACTATTTATCTATTGCTTTCCCATATGGATCATTTAACCAAGATACATTAGAAATAATGAAAGAATTAAATATCAAATATGGTTTTAAAGTAAATGATGAAGATTTCTTAGGAAAAATTAATGGGGTTGTGCTAGTCGATAGAATTGACTGTAATGAATTAAAGGAGGTTGTAAAATGAGTCAATATATTGAGATCGCAAACAGAAAAATAGGAAAAGATTATAAACCATTAGTTATTGCTGAAATAGGTATTAACCATAATGGAAGTTTAAAAGTAGCAAAGGAAATGGTAGATGCTGCTTATGAAGCGGGATGTGAAATAATTAAACATCAAACTCATGTTGTCGAAGATGAAATGTCTCACATGGCCAAAAAGGTAATACCTGGGAATGCCGATATTTCTATTTATGACATCATGAAAAAAAGTGCTTTAAGCGAAGAAGATGAAACAGAATTAAAAAGATATGTTGAGGAAAAAGGAATGATCTTCTTAAGTACTCCATTTTCTCGTGCAGCTGCAGACAGATTACAAAAAATGGGAGTAAAAGCATTTAAGATTGGTTCTGGGGAGTGCAATAATTATCCACTAATAGAACATATAGCAAGTTTTGGTAAACCAATGATAGTATCAACTGGTATGAACAATATTGAAAGTGTGAAAAAGACTGTTGAGATACTAAAGAAACATAAAGTTCAATTTGCTTTACTTCACACAACAAATTTATATCCAACAAAACCAGAACAAGTTAGATTAGGGGCAATGCAAGAATTAGAAAAAGAATTTCCAGATGTAGTATTCGGTTTATCAGATCATACTTTAAATAACAATGCCTGCCTTGCTGCAACAGCACTAGGAGCTTCTATCTTAGAAAGACATTTTACAGATACTAAAAGAAGAAAAGGACCAGATATCATCTGTTCAGCAGATAAAAAAGAATTAAAAGAATTAATAAATAGTTCAAATGAAATTTTCTTAATGCGCGGTGGCAAAAAAGAAGCTTTAAAAGAAGAACAAGTAACAATTGATTTTGCATATGCAACAATCGTTACAATCAAAGAAATAAAAAAGGGAGAAAAATTTACAAAAGAAAACTTATGGGTTAAAAGACCTGGAAATGTAGGAATATTAGCAAAGGATTATGATTCAATCATAGGCAAAGAAGCAACATGTGATATTCCAAATGATACACACATTTCCTGGGAGATGGTTAAATGAAAAAAATAGTTTTCTTAACCGGTACTAGAGCTGATTATGGTAAATTAAAATCAGTAATAAAAGAATTAAATAAAGATAAAAATTTCAAAATATATATTTATGTTACAGGGATGCATCTATTAGAAAAATATGGCTCAACTTATAGAGAAATAGAAAAAGATGGATTTGATGAAATATTCTTATCTACTTCTGTTCCTCAAGATTTAACTTTAGATGAAGTATTAGCTGAAAATATTTTACAATTTACTAAATATATAAAAGAAATAAAACCAGATATGATAATTGTACATGGAGATAGAGTAGAAGCATTAGCAGGAGCAATAGTTGGTGCTTTCAATAATATCTATGTTGGTCATATTGAAGGTGGAGAAATAAGTGGAACAATTGATGAATCAATTAGACATGCAATCAGTAAACTTGCTAATTTCCACTTTGTTTCAAATCAATCATCAAAGAAAAATTTAATACAAATGGGAGAAGCTAAGGAGCACATATTTGTAGTGGGTTCACCAGACATAGATATCATGTTAAGAAATAACTATGATATCAAAGAAGTTAAAAAACAATATGATATTCCATTTGATAGCTACGGAATATTCATCTACCATCCTGTATTATCTGAAGTAAATCAATTACAAAAGAATGTTAAAAAGGTAGTAGATGCAATAATAGCTTCTAAACAAAACTATATAATAATATATCCAAATAATGATGTCGGTACAGACATTATTTTAGAAGAATACAAAAGATTTAATGATAACCCAAGAATAAAAATGTATCCATCAATACGTTTTGAATATTTTTTAACGCTGTTAAAGAATTGTAGTTTCGTAATTGGAAATTCAAGCCTTGGTATTAGAGAAACTGGTATTTATGGAATACCAGCAATAAATATCGGAACTAGACAAAGTGGTAGATACGATTTAAGCGTTCAAAAGAATGTCTGTTGTGTAAAAGAGAATAAAAAAGAAATATTAAATGCAATAAAAGAGGTTGATGGTCATCGTTATAAAAGCAAAGTATTTGGGGATGGCAAAAGTGATAAAAAAATTCATAAAATACTAAAAGATAAAAACCTTTGGAAGACAAATATACAAAAAAGATTTGTTTCAATTTGGTAAAAGGAAGAGTGATGATACAAAATGGTTTGTTTAGGATTATTATGGAATGGAATGCAGGATCATTTAAAAGAAGCTCTAACAGACATTGCTACTTATGGTGAAATATTAGATTGCTTTTCCATTAATTTTGGCGATAGCTATGAAAACTTTGTTAGAGATATATATGCACAAGATGAAATTGCTGAATGGAAAGTAAATAAGAAATTAGAAACGATGTTTGCATGCAGTGATTCACGAACGATAACTGTATTCATGGTTAACATTGATACAAAAGAACAAGAATATCATCCTTACAAAAAAAGAATGGTATATATAAACCTAGAAAGAATGAAAAGGGAAATTAGAGAAAAATACAGCCATATCGTGCCAGTTTACTTTTTCGATAATACAATGCACGTAACAGATGATGAAAAAGAATTTAAAGCCGATTTTGGCGTAGTAAAGTCTTATATTGAAAAAGGGTTCAAACCAGAACCAGTACAATTTAAAGAAGAAGAAAAACCAATGATTTTAAGTAAGAGGATAAAAGAAGATGGAACTGAAGGATAGAATTACAAAAAAAGTAAATGAGAATAAAATGGAGGAAGATTCTCCCTTCCCGAGGAAAAATTTATTAATAGAGGTAACAAATAAATGTAACAACAAATGTTTATTTTGTTACAACGATTGCATGAGAAGAGAGAAAAAATTTATAGACAAAGATATTTGCCAAAAAGCATTAAGAGAAGCATATGATTTAGGTATGAGAGAAGTGGGCTTCTATGTAGTAGGAGAACCACTCTTAGACAAAAGATTAAAAGACTTTATAAAATATGCAAAAGATCTAGGTTATTCATATGTATATATTACAACTAACGGTTTATTAGCAAATTTAGAAAGAGTAAAAGAATTAGTTGATAATGGCCTAGATAGCATTAAATATAGTATTAATGCTTCAAACAAAATAGACTATAAAATGATTCATAGAACAGATGGATTTGATATAGTCATGAAAAACTTAAAAGAAGTATATAAATGGAAAAAGAATAATAATATTAAATTAAAAGTATTTGTTTCTTATATTTCTATCAATAATACTAGAAATGAAAAAGAAATAGATGAGTTATTTAAAAACATATGTGATGAATACATTGTAATGCCAGCTATAAACCAAGGAGGTTTAATTCCTACAATTAATGATATATCTACTAAAAAAGATGAGGACGTAAATGGACATTTTAAACTACCTTGCCCATATCCTTTTAATTCAGTAGTAGTAACAGTTGAAGGATATCTAACAGCATGCTGTATGGATTTTGAAAATCTATTAGCTTATGCTGATCTAAATAAAAAATCACTAAAGGAATCATGGAATAATAGAATAATAAAAAGTTTTAGAAAGAAACAACTAGCTGGTAAAGTTAATCATACTATTTGTCATAATTGTATTTATAATGACAAAAGTATTCCAAAACCATTAGATAAAAACCTATGTAAGCTTGAAGATTTTGAAAATCTTTTTAATAAAGACCTAAACAAGGAGATGATTAAATGGAAGCTGTAAACATCTTTTTTAAAAAAGAACAAGAAGAAAAACTATTTACCAGAAAACTATTTGATATTTGTTACTGGGAATACATTAGAGCAGGAGCATCATGTATGACAAGTATTGCTATTTCAGAAACATCAGAAATGTTTGCTCCAACAAAAAAATCATTTAAAAAGTTTGCTTTAAATCTAAAGACTCTAAAAAGTTATTTCTTAAAGAAAGAAAAATATGACATTTTAGTCGTCTCCCAAGCTAGAAGAGTAGAAACTAAAAAGGGCTTTCGAAGTAATATTGTAGATTATTACATTGATTATTTAAAAGAAGATTATAAAGTAAAAACATTAGAAGAACCATCATGGAGTTCCTTAGGCGTATCAAATACTGCTCATGAATTCCCGTTGTACACAGATGATTTATATTTAACGGATATACATGAGCTGTTATTAATAGTAAGAAAGTCATTATATAAAATATTTCATCCAATAAAATATAGAAAAATAGTAAAAGAATACAATGAATTAGAAGACATGATTAATTCTTGGTACAAAAAGAAACATAGAAGAATTAATTTCAAAGAAATCTTCATAGATGGATTATTAAGATTAGAACTTGATAGAAAATACATAAAAAAGATAATTAGAAAAATATCTCCAAAAGCAGTATTGCTTTATTACATGCCTAGTACATTTAAAGAGATGTTAATAAATGAATGTAATATACAAAATATACCAACTATAGAAATACAGCATGGTACTATTACTAAGGTAGATCCACCAATTAATCATACACTAGATATGTCTACAATACATAATGATACAAAATATATATTTAGCTTTGGTGATTTGCAAGTACACAGATATGCATTAATGATAAAAGACCTTAATAATGTTATTAGTGTTGGCTTCCCATTCTTTGAAGAGAAACTAAAAGAACTATCTAAAACTAAAAAAACAAAGAAGAAATACATTTTAATAGTAAGTCAATCAACGATAGGTGATTCAATTGCAGAGTTTACATCAGAATTATCTGATCTAATAAAAGATACAGATTATAAAATAATATTTAAATATCATCCTAGTGAATATCCAAAAGATTATGAATGTTTAAAAAAGAATAATATTGTTGAAATAAGAAGAGAAAAAACTATTTATGATATTCAAAAAGAAGCAATGCTTCAAATAGGATCATATTCTACTGCTTTATATGAAGGATTTGCATTAAAAGTACCAACTCTAATAATAGAGCCAATGTTTGGTTCAGTTGAAACTATAGATATTCTTAAAGATATAAACAGGGGAGTATACTTTATTGATAAACCATCTGACGTGTTGAATTATTTATCGAAAAATGATATAACACCTTTAGATAAAGATATTAATAGATTATGGAAAAACAACAGTAAAACCAATATAAAGAAAATAATGAAAAAAATAATAGGAGAGTGAATTATGGAACTTGTTGATATTTATAATAATAAACATGAAAAATTAGATTATACAAAAGGAAGAAAAGAACTTGTTGATGGTGAATTTAGATTATCTTGCTTTGTTTGGATAATAAATGATAAAGATAAGATACTTGTTCAACAACGTCTAGCTACTGCTAAGAAGTGCCCAAACATGTGGGAGACAGCTTCTGGAGGAGCAATTGCTGGTGATGATGCTATCACTGGAGCATTAAGAGAGTTAGAAGAAGAACTAGGAATAAAAGCTAATAAAGATGATTTAAGATTTATCGGATCATTTGCTAGAATAAATGATTTTGTTGAAGTATTTCTACTAAAAAGTAATGTTAAAATTAAAGATTTAACTTTACAAGAAGATGAAGTACAAAAAGCTAAATGGGTAACAATTCCTGAATTTGAAAAAATAATAGAAGAAGGAAATGCCAGTGATACAAGTTTCCAAGTATTCAAAGATTATTATGAAAAGTATTACAACACTTATGTAGTATTTGAAGATGGAAAACCAGTATTTAAAAAAATTAAATAAACTAGTCAATCGACTAGTTTTTTTAACTCCTAAAATGCTATAATAATAAAGGAAATGAGTGATATTATGAAAAAACTATTTGGTGGTTTAAAACTAACTTGGCCAAAAATAATTATCTTTGCACTTATAGCAGGTGCCTATACTGCACTAATGGCATTATTACCATGTACAAAAGATACATCTTTTAGAGATATATCAATAATGTTAGAGTGGTGGATCTTCTTTGGTATTATCATTATTGCTAATAGTAAGTCTCCATTAGATTCGGCATTAAAATGTTTTGTTTTCTTTTTAATAAGTCAACCATTAGTATATTTAATACAAGTACCATTTAGTAATATGGGTTGGAAACTATTTGGTTATTATAGATATTGGTTCTTATGGACACTAGCTTGTTTACCAATGGGTTACATTGGTTATTACATAAACAAGAAGAACTTCTTAAGTGTAGTAATTCTAATGCCAATGTTCTTAGGATTAATTCTATTTGGAACGGGTTATTTAAAGAGTGCAATTGAAACCTTCCCACATCACTTACTATCTGGTATAGCTTGCTTTGCATTCATCTTAATAATCACATTAAACTTATTTGATAAATTAAAATATAAATTAATTACATTAGGTCTTTGTTTATTAGGAGTTCTTGGTATGTTCCTAGTAGGAATGGATATCTTCAAAACAAAATTTGAAACTTATAGACAACTAGAAGGTATTGTTTTAGAAGGTAATGTAGACGTTACTTTTTCCTCAGGGACAAAAAATGGTCAAGTAGAACTAATTAAAACCGAAGATGGTTACAATGTAAAACTAAATGGTCAAAAAGGTGGTAAATACAAATTTACTATCACTGATGAAAAAGACCATGAATATAACTATGAATATCATTTTGATAAAGAAAAAAATACAGTAGTATTAAATAGAACAGATAAAGAAGAAACTAAAGAAGACGAACCAAAAGGAACACAAGTAACTGGAGAATAATATGGCAACTACTAAAGAATATAGAGATTTTATTTTAGAACAATTAAATACACTAAATGATATAACTTGTAAATCTATGATGGGTGAATACCTATTATATTATGAAGGATTATTATTTGGTGGTATCTATGATGATAGATTATTAGTTAAAAGAACTGATACTAATAAGAAATACAATATGGAAGAAGCTATACCATATGATGGAGCTAAACCAATGTATTTTGTTGGTGATGTTGATAACCAAGATACACTAAAAGATATAGTATTAGATACATGTGAAGGATTGAATAAGAAATGAGTAAATATCAACCATTATGGGATTA
>JAEEGL016724948.1_pt1 | contig 10924 bp, 11 predicted proteins | sample 9134231 | NCBI WGS metagenome assembly JAEEGL01 (sample SAMN16246548, study PRJNA631951) | gut metagenome | biome: gut microbiome; feature: rumen; material: fiber-attached | host: Bos | place: Iran: Karaj | collected 2018-10 | reverse complement strand
GTATGGAACACTATATTTATCTGCGGCACCTTTATAATCATTATTATTAGCTAATACATAATTAACTATTTCTAATCTTTCTTCTAATGTAGTCTTTCTTGATTTCATAGTATAGACATCCCCTTTAGGATTATAATCCTTAATCTCGATGCCTTCATTATACTTTATAATCCATCGTCTTACAATTTCAGGAGTAGATATTTTATATTTATATGACAACTCATAAGAATTCAGTTGCCCAGATAAATATTCATTTATTATTTTTTCTTTTAAATCTTTTGAATATGAATTATTTGTTTTGGAGTAATCAAATCCACCCTCTCCCATTGCTTCAAATCTTCGTGCCCAATTCATTATTGTTTTTGACATTGATTTAGGTATGCCATATTCATTTGCTAATGCTGAAGCAGATTCACCGTTTAAATACCTTTTTACAATTTCTAATTTTAATTCTTTACTATATTTTGCTTTTCTTCCCATAAAAAAATACCTCCAAAGTAGACTTACAATAATCTTGGAGGTATCGCGAATCCCCATGGGGATTGTTATCCTTTTCTCTTTTAATTATTTTATTTGTCTACTTTGGAGATATCATATCAGAGGCCTAATGGCCTCTTTTTTAGTAATATTCCATTATAATATCATTGTGTTTACTTATGATTAATGTTACTAAAGACTTTTTATCACTAGATAAAAGTGTTAGAACTGAATATTTTAGAAATCTTTTATTAAAAGCTGCTAGAAATGGTGAAAGAGTGTATCAAAATGCTTTTAAACAAAAATCATTTTCAAATGCTATATAAAGAGCATATGAGGCGCCATAAAAGCGCGAGCGCGGCTCTTTAAGATTTGAGGTAGCTACCTACCAAAACTACCTCAGTTTGGAAAGAACCTAGAAAAATAAGCCCAAATATCTACCATAAATTAAAAATGGGGAACCAAAAATTATAGTGTCCCATCATTATATACTATAAAAAGTACAAAATTACATTTTACTTACGTAGTCAATTAATTCTTCTTTTGTATTAACAAAACTATATGGTGCATACTCACCATATGCTGTAGGTCTAGATATAACAACAATTTGAATACCTTTTCCAGTTACCATTTGGTCTAATTCGTTACTAAGTTTAACCAATTCACTACCAATTCTTGTTTTAAAAGCAACACATCCATGCTTATTTACATCTTTAGCTAGAATGTAGCACATTTTGAAGCACCTCCTCAAATTCCTTTAAATTCTTAATTTTACCATTCTCATATTGTTTTCTTAATTCTTTTCCGATAGATAATGGATAATTCTTTTTATATACATAATCATGTAGCCAGTTGTTTAATTGTCTATCATATTAGGATCTCTTTGATAATCCATTTAACACCAAAACATCTTGTTCCATTAAATCCTCCAAAGCATATATATAATTTATGCTTCTTAAATATATTATAGAAAAAAATAATACATTATGCAAATTCTTATGCTTATACAATAGAAAAACGAGTTGTTCTATTCATACGTTTATATACAATCACATCCAGTAACAAATACTGCGAACTTACCTGGTGTTAAATATTCTTCTGGTCTAACCTTTAAAGCATTTATTAGTTTCTCCCCACATTCACCTTCAACAAAATACTGTTATATTTTACTCATTAAATTCATCCTTGATTATTACGCGATGTGAGTGCACACGATACCCACTTAATTAAATATATTAATTTTCTGTAGTAAAATATAGTTTATTTTCGTGTTTAGACTATATAAGGTACAAAAATATTATCTATAATAGTGACTTATTCTATTTATATTATTAATCTTCTAACACCAGGTATAGCAATAACCGAATAACTAATTAAGGCTATAACAACTATTATAGAACTAGCAATATAATTATCGTATTCAAATATAATATTGTAATTAAATGATAATCTGTTATGACTACTATTTAATTTTAGGATAGGGAGGAGATTATCCTCCCATTCCCTCATTTACCGTTCGGTCTCGTTCGGTCTCGTTCGCTTTCGTTCACAATCTATACTAAAATATACTTGCTACTTGATCCGGTTCCCGATACTTTTATGATATTTTTCTCTATCAATGATGTTATAATCTCATAAGCTCTTGTTTTCTTTACATCAAGAATATCCTCAACCGTACTTCTTCTAATAAATTTATATTGTTTAATGTAATCAACAATTATTTGTTCTTGTTCAGTAAGTTCTTGAGTATTTATTGTTTCTACTTCTTTATTATTTTCATCAAGCATTTCTAGAGCTCTTGAATCAAATTTGAAATTTACTGATAAAAAATTTTCAGATATATCAAAGTCTTCTTCTTTTAATACTTTCATGATTCTTCGCATTCCACGACCCATGTGTTCACCTAAATCTAGGTCTCCCATAACTCGCATCAATTCCCTATTTCTAGGTAGTGACCTTCCGGCAAAGAATTCTTCTTTTGATAATCCTTGTGGAAGACCACCACAAGCAATTAGTTCAAATCTATCATCATGAATTATAATGTATGGATCTGTTTGTGAATAATCATTATGGCAAAACATATTAAGTATCGCTTCACGCAAGGCAGTTGAATTAACTAAATTCTTTTGTTCTCTTTCAGCTTTACCAGTTATTTTTATTGCAGTTTTGTTTTCTACTTCTAATTTTTCAAGCACTTTATAAATAGATTTTATTAAGCAACATCCACCATATTCATTTCTTTCAACGAAATCGTCATTATGAAGTTTGGCAACTCTAATAGATATATCATTCTTATCTGCTAATAAATAAGCCAAATAATTAAATTTATGATCTTCAGTATAAAAACCTAATGTATCTAAGAAATATTCGCCAGATACTTCTTCATATCCTTTTTCTTGATAATAAATCTTCAATTGTGAAAATGTTAGATTTTGTCTTGGTGACACCATACTTGATAAAGTATTTTTCACTCTTTGTGAATATAATTTATCAATTTGCTTTTGTTCCATAGGCGATGCTTGAGTACCGATTCTAATATAACATCCTTTAGGTGACATTCCATATTTTTTAATATAGTATGGTTTTTCAATACCACTAGCTATTTGTATTTCTATAATATGCTTATCATTTTCATTTTTTATATTAATTTCAAACAACCCCATAATGGAAGGTAAAATATTATTTTTAAGTCTATCAGCTATTTTAAGTGATAAATCATCGTAATCATCTATCCCAGAAATAGTGCCATCATTTTCAACTCCAATAAATATAGAACCAGAATGGATATTTAAAAAAGCAACAACTTCTTTTTCTAAGTCATCTATTATTCGACCTTTTAATTCAGATACTTCTGTTTCTTCATATTTCATATGAGCACCGCCTATATAACAATCATTACCTTAATTCTATCACAATTAAATTATTTATGCATTTTAATAATTTACTTTTTTGTTATTTCAACTAATGCATAAGATATTTTAATTATACATTCAATTGACCTCTTCCTGTTTAAGAATAAAAAAGACCAATGACTTTCAAATCATAGATCATTAATTTCGTTTTAATTATATTGTATATAATTACTTACTAGACTTATTTTTCAAAATTTTTCCGCGAAAGGCAGCATACCGTCTCAACGTGAGAAAGTCATTCGCGGATTTTTTTCTTTAAAATAAGTCGAGTTAATTTGTGAAACCCAAATCCGATACTTTTAGTTTTTCGTACTTAAAAGCTAAATTATAACTAGTGATTCTTTCTACTCCTGAGTTAGGAACTAATATTCCTTTTTCAACCCATTCATTCATCCACTTATATATTGCCCTTGGCGTAACACCAAACAAATCAGCAACTTCTTTATTTTTGATAACCTTAATTCCATTTTCAAGGCAATATCTTAATAAGGTTAAATCTTTCTTATTTAATCCTTTTAACAATTCATTTGATTCTTTCTTTGATGCCTCAAGTGCTTGATCATATATTTTTTCTCTTAGGGATTGTTTAAAATTATATTTTAGTTATTTCAACATTATTTCTATTATAGTGAAGCTTATAGTTTTCATTATCTCCCATGAAGTAGATATTAAAATCTCCTCCATCATTATAATAGTATCCATCTATATTTAAGAACTTAATAGCGCTAAAGGCTTTTGGTCCATTAATATATGTATAATTAATATCTAATGATAAATCTTCATTTAATGTGAAATAGATAAAATCAGTTGAACCATCTGGTTTAACACCATTTCCGTTATTTGACATAAATAAACTTCCTAGTACTGAGTCTAGCTTTCTTGATTCAAAGTCTATTAGATTCTTTCCATTAATTACATAGAAATCTATTTCTTTATATTTAGTAACTATTATTTCTGTAGATGATTTTATATAGTATCTATATGTTCCATCTTTAGTTAATAAATCAAATTTTTGTCCTATTATATCACCATTAAATGAATTATATGCGGTTGCTGAATCTGAAGATACCTTTATTGCAGTATTATCACTTAATAACAATAATCTTTCTTCACTATTATCTGAATAAGTTATTTTTAATAATTTATTAGAATTAACAGTAAATCCTTTTACTGTTTTACCTATACTTGCATTTGTTCCTTCATAATAAAGGCTTGTAAATCTTTTGAATTTACCATCCTCATAATATAATGGCTCTGCAAAATTTACATCTGCTTGATTAGTGCTTAATGGGAAGTATTCGAATTCTACTGATTTATCATTTTTATTTACATAATAATTTAAAATGAAATTATTCTTTGTTGTAGTATATGAATCATATAATTCATTACATACCTCACATTTACCATCAACTACATGATGATGGTTTGCTTTAGGGAAGATTATATTAGGTGATGCACCTACCTCTTGAATGTTAATAACATAATTAGCTGATGTATAAGCATACATTTCTAAATTATAATTATTATCTATTTGTATTGCTACAGTACCTTCTTCTTTACTTAAATTATGATTTATAAGCTCTATATTTTGAGCAATAAAATAACCATTATCATACTCTACCTTATTATATGAGAAGGATGAATAAAAAATAGAATTTATTATAATATCTAAATATTTTTTATATGGATCATTTGTATTATCATATAGAGCATGTCTATATCCATCAACAACTGATTCTACTACATTAATAGATTGATGATAATATTCATATACCTTATATGTTTTATAATCATATATTACTATTTCGTTTTTACCATCTTTATTGTATAAAGTAATATCATATGTTTTATTGTTTTGAATATCCATAAAAAAGATTTGTATATATTTATTTGAAGCCTTTGCTTGTGTTAATGAATTAATCCATATTTCTTGCGTTAATTCTAATCTTGGAATTGATGTATTATATGAATCTCCACATACTGAGCAGGTATGCTTTAGGATACCTTCATCATTTAATGTAGGCTCCTTTGTTACTGTTTCAATTGAATAATTATGAGCTGAATATGGTAATACCTCTGGAGCTTCTAATTCCTTATGGCAGACTGAACAATATGTTCCTTCTGTATGTCCATGAACAATACAAGTTGAAGATAATGCTTCTCCTGGAACTGGTGTATGGTCTGTAATTGGTAGAATTTTATAATCCTCATGACCACATTCAGTACATACTCTTTTAGCTTGTCCTTCATGGTTACATGCAGGGCTTATTGTTGTTACCCATTCACCATAGGTATGAGATGCCTTATCTACCTTAGTAGATGGAGTTAATTCAGTATGGCAAACCTCACAATATGAACCTCCTATATGTCCTTCATGGGTACAATCAGCTTCTAAATCTTCATATGAATGAGGGGTATGTGGTACCTTTTCAATGTCTCTATATTCTTCTAAATGACAATGAGAGCAAACTCTTTTTTCTTTGCCTTTAGATATACAGGTTGCAGGAGTATCTACCTCCCAATCACCAAATTCATGATTAAGCTTAGATAATACTTCTTGTTCAGTTAATATCTTTTCACAGCGTTCACATTTTATGCCTTCAGTTAATCCTGAATCCTCACATGTAGCTTCTTTACCATTTAAAGTGATTAATTTATGACCTAAGGCTGGAATGATTTCTTCTTTTTCATATCCACATTCGCAGCTATATTTAATCTTTCCATCTGTTTCACATGTAGCATCATATAGGATTTCTTCAGTAAAATGGTGCTCTTCTACATTTTCTTTTTCACCACAGTCACAAATATCATAATGATAAGTCTCATCATATGAATGATGGAATTCATGAATGTCCTTTTCAACTGCATTTATATTAAAGCAAGATGCAAGCATTAATAATAATCCTAATGCAGGAATTAAATAAAGTAGCTTTTTCATTATAGTTTTTCTCCTTTACTTAATTCTTCTTTGATTTCATTTATAGAATGATATCTATTATTTAAATTAATATCCATACATCTAGCACATATCTTAGACATATAATCATCCTGTGTTATAGCAACTTGTCCTGTATAAATAAAATTCATTATATATCCTATTCCATAAATATCACTTTGTGCTGTATATTGGCTCAGCTTAGTTATTGCCATATCTACAAGAGATGATCTTTCTCCCTGTTCTGTTTTAGTCTTAGTTAAATTAATTTCTGATTTAGCTAAACCAAAATCAGTAATAACAAGCTTTATTTCATTATCATTAATTTGCTTAATCATAACATTACCAAGGGATAAATCTCTATGTAGTATTCCATGCTTATGTAGGTATTCCATTCCTTCTATTAATTGATTTATTAATGATAATCTTTCTTCCTTTGATATAGCATGAGTGTTTATATAATCATAAATATTAAAATCACAATAATCCATAATATATTCTAGCTTAAGCTCATTATATGAATATACCTGAAGTAGGTTAGGATGATTAACTGATTTCATTAATTTAAATTCATCCTCAAATCTAGATATATCTACAGGTCTTGTTGCCTCAAGCTTTTTAACAGCAAATATTTTATCTAATGATGGTACATATACTTTATATATAGATGCAAATTGACCTTTACCAATACATTCTAATATTTCTGTATCTATTAATATTTCATCAATCTTTTTAAATGTATAATGTGAATAATATTTAGATGAGAAATATAAGCATAATATATAAATAATTGTTGTTAATAAGCCTAAAAGTTCAAATACTAATAGATCAGCCCATAATACCTTAAAATGAGGAACTTCAAAAGATAGGATTCCTATATTAAATATCCCTATAATTATCATTATTAATCCTAATAATAATTTCTTATCATATGAATTTATAAATAATGAGTGATTAATTTCACATCTATCTATTTTAGATAAGTTTATAATATCCTTTATCAATACCGCTATTAAAGCTAATGAAATGGCTCCTAGAACTATTAATCCATAATAATCATAAGCTCTTACAAAATCCATTTTAAAAAAGAAATATGTTGTAAGTCCTATAAGAGAAAATAAGCTTAATATATCAAAGATAACTATTAATAGTTTTAATTGTTTATTCTTTTCATATGTTGATTGATAGAATAACAATTGGTTATTAGCATATGATACTTCTACCGTATGTCTTTTTCTTTTAAATACCAATAAAACTATTAAAGATAATAAAAATACAACTGTAGATATAAGTAATGAATATAATAACACTATATTTTGTGTATTCATTATATTTACATATGCAATTACAAATGCATATATTCCTAATACTATATAAGCAAGCTTATATACCTTTTTATTATCTTCTCTAATTTTTATCTTTTCCATAGCTCTTTTTCTCCGTACCTCTTAAATCGAAAATAACGTTTTAAATTATAGCATTTTTCTCAAAATTAGACAATATGGCAACATAAATAAAAGAAAACCACAGAATTTTCTCAAACTCTGTGGACCTAATATTAATAGAATCCTACATTAATTTCATTAATCTCATACATTAATATTTTACCTTGCGAAGTTAACACATCTAATAATCTATTTGGCTGCTTGTCTTTTCCTAAATATATTGAATAATCATAAAACAATTTAGAAATTGCACTTCTAAAATCACTTCTAATTTGTTGTTCTTTAGTATCATCATAAATTGAGAATGCAAATATAATCTTTGAATTATTAGCTAAATCACTAATATGTAATTTATCAAAAACCGAGAAGAAATAACTATAATCAGCTTCATTAAGAGAATGTCCGTAAATTACACTATTCTCGTATGGCTCATTTTTCCTTTCTTCATCATCTAACATATCCAGCTCCATTCTTCTATTTGTTTTGCTGAAAATATATCTTATGTCAGAAGCCGGAAAAATATTTGAATCAATGCCAAATATAGGAGCATCAATATTACCATTTATATTTACTAATTTTTCATTTAAATCTTCATTTTCTAAATCATCATAATTGAAAGAATCGATACTTACAAGTTCATTTAAGTTACATAAATTTTCAATGGTTAACCTAGCAAAGCTTGAAAATCTAGTTTTTTGTAACACAACACCAAAATCCTCGTTAGTTCTATCATAATGCAACTTATCTATATATACGCCAAAGTTTCTTTCAAATAGTTTTAATTCACTTAAAAGAAACATATAAAAATCATTAATATTATTAAACCTTTTTTCATTATGTTTTTTAAATATAAAAGCAGCCATTAATTTGACTTTTTCGTTATCTGATTTAATATAGTTGTTTATAATATTATAAACATTCTCCCATTGAGGTTTTCCAGTATCAAATTGTGATGGTATTCTATTTTTTAGCCAACTACAAATCATATTTTCAATATCACACCAACGCCATTCTTTTGTATTTCCATAGTTAATATCCGAATTAATATAAAAGAACAAATCCCATATGTTGGCTTTATCAAAATTTTTGAAAGGAAGCCAGAAATCTTTAAAATTACCCGTATTAAATGAAACATAATTATCTAATTTAGGCAAAAATTCATCTATCCACGAACCAAAATAATCATTTTTATCTTTATCATATAAAAAATAATCTTTATAACTAGTTTTCATGTGGCAATGTAAATCAAAACCATTCCCAATTATTAATTTAACCTTGGATAAACTTTTAATAAATTCTTCTTTCGTTTTCAATATAACACCACCTACCATAATAAAAGATTCTTAAAACAATCTTCGATCTTATCTATCTCTTTTTTCCAAACAACGCACTTTAAAATTATTATATCACGATTGTATTTTTTTATTATATAAACATATATATTTTTTATGCAATCGCATACATTCCTGCATTTTTTATGATAAAATAAAAATAGGTTTTGAGAAAAAAGAAAGAAAAATACTGAATTATTAAAGAAAAAAATATGTTTTTGAGAAAAAGGAGGTACAAAATGGTTAGTTATAATAAATTATGGAAACTTTTAATAGATAAAAAAATGAACAAAAAAGATTTAATTGAGTTATCAGGAATTAGTACTGCTTCTATGTCAAAATTAGTCAAAGGAAAAAACATTCAAACAGATGTTCTTTGCAAAATTTGTAAAGTTTTGAATTGTGACTTCAAAGATATTATGGAATATGTAGGTGATTAAATTGACAAAAATAGAATTATGGGAAGAACTAGCACAACCAGATGAAAATGGAGTAACAAGATGGGTATACGTTACTGAATTTGTTGGAAAATATCAAGGATTACAATTGTTAAATGGAGCAGGATGGTCTAGAGATGACGGAACATTTGGAAAAAAATATATTATAGAAAGAGATAAAAGCATAACACCAGGAAATAAAACTGATGCTATTAGAACAATTGGATTTAACAATGGCGACTTTTCACAACATATAAATGCTGAAATAAAAAGAAAAATCAGTTCTCAACGTTGTGTCATTCTAGGAACATCAAACCCAGAGGTTGATCACAAAAATGGAATGAAAAATGAAGCTCGTGTTATGCGAAATGAGAATCAAAAGTTATCAGATTTTCAACCATTAAGCAAAGCTGCAAATGATGCCAAAAGACAATTTTGCAAAGAATGTATGAAAACAGGAATTAGATATGACGCAATGCAATTGGGATATCCGATGTCATACTATGCTGGTGGTGCTCATCATAATGGTGAGGAAACTGCATGTATTGGATGCTTTTGGTATGATCCAATAGAATTTAGAAAGCACTTAATGGAGAAAAAATAATGTCCAATTTAGAAAATGATTTAATTAAATGCCTTGAGCTTATTGACGCTGATTGGAATATGCAAAACAACTATCAAGACAAAAAAACTAACTTTATTTATAAATGCAAAACATTAGATGATTGCTTATATCAAATAAATCTCAACAAGGTCAATGAACAATACGCTTTACATAGATGGTATAACTATATGACTTCTATTGTATGCGAAAATATTTTCTGTGAATTTGGTGCCATACATGAAAAAGATATATATAACCACGATGTCGATATTTATATAGATGGTATACCATTCGATGTCAAAGTAACAATTTATCCTGCAAAACTATCTAATAGACCTTACGATTTAAAAAAACGAGAAGGAAAAAATTCAATGATTAAATGGTATTACGAGCATCAATCACAACAATCTAGAAAACAACTTCTTAATCGTTTATATGTAGTTTGTGATTCAAGTGATCCTTATGAGTGTTTAAAAATGAAAAGCAATTTTTCTCTTCTAAGAGAAAAAATTGGTGCTTTTATGAAACACTCTCTTACTAATGGAGTAAATGAAATAACAATAATTGACAATAACCAATTATTTAAATTAAAAAGTGATATTATATATATCACTCAATAATAGGAGATTATAATGTTAAGAACAGAAATAACAGAAAAAGAAATTAAAAAAATATTTGCTACTAAGTCTTTTAAAATTGAATATCTTAATAAACTATCAATTGAAAAAAATATAACAATACAAATTGGAAGATCTGAAGCTGCTATAAATCAAAATATTATCG
>JAEEGL016658427.1_pt1 | contig 10924 bp, 6 predicted proteins | sample 9134231 | NCBI WGS metagenome assembly JAEEGL01 (sample SAMN16246548, study PRJNA631951) | gut metagenome | biome: gut microbiome; feature: rumen; material: fiber-attached | host: Bos | place: Iran: Karaj | collected 2018-10 | reverse complement strand
TCCTACTCCATGCTCTAATTGAATATTCTCGCTGACTGGAAGGTGGAAAAAGGATCTTCCGCGTAATCCCTCTCCACGTCTTAATCCTTGTTCTAATGGAATATGCTCTCTGACTCAGCCACGCACCTGGGATGCACCCAAGGACAGTGGTCTTAATCCTTGTTCTAATGGAATATGCTCTCTGACCAAAGGTGGAAGAGTTGGTATCTGAGGTCGTGGCGTCTTAATCCTTGTTCTAATGGAATATGCTCTCTGACAGTCAAACCGCCTTTTGTTATGATTTTTTCATTAGGTCTTAATCCTTGTTCTAATGGAATATGCTCTCTGACTTTGTAGATTTTTATGTAACATTTGACGTAGAGGGGTCTTAATCCTTGTTCTAATGGAATATGCTCTCTGACTTCCCTGCTATGAATTTTCAGCTTACCTCCACAGAGGGTCTTAATCCTTGTTCTAATGGAATATGCTCTCTGACCAAGCCACAATTTGGGCTTCCAGGCAGATTCACAATGGTCTTAATCCTTGTTCTAATGGAATATGCTCTCTGACCGGTGAGTCGTTCAACTTCGGTGTTGAGATCCTCTGTCTTAATCCTTGTTCTAATGGAATATGCTCTCTGACCGAAGCTGTTTTAAGCGTATCGCCTAGCGTAGGTGAGGTCTTAATCCTTGTTCTAATGGAATATGCTCTCTGACGGATGTAATATGGGCTACTACAATTGGTCTGATTAAGTCTTAATCCTTGTTCTAATGGAATATGCTCTCTGACAGCAACTTTTGAAACTATCAGAGGGTCAGAGAGTTAGGGTTCTATTTTAACACTTTTTTAACAGAAATTAAGAGAAATTAACCCCTTTTTGTTGTAGTAAACTTTACTTTTTATGTAAAGTTCGGCTACCATTTTCGGTTTTAAAATTTCTAAATAAACTTAACCTGTTGTGTATTACGGTTAAAAATTGACACGGAAGTTGTATTGCCGTGGTTTTCGAACCCATACTTTTTTTGCATGTAAGACTTTTCAATGATCCTTGTGTTCTTTACAATTTTTCAATATGTCAAAGAACCTTTGTTTTATGTCCCAAAAATATCTTAAATTTTTGAAACATCCAAATATTTTTGACAGAATTTTTTACATATTTCACGGCGTTTCCTTTTTAAACGAACCAACATATTTGGCGGACACACAGGTCCGCCCCTACATTCGATTGATGCTCAATGTGATAATGGAGATGATGCGGATGGCGGCAAAGCCGCCATCCGCATCATCTCCATATATCCTCCACCAAAAAAACATCTTGTTGGGACAGACCTGCATGTCTGCCCTATTAAATTAAATCGCTGTGTATTTTTTTTTCATAGTCTGAAAGACGATATTACTATAACCACGTATATACAAACGTAGCGAAGGCAGTGCCAAATCATCTAATCCTCCTCCACACCCATACAAATGCCGGCACCAAAAATATGTCGGCGGCGAGCCATGCGGTCGGGTCGCCGAGGCAGACTGCTATGTAGCCAAATGCAGGGACGGCAAAAAGGCTCATCAACACACGCGCCACCATCTCCGCAACGCCGCTGAACATCGCCAGTTTGGTGTAGCCTACGCCCTGTATGCTGTAACGCAGTATGCACAGCGATCCGAGCAGAAGGTAAAAAGTCACCGAACAATGCAGGAACAATTCGGTATTGTCCAGGACTTCGGCCTCGCCCGCGTCCATGAAGAACGTGCCCATCCAACGCGCCGATGGCCAGATGATTGCAAAGGTCAACGCCGCATACGAAACCATTATTATAAAAGTGTCCTTGATGCCGTGGAGGATGCGCCCGGTCTTGCCCGCGCCGTAATTCTGTCCGCAGAACGTAGCCATGGCGATGCCGAGCGTCTCGAAGGGGCACATGAAAAACATCTTGATCCTCATCGCCGTCGTGAAAGCCGCCGCGCAGCTGGTGCCGAGGGTGTTGTTGGCGGTCTGGAGCATCATGGAGCCAATAGCCGTGATAGAAAACTGCAATCCCATCGGCACGCCCACGCCGAGCAGGTGTCGTGCGTCAGCCCAGCGGAAACGCATTTCGTCTGCCGATGATTTCAGTATCGGGAAACTCTTTTTCATATACGCCCAGCATGCCGCCGCCGAGAGCAGTTGTGACAGCAAAGTAGCCGCCGCCGCGCCGCCCACGCCCATCTTGAAGCCGAGTATCAGCAGAAAGTCCAGGCCGATGTTGAGCGCAGTGGACAATATCAGGAAATAAAATGGAGTCCTGCTGTCGCCGAGTGCGCGGATGATGGACGAGAGCAGGTTGTAGAAGAATGTCGCCGGGATGCCGATGAATGTAATCAACAGGTAGTTGTACGCGCCTTCCATCACGTCCTCTGGCGTGCTGAGCCATTGCAGGATGCGGCGGCAGAGTATCGTGGTGATTATTGTGACTATGAGCGAAAGCACGGCGGCTATCCTGAGGCTTGTGTTGATGTAGCGGCGCATCATCGAATAATCCCTTGCGCCGAATTTTTGGGCGATGGGGATGCCGAAGCCCGCGCCGCAGCCGTTGCAGAACCCCAATATGAAAAACATCACCGACGACGACGCGCCGATGGCCGCAAGCGACTGTATGTCGAGGTTTTTGCCTACAATAGCCGCGTCCACCAAAGAGTAGGTCTGCTGCAAGATGTTGCCCGCGATGAGGGGCAGGGCGAATTTTAATATCAATGGAAACGGACGCCCGTAGGTCATTTCCTGCGTCTTTGCCACGGAGAATTTGCTGTAAGATTGTTGTCTTGTTGATTAATTAAAACTTGAATACCGTCGTTGACTCCCTGAAAGAATCCGCCTGGCTGTTGAGCTGCTCGGCGTTGACGGCGAGTTCTTCGCTTGCTGCGGCGTTGCCCTGGATGGAGGCGTTGAGCTGCTTCACGATGTCCTCTATCTGTCCGATGGCCTCCGCCTGGCTGCTGCCCGACTCCTCTATTTCGGTGATGAGGTCGGTGCTCTTTTGTATCGACGGCACTATTGTATTGAGCATCTCGGTGGAAGTCTCGGTGGCCTTGAGCGAATTTGCAGCACCCTCGATGATGGCGTTTGCGGATTTTTTGCTCTTTTCGGCGAGTTTACGGATTTCGGACGCCACTACGGCGAATCCCTTGCCGTGCTCGCCCGCGCGCGCCGCCTCCACTGCCGCGTTGAGCGCGAGGATGTTGGTCTGGAAGGCGATGTCGTTGATTATCTGAATCTTTTCAGAGATGTCGCGGACGGATACGAGGCTGTCGTTCTGCGCCTGCTGTATGTCCTTGACGTCGCCTGCTATCTTGTGCGCGATGTTTTTTGCCTCGCGGGTGTTGCCTGTGTTGTTGGCGATCTCCTGCTGTATGTACGACACCGACTGCACGATTTGGTCTGCCGTAGCCGCCTGTTCATTGGCGTTTTGAGAGAGGAGCTGCGTGGCGTTGGTGACTTCGCCGCTGAGGTTTGATACGTGGTCGGCGCCGCTGATGATGGTCTTGAGCATTTCGCCGAGGTCTTTGGCGAGGTCGGTGCACGAGCGGAGGATGCCGGTGGCGTTGCGGGCGTTTTTCTCCTGGCGGAAGTCGCCCTTGGCGATGTTGCCCACAATCTCGCGCACGTAGTCCGGCTCGCCGCCAATCTTGCGGATTACGCCTTTTAATATGAAGTTGATTACAAAGAGGATAATCAAAATGATGACGCTTATGGCTATCGACATTGGCATGAGGATTTTTCCGATGCCAATGAGCTTGTCGCTTTCGGGATATACGAAAGAGATGAAATTGTGGAGGTTGCCGTCATAAATGAAAATCATTTCGTACCATGCGCCGTCTTTCTTGAAGTTTGCCCTGCCAACCTCGCCGTCTTTCTTGCCCTGCACTTGCTGCCATGCGTCGTTGGGAAGCGTCTTCCAGTTGTCGTTTGGGCGCATCACACATTCGTTGTTGTTGTTAATCCAGAGCGCGAATCCGTTGCCGAGTATCTTTGCCGAGCCAAATTCGCGGTTTTGCATAAGTACGCTGTTTTCTTCACAGCCGGTGAACAGCATGCCAGCCACTTTGCCATTGATATACAGAGGTTTGTATGTGGCAATGTAAGGTTTGCCGAGGATGTCGGTCTTGTCGTAGAAAACCTCGCCGCGCTCCACGGTCCTCACTACGTCGGAATTATGTTCAATCTTGGTGCCTGTGGCAAATGAGCCGTCGCTTTTCCTGATTGATGTGCAGATGCGGATGTAGCCTTCCGGCGCTTTTTGGAAGATGGTGAGCTGCCGACCTTCCGACGCCTTCGAAAGCGTTGGGCAGAAATTGTCGTCGCCTTGCATCTTGTGCTCGCCGAGCATCCACACAGGGAGTGTAAACCCTTCAAATGAGCATGTCTCGTCGATTTCCCTGATGCCGCCGCGAAGCTCGATGTAGCGGTCTATCGTATTGAGGTACAATATATTGCTTGTGCCGTTGTATTTGTATTGCGCGTCCACGAGAGCCACTATCGCCTTCAGGTCGGTGACGACGTTCTGCTCGGACGACTCGCCCTTGAACTCACTTAGCATGTAACTGACGAATATGTTGACTATCAGCAGCGACACCGCGCCGATTGCTATAAGTGTGATGTTGATTCTCTGCAATAGTCCTAACTTCTTTATAGTAGTGTTTGACATAGTAATATTTTTTGTTGTTAATGTTTAAAATAGTATTAATTTTCAATCAACAAAAATATCAAATTGTGTGCAAAAAAAAAAAATTTATTGATAAATAATTTTATAATTACTTGATATATTTTTACCTTTGGATTGTCTAATAATTTTAATTGTTGCAAAAATGAAGAGAATTTTTTTAGCAATTGCTATTATGATGCTGACATTCAATGTGATGGCGCAGCGTTATCTTGAACTTGATTTTCAGGCGGGCTTTGGCTTCACCGACGGCGTGGACAGGCGACTGACCGGTGCATACGGAGTGGATGCCGGGCTCACTATCGAAAACGGACTTGGACTGGGCGTGTATTTCACTGGTTTTCAGACCACGCGCAAGGAGGACAGCCGCCTTTACAATCAGTTTGCCGACTGTGATTTCTGTTTTCGCGGCTACTATGGCGGCGTGTATGGCGAGCAGAATTTCCTGAGAAGGTCGTTTTTCTATCTCAACGTGGGGGCGAAGCTGGGATTCGGCTGCGTCAATTACAGCAACCACACAGTAGAAAAGGAGACCTGGAATTCGTCGAGACAGTCCTACGATGTTACCTACGAAAAAGCCGACAGGAGTTTCGTGATGGCGCTTGAGCCATATGGCGGCGTCAATTTCGACATCGGCGACGACTTCACACTCTCGGCGGGCGTAGAGTACCGCAACCTTCTGTTCACCAACCTCCACTGCGCCGGAGTCCACATCGCCGGCGGCAGCGACCTCAATGGAATAGTCTATCTGGTGAAGGCGAAGTTCAAGATGGATTTTTAGCAAGTAATTTTCCCGTCAGAATTTGAACACGCCCGCGCTGTCCCTGAACAAGTCGGACTGCGCGTTGAGTTCCTCCGCGCTTACGGCGAGTTCCTCGCTCGCGGCGGCGTTGCCCTGGATGGATTCGTTGAGCTGTTTTACCGACGAGTCGATGGACTGGATTGTGGATTTCTGACCGTCTGCCGCGCTTTCGATTTCCACGATGAGCGATGCGCACTCGTTCACGTCGGGCAGGATTTTGTTGATGAGTTCGGTGGACTTCGCCGTCGCGTTGACGCTGGTCTGCGCGCCTTCCACGATGTCGTTGGCAGACTTTTTGCTCTTTTCGGCGAGTTTTCGGATTTCGGACGCCACGACGGCGAATCCCTTTCCATGTTCGCCCGCACGTGCGGCCTCCACGGCGGCGTTGAGTGCGAGGATGTTGGTCTGGAAGGCGATGTCGTTGATGATGTCGATTTTTTCCGAGATGTCCTTCACCGCCTTGAAACTCTGGTCCTGCGCGGTCTTGATTTGATTGACGTCGGTTGTGATTTTTTTGGTGATACGCTCCGCCTTGGCCGTGAGGTCGGCGTTGAGCTTGATGTTGTTTGAGATTTCCGAGATTGCGTCCACGATGCTGTCGGCGTTGGCGGCCTGGTAGCTTGCGTTTTCAGAGAGTCGCTGCGTGGTGTTGGTGATTTCCGCGCTTGACTGCTGGACTTTGTTGGCTCCGTCGTAAATCTTCTGTAGAATGTCTTTTAGGCTGTCGGCCATTACGTAAGCCGCATGGAGGATGCCCGTGGCGCGGCGCGTGTTGGCGTTGCTGGCGTCGGTCATGTCGCCGTCGGCTATCCTGTCCATGATCGCCTTCACCTCCCTTGGCTCGCCGCCCACGTCTTTGATTACCACGCTGATGAGCTTGTTGGAGCCGATTATTATCAATGTGATGATTATGATGATGGCTATTGAGATGGGTATGGTGACGCTCGGCAGCGAGGCGTACTTGTCGGCGGCAGGATATACAAACTGGATGTACGAGTAGATGTTGGCGTCATAGAGGTAAATTGTCTCGTAGTCGGTGTCGAGGTAGTTGAACTCGATTTTGTGCGGCTTGCCGTCCTTGTTCTGTTTCATCTCCTGATATACGTCGTCGGGCATCTTGGACCAGTCCTTGCGCTTGTCGTCGGGGACTACGTAGCAGAAGTTGGGGTCTTTGGTCCAGAGCGTGAATCCGTTGGAGAGGAACGTCGTGGTATTGAAGGCGTGTTCCTCCTGCGCTATCGTCGCCTCGTCCTGCCCCGTGAAATATACGCCGATGACTTTACCGTTGAGCGTCATCGTCTTGTAAATGCCTATGTAGTATACGCCGGCGATGCAGGTGCGGTCGTAGAAAAAGCCTGTCTTGGCGAGCTGGTCGAGTACGTTCCGGTCGTCGAGGAGTGTGCCAGTGATGTACTGACCGTTTTTCTTGACGGAGGTGGCGGTCACCACGTATCCTTCGGCGGTATTCTGGTAAATAATGAGATGGTTGCCGGGGGCGGTCTTGGCGATGTATTCGGCCATTTGGTTGTTGTCGTTGATGGTGACGTCGCCCGCAGTCCATATCCTGACCATGTGGCCGCCCATGGAAACCTCCGCGCCGTTGATGTCGAGTCCGCCATGCAGGTCAAAATAACTGTCAACGGTGCTCAACAACTGCCTGCAACTCTTGTCGAATGCAAAATTATAGGCGTCCTGGGTGTTGGCGAAGCCCTTGATGTCGGATTTGACATTTTCCTCGATGCTCTTGCCGAGGTAGTTCTTCACCACGAAGCCGAGCGAAACTACCAGAATAATTATAGCCATCACGCCGAAAAAAACGAGCATGACGTTGAGCCGCGCCCTTGTTGTCATATTTCTTGTGTCTATCATGGCTTTGTGTCTTTTGTGTTTTGTTCTTATTTTAGTCCGTGCGAATATAATCAAAAATCATACAAAAACAAATATTTACCACTTTTTTTATTTTTGGAGATGTTGAAGTGCGAAAAACATACAGCAAGCAATTTAGGCTCCAATCAGAATCCGATTGTAAAACCTGCAAAAGCGGCAACGTCGTCGGCCTGCGGATTGTAGCCGAAGCAAGCGTACACCGGCAGCGCGAAATGCTCGGTAATCTTGATTTCCTTGGTGGCCTTCACGCCAAGGTTGACGACGTTGACGCCCTTGTGAGTGCCGGTGCCGTCACCGTACCACGTAGATTGGTTGAACACCGTGCCTACGAATGTCCTGAAATCCACATTCTTGACTGTGGCGGTGTAGCCGAGTTCGAAGTATGTTCCGTAGGCGTTTTTGGCGGCTTTGTCGTCGTCGATGCCTTCGAGCCAATCTTTCTTGTCCGCGCCGTAGAGCAGCACGTTCATCGAAGCGTCGAGACCAAAATCAAATGCGCAGTCCACCGAAAATTCGAGCGTGTGGGCGGTCTCGTCCTTCTTGTAATTGCTGTATTTGGGATAGTCGGCGTTTGTGTCTTCCACGGAGAAGTAGTCGGTGACGGAGAATGTTACGGGGCCGGCGGAGATGGACGTGTAGAGGTCAAATTCATTCAGTTTGCCATGGAAATCGGTGCAGTTCCACGCGCCGATGGCGAATGGACCCGCGTCAAATTCTATGTAGGGCTGGAAGTTGGCGCCCTTGACGAGCAGGGTGCCGCGCCATACGTATGCGCTCGTGAGGTCGAATCCGCCGTAGAACGACACGCCCGACTCGTCGTCGTCGTTCTCAAAGGCAAGTCCGAGGTCGTCGTCCTGTGCCGATGCGCCCGCCGCAAATGTGAGGGCGCAGAATAGTGTCAATATTGTTTTTTTCATAGTTTTCCTGAGTTTAATTGGTTTTGAAGAAGTTGATTAATTCCGAGAGGTCGCCGGCGAGCTGGTAGAGCAGGTTGCTGTTGTCTGACATTTCCTGGGCGAGCGACGCAAACTGCTGCGTGGTCTCGTTGAACCTCTGTACGGCGATGCTGATTTGGTTGCTGCCCGTGGTCTGTTCGGAACACGACATCGCAATCTCCTGCACGAGGTCGGATGTGCGCTGAATGTCAGGCAATACCGCCTGCACTGCCGAACCGGTGTCCTGCGCCAGGGATTGACCGTCGTTGCAGACTACATCTATCTCCTTGGCTGCCAACGCGCTGCGCTCGGCGAGTTTGCGCACTTCCGCCGCCACCACTGCGAATCCCTTGCCGTTTTCGCCGGCACGTGCCGCCTCCACCGCCGCATTGAGCGCGAGGATGTTGGTCTGGAAGGCTATCTCGTCGATGATGGAAATCTTTTCGGCTATGAGGTTCATCGCCTTCACCGACTTTTCGGCGGCTACGCTACATTCTTTCATCGTGTGCGAAGTCTTGACGGCAATCTCCTTGGTCTCGCGGGCGTTGTCGTTGTTCTGGCTTATGGACGACGCCATCTCCTCTATCGACGACGAGACCTCCTCAGCCGATGCAGCCTGGTCGTTGGCAGACGAACTCATCATGCCGCTCATGTCGTTGAGGGAGTTGCTGGCGTTGGATATTTTTTCTGAACATTCCAAAATCGCCGTGATAATCTTCTTGATGTTGTCGGAGAGCCGCGCCATCGAGTTTTGCAGCAGGCCGATTTCGCTCTCCGAATCCGTGTGCATGATGCTGACGTTGAGGTTGCCTTCCGAAAGTTGGGTGGCGGTTTCGATGCCGTTTTCGAGCGGCTTGATCATCGTCCTGAGCAGTGAGATTGCCGTGATTATGATTACGATGATTGAGATTATCAGTCCTATGATTATAAGCAGTCGCGTTTTCGAAAGCGAGTTGTCTATGTCGAATGCGGTTTCATTTACCATGTTGGACACTTCGGTCTGTATGCTGCAGCAATCGTTGTATCCGTCGAGGCTTTTCTCGCTGATTGTGTGCATGTTTGTAAAGGCAATCAGCGAATTTTCGGTGTAGGAGTTCGCAAGCTCCGCAAAACTGTTGTAGAGGGCGTTGATTTCACTCATCTCGGCATTGTCGGCAACCCTTGTGAGCCGCGAGAGCACACGTTTGATGTCGGGCTGGCACCGTTCAAAAAATCCCTCCGTGTCGAGCGAATCCATCACCGCCGCATTGCTGATGAGCCTTGCCGCACGTTCTGCGAGCAGGGCGGTCTGGTCGTTGCCACGGCTGCTGATTTTCAGGAGGTTGCCGACGAGTTCCTGCCTTACGGCGTCCATTTCGCTCCAGATTGCCAATCGTTTGTCGTTGGCGTGCCATGCCGTGAGGAACACCTGCTTGAAGTCGCTCCTGATGCCTTCGAGGTGGTGCAGCGAGGTGCGGAGGTCTTCGTCGAGGGTGGGGTCGGCGAGCAGTGTACGCAGCGTGTCGAGGTATGCCGCCGAATTGTCCATGTAAACGATGTTGTCTTCAAGGACATGGTCGGCGCGGTCGCGGACGTATTCCTCCACTTCGAGTACGGCAAGATAACTCTCCTCGTCAACGCTCTCGCTCATCTTGACGATGCGCAAGTATTTGTGAGCCAAGTTGTTGGCTTGCGTGTTGACGGTCGTTGTCCTAACCACCATTATGATGGCTATGATTACGAGCGGCAGTGCGGCGATGCACAATCCTCGGATAAGTTTGCTTTTGAGGGTGTTGCCCGAAAATATATCTTGCATATTGATGTTGTGTTTTGGTTTTGTGTTGCTACTAATCTATTCAAAAAACGTACAAAAGAACGATTTTGTTTCCGATTTTTTTGTATTTTTCACGAAATAATCAACAACAGGCGTATTTTAGCAATGGACACCACGAAAAAAAGGCTGTCCGACAGCAAACTGCGGACAGCCTTTTGGGGGAATAATTGTATGAAACAGATGTTTTTACTCCAATGCCTGCTTGATGTCGGCAATCAGATCCTCCTTGTCTTCCAATCCGCACGACATTCTTACGAGGCCTGCGGGGATGCCGGCGGCGTCGAGCTGCTCGTCGGTCATCTGACGGTGCGTGGAGGTTGCGGGGTTGAGGCAGCAGGTGCGGGCGTCGGCGACGTGGGTCTCGATGGCGGCGAGGCGGAGTTTTTTCATAAACGCCTCGGCTGCGGGACGGCCGCCCTTCAATACGAATGAAACCACGCCGCAGCCGCCGTTGGGCAGGTATTTCTGCGCTATGGTGTAGTAGTTGTCGGATTTCAAACCCGAATAGCTTACCTTCTCGATTTTTGGATGGTTTTCGAGGAACTCGGCTACAGCCTGACCATTCTCGACGTGGCGTGGCATCCTGACGTGCAGGGATTCGAGGCCGAGGTTGAGGAGGAAGGCGTTTTGGGGGCTTTGGATGCTGCCGAAGTCGCGCATCAGCTGTGCCGTCGCCTTGGTGATGAACGCGCCCGCGTTGCCAAACTTCTCGGCGTAGGTGATGCCGTGGTAGGAGTCGTCGGGGGTGCAGAGTCCGGGGAACTTGTCGGCGTGCGCCATCCAGTCAAACTTGCCCGAATCCACGATGCAGCCG
>JAEEGL015282088.1_pt1 | contig 10924 bp, 7 predicted proteins | sample 9134231 | NCBI WGS metagenome assembly JAEEGL01 (sample SAMN16246548, study PRJNA631951) | gut metagenome | biome: gut microbiome; feature: rumen; material: fiber-attached | host: Bos | place: Iran: Karaj | collected 2018-10 | reverse complement strand
TTTAATAGTTACTATTCAGAATCTTGAATCGCTATCGAAGATGGCGCCACATTAGTAACCCCAGCAACGGTCACTTTTTTGAAAAAACGTCACCTGAATCCATGGAAGGTGGCTGTTCGAGTTTTACTTAATGAATTCAGAAAGGCACATCATTATGACATACTATCGCGAACTTGCAGCCTCCTTGAAAATGATTGATGCGCGCCCTACCTTGATGGTGGAGGGCAAGCCCGTCGTCCCCCTCATCTATGCGTTGAGCGACATTCCTGCCTCCTATACATGGACGGAGCAGGCGCAGCGCAACATACGGCATTTTGCCACGGTTGGAATCAATCTCGTGCAGGTCCACGTGTTTTTCCGCGACTGCTGGCTGAAGGAAGCCCCGTATTTCGACGCGGAACCGATGCGGAAAGTGATTTCCGAAGCGTTGAAGGCCAATCCCGATGCAGGAATCATCATACGGCTCCATTTGAGTCCGCCAGCGTGGTGGCTGACTGAAAATCCCGAAGAATGCTGCGGCTATTACGGAATCCAGGCAAGGGACCAGGGTAACGTGGAACGATTAATCGCAGGAGATCTGGAAGACTATCTCCGCGTAAGCCTCTCCTCGGAAAAATGGCTGAAAGAAGCGGGCGAACGGCTTGCGTTGATGTGCCGTGAGTTTTCTCACACGCAAGAGGGGGCTCGCGTTGTCGGCATCCAGCCTGCGGGCGGTGTCTATGCGGAATGGCACCAATGGGCCTTCGAACTGTACAATCCTGACTACGGGCCTTGCATGGTGAAGCGCTTCCGCCGTTTCCTCCGCGAGAACTACCAGACCGAAGCGGCATTGCAGACGGCCTGGAACGACCCATCAGCAACTTTCGATACCGCGGAAATCCCATCGCCTGAAGCCCGTATGGCAAGCCGTAACGGCGTTTTCCGAGACCCAAAACTGGACAGAGCGGTCATGGATTCGTTGAAATGCCTCCAGTTGGCTCCAGTCGAGGCCATCCTGCATTTCTGCGCCATCGTCAAGGAAAACTGGCCGCGCCCCGTCCTGTGCGGTGCGTTCTACGGCTACTATTTCCAAGTGGGGAACAACGGTTATGACCAGATCGGCGGCCATCTCGAAATCAAGCCGCTTCTGGAATCGCCAGTCATCGACTATCTTTCTTCGCCATTCATTTACGTAGGCGGCAATCGGCCCGCTGGAGGTCCTGGAGTTTCGCGCAATCTTGTGGAATCCATCCGCCTCCACGGTAAACTGTTCCTTTGCGAGATGGACCAGTGCCCCATCGGAACGGAATTCGTGCTTGGCGGTCTTCCTGAACGGCGGCAAGAATCCATCTCAATCCTGCGCCGCAACGTGATGCGCTATCTGCTCCAGGGCTGCGGCTGCTGGTATTTCGACCATCGCGTATGGTCGGACACGTTCATCGGCGACATCTGGCACAAGAACGGCTGGTGGGACAATTCGGAACTTCTGGCCGAAATCCGTTGCGAACGAGAGGTGTACGAACGCTACTTTCAACGTCCGTACCAGCCACAGGCCGATGTGGTCCTGATCTACGACACGGAATCCGCCTATCTGCGAAACATCACGTTATGCGACGCCGATTCCGATGTGGCGTTCGTTACCGCCGCCGCAAAGTCAGGAGCCATGGTGGACTGCATCTATATGCATGACATGCACTTGGTTGACTGGTCCCGTTGCAAGGCCGCCGTCTTCGTGCGAACGCCGCGCATCACTCCAGAGCAGTTCCGATTCATTCGGAAGCATATCATCGGTGCAGGATGCACTCCAGTTTGGATTCACGCGCCTGGATTCAGTGACGGGGAGGCCATTTCCGATTCCTTTGTCTCCAAGACAACAGGCTTCAAACTGACGCCAACAACAGACACCAGCCTCATCCGCTTTCATGGCTGCGGACTTCCTGACACGGACTATCTTGCCAATCGGCGGCTTCGTCCCGTGTATGCCGTAACGGATCCCGCTGCGGAATCCGCTGGCTTCTTTATCGGAACCAACGCCGTTTCCGCAGCACGAAAACGCGACACGGACGGAAATAGCGAATGGTTCTTCGCCGCCGCCCCGTCGCGGCCAGATATTTTGCGTGAGGTGTTTCGTTCCGCAGGGGCGCATATCTACAATGAAAACTGTGAACCCGTGGTTGCTGGAAGCGGGTTGGTCATGCTTCATACAAAAGATGGCGGCGAAAGGAAGTTGCTCCTGCGCAACGGGAAGCAAGCGGTCGCCGACTTGCCGCCGTTCACCACATGGCTGGTGGACGCCGAAACAGGTGAGACCGTTCTGCCATAAGTCGCAAAGAGAATGACTATGACAATACTGACTTCTGGCACGGACAATGGACAACATCAATGACAACCTGCTGAACGCCATTGCAGGGGCCATTGACATGGCCTTGGTAAGACAATGCACGTTGAAACTTCATGAACTTGAACGCTCTACATCCAATTCCGCGTTCAAGGCGTCCACGGACTACGTTATGGAACTTATGCATGAGGCAGGCCTCTCGGACATTGAACGCTATCCGCTTCCGTGCGATGGAACAACCACATTCGGAGACTGCACCATGCCAGAGGCTTGGGACTGCATCGGGCGGTGCCATCTGGAGGTTGTCTCGCCAGAATTTCCTGAAACTGAACGTATTCTCGCCGATACAGATACCGAACCGCTGAACGCCTCGATCTGGAGCATTCCAACCCCGCCTGAAGGAATCACCGCGCAGTTGATTGCTCTCAAAGACTTGCCCGAAAACGACTTTAGCCGTGCGAAAGGAAAGATCGTACTCTGTAACTTTGCGCCAGCGGGTGAAACCATCCACGGGCTGGCTTCGGCGGGGGCTGTCGGGCTGGTTTCATTTAGTCGTAACTGCCTGGAATCCAATCCAGATGATGTCCAATGGATGAATGGACCGGGCCGATTCGGCTGGTACTACGCAAAAGGCGATCGTCGTCTTTGGAACTTTTCCATCACGCCTCGCCGTGGAGCAATGCTTGAACAGCGTCTTGATTCAGGGGAGGAGATTCTGCTGCATGCCGTGATGAACACACGTGTCTATAACGGAACGACTTACACGGTGACTGGCCTTTTGCCGGGGCGTTCAACGCAGGAAATCGCATTGCTGGTGCACATGTACGAACCGTTCCTCCCCGACAATTCCGCTGGAGTGGCATTGACGATTTCCGCCGCAAAGGCGTTGCGGGACCTTTCGCGCTCTGGCACGATTCCAGAATTGGAAAAAGGCATCCGCGTCATCTTCAGCATGGAACGCTACGGCTTCTCCGAATGGTTCCACAACCGAAACCGCTCCCGTGCAATCATCGCCGCCGTCAACATGGACATGGTGTGCCTTCCCACGTTCAGATTCGCTGGAATTCCGCTCGAATTGCGGCACAGTTCCGCTGCAGTTCCGTTTTTCGGGGAGATACTGCTTCGCAATCGCTTCCGCAAGTCTTTCCCTCTGTTGCCGTTGCAGGAAACCGCTGGAATCTTGTCGGGAGACACTTTCGGGGCCGACCTGCCATTCAACATTCCGACCAACTGGTTATTCACACCTGCCAAGCCTGGATGCCAGCACAATTCAGGCAAAATCTTCTCATGCCCCGACTGGGAGGTCGCGGAGTGCGTCGTCAAAACCGTCGCGGAAACAGTTGGCCGTCTGGCAACTGTCAGATGCGGACAAGAAGCGCAGGCGATGCTGGCCGAAATTCGGAAAGGAGTGGCCGCAGACGCCTCCTCCGATTTCCAACGGCTTAATGGCACTCTCTCCGATGGTGCAATCCATCCTTGTGCGGCCCAAATAGTTGGCGACTTCTTGAAAAACTACCATGCCAAACGCCTTCTGGCCATCAATGCATTCTGCCCAAAGACTGTCAGCCAAGCGCAAACCATGGAGATAATCGAACAGATTGCGCAAAAACATCCTGCCGAGATTTCCGCGGATGGCGCGGTTCCGCTTTCTTCCGATGAAATGTGCGCGTCGAGGCTCGTCATTGTCCGCGACTTGAGCGCAGGCCTGCCCATGTCATTGGCACGGATTCCCGAAAACGAACGCAAGAGGCTCCCCGCCGCGCCGCCGCCATTGCTGATTGCCCTGCTTGATGGAAGCCGCTCGCTTTTCGATGCGGCTTCCATTGCTGGATTCATGTTGCGTCAGACATTCCACGGCAATGACTTGCGTGAATGGATGGACTATTTTCGGCGACTGGCCGAATATGGCTATTTCAAACTGCGCTAGTGTATTATCAAGCAGGAGTGTCAAGCGGCGCAGCCGTGCAACGGCCCCGTCAGGGGCGTTACAGAGAGTAGCCACGGGTGACGAAGCCCCTGGCGGGGCTTCGTCACCCACCGCTATCCTATGTCTCGCCACTCTGTGGCGATTACGCGCCTGCGGCGCTTTCACATGGCGCAACCATGACAACACAACTAACTACCCTCATGGGGGACAGAACGTACTACGAATGCTTCCGACGGAGAATGCCGTCCTGAGTGCATGGCCCGTGGCCATGCACGTTCTCATTGCTGCTTGAGACGGTTCATCCGATTGTCGTGCCAGAGGGGATTTCGCCATCGACGGTGAGGAGGCGCAGTTCCTTCTTGCGTTTGGCGGCGAGAAGCATTCCGCAGGATTCCACTCCGCAGAGTACGGCTGGCTTGAGGTTCTCGACGATGACGATCACCTTGCCGATGAGTTCCTCTGGCTTGTAGAATTTCGCGATGCCAGCGACAATCTGCCGTTCGCCGTTGCAATCGACCTTCAGTTTGAGCAACTTGTCAGTGTTCGGTATTGTCTCGGCGGCGAGAATCTTGGCAGTGGCGAGATGTATTTTCGCAAAGTCCTGGATTTCAATGATTGCGACATTTTCTGGCGCGGCGGGAGCGGGCTTCTCCTTTGGCTGCGGCGCAGGCTTGTCCTTCTTCTCGATCTTGGCCCAGCTGTCCTTCAGGCCGACTGTGCGGTTGAAGACAGGCGCATCCGCCTTGTGGTCATATCTGTCCGTACAGAAATAGCCAATACGCTCGAACTGCACGCGCGTCTCAGGCGGGAGGGCCGCAAGGCCAGGCTCCAGACGGCAGTCCGTGAGAATGTCGCATGAATGCGGATTTAGCGATTCGATGAAATCATGCCCCTCTTCCACGTCCTCTGGGAACTCGACGGCGAAAAGCCTGTCGTAGAGGCGCACCTCTGACTTTATGCTCGTGGCGGCATCGACCCAGTGGATGGTTCCCTTGACCTTGCGTCCATCGGCGGGATTTCCGCCCTTCGTCTCTGGATCATACGTGCAGTGGATCTCCGCGATGGAGCCGTCTGCGTTCTTCACGACGCTGACGCACTTCACGATGTATGCCCAGCGGAGGCGGACCTCCTGGCCAGGCGCAAGCCTGTAGTATTTCGGCGGCGGATTCTCCATGAAGTCGTCCTGCTCGATGAAGAGTTCTCTGCTGAATGCGACCTTACGCGTGCCAGATTCAGGGTCTTCGGGGTTGTTCACGGCCTCAAGCCATTCGGTCTTGCCCTCTGGATAGTTGTCGATGACAAGCTTGACGGGATGGAGGACGGCCATGTAGCGCGGGGCGGTCTTGTTCAGTTCGTCTCGCAGGCAGCTCTCGAAGACGGCATAGTCGGTCAGGCCGTTGTACTTTGTGATGCCGACGAGCTTCATGAACGAGAGGATGGAGGACGGCGTGTACCCCCTGCGGCGGAGTCCGCACAGGGTGGGCATGCGCGGGTCGTCCCATCCTTTGACGTATCCCTCCTCAACGAGGCGGCGGAGGCGGCGCTTGCTCATGACGGTGTAGTTGAGATTCAGGCGGGAGAACTCAATCTGCTGCGGCTTGTGTACGGGAAGCGGCTCAAGGAACCAGTTGTAAAGCGGCCTGTGGATCTCGAACTCTAGCGAGCAGAGCGAGTGCGTGACGCCCTCGATGGCGTCCTCTAGGCCGTGCGCCCAGTCGTACATCGGATAGATGCACCACTTGTCGCCCGCGCGGTGGTGCGACTTGTGGAGTATGCGGTACATCACAGGGTCGCGCAGATTGATATTCGGGGAGGCCATGTCTATTTTCGCGCGGAGGACCTTCTCGCCGTCGGCGAACTCGCCTGCGCGCATCCTCTTGAAGAGGTCGAGATTCTCAGCGACGGTGCGGTTGCGGCAGGGGCTTTCCTTGCCTGGCTCGGTGAGAGTGCCGCGCGTGGCGGAAATCTCGTCGGCCGACTGGTCATCGACGTATGCCAAACCCTTCTCGATCAGCACGATGGCGTATTCGTACATCTTCTCGAAATAATCGGAGGCGTAGCGTACTTCGCCGTCCCACTCGAAGCCTAGCCAATGGACGTCCTCCTTTATGGCCTCGACGTATTCGGTGTCCTCCTTCGCGGGGTTCGTGTCGTCCATTCGGAGTGTTGTCTTGCCGTGGTAGTCCCTTGCGATGCCGAAGTCGATGCAGAGGGCCTTTGCATGGCCGATGTGGAGATATCCGTTTGGCTCAGGCGGAAAACGAGTCCGTATGTCGCCCATCTTGTATTTGCCTGAAGCTATGTCGGCGTTGACGATTTCCCTTATGAAGTCAGTCGCTTCTGGAATGGCATTGTTTGTCTCTTCCATTTCTGTTTCCTTTGCAATAGTTGTTGAATAATTGATTTGACAATAATATAACTCAAATGAATATATTCTCAAAGCGTTTAGTCGTTTAGATAGCAGAAAATCCCCTATTATGTGTTTGGAATGAGTGGGAGAAACATTATATTAGAGGTGTTGCAAAACATAATCGTGCACGGCCGCGGGCCGTGCGCTCAGGACGGCCGCCTTGGAACGGAAGCGCGCCTGGCAAAGTCCGCATGCGAACAATGCCGCTCGGAACACCGTCCTGAGTGTGCGGCAATAGCCCGCACACAACTGTTGTCATCATGTTCATAATCGAAACACTACTCATAGGAATAAGCCTTTCGATGGACGCGCTTGCGGTCTCGATAGCACTTGGCGCCGTGGAGCGGCGCAATTTCACGCCGTGGAGGATGTTCGCGACGGCGTTCAGCTTCGGCCTGTTCCAGGCGCTCATGCCGACGGCGGGATGGCTTGGCGGCAGCCTCGTCGGAGAAGCAGTGCAGCGGTTCGGCAACATCGTCGCGTTCATTCTTCTGGCGGCGCTTGGCGTGAAGATGATATGGGAGACGTACCGTGGCGGCGAGGAGAGGAAACTGGAGGGCTTCGGCTACTGGCGGCTGCTTGTGCTGTCGTTCGCGACTAGCATAGACGCCTTTCTCGTGGGCGTCGGCTACGCCTGCCTCGGCCGCGCAAACATCCTGTGGGACGTTGTTCTGATCGGCTGCACCACGTTTGTCATTTCAGCGTGGGGCTGCATGATAGGGCGCGCCGTCGGCGGAAGTTTCGGAAACAGGTTCGAGGCCCTTGGCGGGACCGTCCTTATATTAATAGGCATAAAGATTCTCTTATTCGGATAAGGAGGCAACTATGGCTGCATCAAAGAATGTCATGAAACGGGACGATGTGAGGGGGCTCTATCCGTCGCATCTTAACGGCACGGTCGCGGAGGCCCTTGGGCGTGCCTCCTGCGAGATGCTGAAGGGAAAGGGTATTGGGCGCCCTCTGATAGCGGTCGGGCATGACTGCCGCCGAGGCAACGTCGAAATCTCGCAGGGGTTCATGCTCGGCTTCATGAAGGCGGGCGGCAGCTGCGATGACATCGGCCTTGTCTCCACCGAACATGTCTATTATACATGCGGCAAGCCGTCTTGCAGATACGATGCCGGTGCCATGGTGACTGCGTCCCACAATCCAAAGGAGTACAACGGCATCAAGCTGATCCACAGAGGATGCAGGCCATTCAGTTCGGAGGAGCTTGCGTTCATCGGCTCGCGGTGCGACGAGCTGCTCTCAGTGCCGCAGGCCTTCGATTTCGACGAGTATGCCCGCGCGATCGTGGGCATCGCCGGGCTTGACAAGACAAGGCATGGCAAGCCGTTCACGGTGGTGGTTCTCGCGGGCGGCGGCATGGGCGCCGTGGCCTTCGCGCCGATCGCGAGGATTCTGGAGCCACTGGGGCTTAAGAGCATCGTTCTCGAGGGCGAACCGAACGGCGAGTTCCCGAACGGCGTCCCCAATCCGCTCCTTCCAGATTTCATGAAGCGACTCTCGCAGAGGGTTCTTGAGCACAAGGCCGATTTGGGCATCGGATTCGACGGCGACGCGGACCGCGCTGGCTTCGTGGATTCAAATGGAAGGGAAATCATTCCATCGCAGGTACTTACACTGATTGCACAGGAGAAGCTGGCGAAAACGCGGGCGGAGAATCCCGTGGTGATGTGCAACATCTGCAGTTCACAGCTGCTGCAGCATCACTTCAAAGGCAAGGCGGTTGTCGAGCAGACGGCGGTCGGCCATGGACGCATAAAGCAGCTCATGCGCAGCGCGGACTACTCCAGCAGGACGCTTCTCGCAGGCGAGCACTCAGGCCACTACTACTACCCTGAGTTCAACTTCTCCGACAGCGGCGTCCTCTCCAGCCTGTACATGATTTCGCTGGCGTGGGGCATGCTCGAAAAAGGCGAGAAACTCGCGGACAGGCTCTCCGAATGGCGCTGCAAGTACCGCTGGTCAGGCGAGCTGAACTATGAACTTCCGACAAGCGACGACATCGCCAGGACGATCATGGCCGTCTTCAAATCGGAGAAGGCGGCGGGAGTGCGGCGTCTGGAGGTGCGTTTCGACGATGCCGTCGGCGCACAGCGCGTCTTCTGTTCGGACAGCGACTACGACGCCGCGAAAATCGCCGCGCCTGATCTGAAGATGGTGCGCGACGGCGGTGAAAGCGGCTGGTGGTTTGTTCTGAGGCCATCTGGAAACGAGCCAAAACTGCGCCTGAACGTCGAGGCGTGGGGGACGGACGCAGCAGCGGAGTGCAAACGAAAGGTCGCCGCAATCGACTCTGTCATAATGAGTTGCGGAGCGGTGAGGAAGTGACTCTGCCCGTCATAGACTGCCACGCGCACCTTGCGGACGCGCGCGTCCTGCCGAATCTGAAGGAGGTTCTCGAACGGTCGCGTGGCAGGGGGCTTTGCGCCGTACTCGCCAACGCGGCGCGCCTTTGCGAGTTCGGGAGCATCTCGGCGATGGCCGCCGATGGCGTCGATGTCGCCTTCGGCATCCATCCGTTCTGGCCAGAGGAATGGCCTGCCGCGAAGGCGAGCCTGGAGGAGGCGCTGCGGCAGAATCCCAAAGCCGCCGTCGGCGAGATAGGTCTGGATTTCTACGGCGGGCGCGAAAACCAGTCCGCGCAGGAGACGGCTTTCGCGGAGCAGTTGTCGCTTGCTCTTAAATACGGACGCGCCGTATGCCTCCACAACAGGAAGGCTTGGAACAAGTTCTTCGGCATCCTGAAGGAACTAAAAGTCTCGTCGCTCAGGGGCTACATGCACAACTTCACGGGCAGCCGCGAAATCGCCTCGAAACTTCTGGATTTGGGTCTTCACATTTCGTTCGCTGCGCCAGTGACATATCCAGAGGCGCACAGGCTGAGGGAGGTTTCCGCTTTCATTCCCGCAACGAGCCTTCTCACCGAAACCGACTGCCCTGACCTGCCATACGCCAAAGGGGAGCTTACTGAACCATGGCACGCCGCCAACGTCCTACACGCCCTTGCCGCCGCAAGGGGAATGGACGTCGAAGCGCTTGCGGAACAGCTCAAAACCAATTATCAATTATCAATTATCAATTAGCAATTATGAATTAGGAATGGGGAATTAATATATTATTTTTAGAAGATAAAATGGGCAGATGTCCTGCGGGGGAATCTGGCCTTTTTTGTATTTGACACAGGAGGTCATGACACTAATGCCGCTGTGCTGCGTTGTGGGAATCAAGTGCGCTGCAGTTTTGCAATTACCTCCCTGGAAAAACAGATATTCCGACTTGTAAACTACAGTATTCAAAGTTATTGTATTCTTCAACGGCTTTTGGTGTGCATCAACGCAGAAACACTAAATATCATGGGAATGGAATATACAGCCCTCAGCGGTTCGTGGAGCCTTGAAGAGATCTGAACGAGTCAATAAGATACTTTCGGCGATGAAGCCCAAGAAAGGCAATACACCTTTATGTCATACTATATCAATAAACTTGTTGGGTTGATGGCCAGTCCATTAGGCTCGAGCCTTATACTGCTCGCGTTGTCGTTTGCGGCCTTGCTGCGATGCCGCCAGGCAACCGCGCCGACGCGCGGTCGCCGTCTAGCCGCCATGCTGATGGTGGCGCTGGCGTTCTGCTGGATATGGTTCTGGTCAACCAACATCGCCGTGAGAATAGTCGCGCAGCCGCTGGACGAGTGCGAGTCGGTGGATGTCGCCGATCTCCCTCAGGCGGACGCCGTGGTCGTCCTTGGCGGAAGCATGGCCTACAACGCATCCGCTGACGAGCCCGAAATGTACGCCTCCGCCGACCGCGTATGGCATGGCGCACGCATTTACCGCGCTGGAAAGGCGGGAAAGGTCGTTCTCACGGGTGAAGGCAGTTATGAATGTTCGGCCCCGCTTCTCATTGACTTAGGCGTGCCACCATCGGAAATTGTGGCATTCGATGAGCCGCGCAACACGGAGGAGGAGGCGAGACGCATAAAGGAGGAGTTCGGAGAAGACGCGAAGATTGTCCTTGTGACAAGCGCATGGCACATGCGCCGCTCATTGCTGCTTTTCCGCCGCGCGGGATTGGACGTCATACCTTCCGCGGCGGACCGCGAAATGTCGCTTCGGCGCGGGCTTCCGCTCGAATTCAAGGAGTTCCTGCCAGACGCCAATGCGCTGTTGCGCAACTCATACGCCACGAAGGAATGGGTGGCGTATTTCGGCTACAGGTGGCTGCGCGGCAGATAGCGCACATAATGGAGCCAATTTCAAAACTATCG
>JAEEGL012213515.1_pt1 | contig 10924 bp, 9 predicted proteins | sample 9134231 | NCBI WGS metagenome assembly JAEEGL01 (sample SAMN16246548, study PRJNA631951) | gut metagenome | biome: gut microbiome; feature: rumen; material: fiber-attached | host: Bos | place: Iran: Karaj | collected 2018-10 | reverse complement strand
GTGACTTCGATTGGTGCAAGTGCGTTTTCTGGTTGCGACAGCCTTACTTCCATCCACATCCCTGACAGTGTAACTTCGATTGGTGCAAGTGCTTTTTCTGGTTGTCGCAGCCTTACTTCCATCCACATTCCAGACAGCGTGACTTCGATTGGTGCAAGTGCGTTTTATTATTGCGACAGCCTTACTTCCATCCACATCCCTGACAGTGTAACTTCGATTGGTGCAAGTGCTTTTTCTTGTTGTTGCAGCCTTACTTCCATCCACATCCCAGAGAATGTGACTTCGATTGGAGAATGTGCGTTTTTTCATTGCGGAAGTCTTTCCTCCATCCACATCCCAAACAGCGTGACTTCGATTGGAGAAAGAGCGTTAGTTTTTTGCCGTAGCCTTATTTCCATATATATTCCAGAGAGTGTGACAGATATCGGTAGGTGGGCGTTCGTAGGTTGCATAAGTCTTACAGCTATCACAGTTAGTGAATGCAACGAGAACTATGACAATCGTGATAACTGCAATGCAATCATTGACCGTGGCACAAATAAATTAATCGCGGGTTGCAAAAATACCGTTATTCCAGACAGCGTGACTTCGATTGGAGAATGTGCGTTTTCTTATTGCCGCAGCCTAACTTTCATCCACATTCCAGACAGCGTGACTTCGATTGGTGCAAGTGCGTTTTCTGGTTGCGACAGCCTTACTTCCATCCACATCCCTGACAGTGTAACTTCGATTGGTGCAAGTGCTTTTTCTGGTTGTCGCAGCCTCACCTCCATTTACATTCCTATAGGAACAAGAAATAAATTTGAAATATTGTTGCCAGAACTTAAAGATAAACTTGTGGAACAATGAAAGAGTGGATAGTTAAATTAACAAGGCCATTACCTATATTTAAATAATGAAGAGTATAAAATTAAACTACAAACTAATAGATTTCTTGAATATATGAAGAGTCAATTTGCAGAAGAAAAAAGGTAAATCTAGCATGTGACATTTTCGAGTTATGTATACCATACTATAATAATAAGGGTAAATAATTGTTGAGAAATAAAACGTATCTTTGCAGACAATATGATTAAAGACGAAATAAATCAAAAGGAAAAGAACAATAGCCCTATAAAATATAAGGGTGAGTTTGAGACGGTATATCGTATTATATCTGCTCATAGAGAGCGAGTGGTTCGTGTTGTGAATAACGAATCAATGGCCATGGTATGGGAAGTAGGAGGCTATGTTTCCAACAAGTTGAAATCCTCAGCTTGGGGAGATAGAGTGGTTAGACAATTGGCAGAATATATTCACACCCAGGATCCGGCAGCTCGTGGATGGAGTTATCGTACAATCTACAAGATGGTTCAACTTTTTGATACTTATTCTACACCATCTTTTGCTTCTCTACTCGCTGAGACTAATATGGCTGAATATAAAGAAATTGTGCCATTCGAAACGGCACATATTGATGATTCTGTAATTGTGCCATTCGAAATGGCACAAATTCCCAATGTGCTGTTTTGTACAGGATGGACGAATCATCAGATCGTCTTAAACAGATGTAAGACAGATGCAGAGCGTTTGTTTTATATCCTTTATGCTGGGAGGGAAAGGCTGGAAAATAAGGAACTGATTCGTGCTATCAAGACGGATACTATGAGTTCTTTGCTTGGTGGAAAGAATGTTCAGTCGAATAAGATGGCGAAAACATATCCCAACTCTCCTGTTCTTTTTAAGGAAAGAGTATATCTGGACATGTTAGGACTTCCCCTACGATATAAGGAATCAAAATTGAGGAAGGAAATCATTGCGCACATGAAGGACTTTATCCTCGAAATGGGCAAAGACTTCTTGTTTATCGATGATGAGCATCGTGTAACTGTAGGCTGTAAAACGTTCAAAGTGGATTTGTTGTTCTATCATCGATTATTGCAGTGTATGGTGGCCATCGAACTGAAGACGACTGAGTTCCAACCCAAGGACTTGGGACAACTCGAATTTTATTTGGAGGTTCTTGATCAGGAAGAACGTCGTTCGAATGAGAACCCAAGCATTGGTATCTTGCTCTGTAAAGATGCTGACATGGAGGTGGTTCGCTACGCGCTGAATCGTAGTATGTCGCCAACAATGGTTGCCCAATACAAAGAACAATTGCAGGTCGGTGGAGTCATTCAGCAAAGTTTGGTGGAATTCTGCAGGTTCTTAAGTAAAGGGGGAAAGAAATAAGATTTCATGATCATCATCGAGTCAAAACGGAAGAAGCCTGCCACGATATTGAAGAAATATCCAGATGCGATACTGGCAGACGTGACGAGTGGCGCAAAGGATGGACTGGTGAAGCTGAGTCCATTCTATCCCCATGGAGACATTCCTGTTCCATTCAGCGAAGGGTATACAGCAACTTGCGTGGAGGCCATCTGGCAGGGGTTAAAGGTTTTTGAGAGGTGTGACGTGGATGTCTCTCTTTTCCAGAATGACTCGATGAAAGGCCTGAAAAGAACGGTCAGACGATTTGGCAAACCTTTGGGCCATCGCAAAGGAGTGAATGGAAAAGAGTTGCTTGGATATATAGAAGCAAGGAAGGAGATTTATATTCCAACCTATCGCTGGGTTCTCGAGAACAAAGTGGCTCATATCATAGAACGGCTAAGGGAAGCAAGCAATAGTGGAAAGACCATTGTACTGCTTGACTACACCACCAATGCAGATGTTGAGGAAGGAAAGAAACCTTTGTCGCATGCTTCATTGATAAAGGCATACGCAGAAGGGATATATCCCTATGAAGATGCAGAAATTAAGCCAAATAAAGTATACAAAGAAAACATCATACAATTAGATTTGTTTAATCAATAGGGTAAAGGATATGGAAAAGAAGAGTAATTGGCAAGAGTTCGAGCAAGTGCTCAAAGAAGGAAAAATCAGTAAACTCTATCACTTCACAGACTTTGATAACTTGGAGTCAATTATCAAACATGGAGGACTATTCTCATGGAAAGATTGCGAGGAGAAAGGCATCAAGATAGCAAAACCTGGAAGCAGCGACTCATCACGCTCTTTGGATCTGCGTGACAGACTTGAACATTATGTGAGACTCAGTTTTACGGATGACCATCCAATGAAGCATGTGGCTATGAAGGAGGGACGAATCTCGAATCCTTTGGTTTTAGAGATTGACCTTGAGACTGCATTTTGGAAGGATAGCTGGTATGCAGACAGAAATGCAACAAAGAATGGTGCCAAGAAAGGAGGAAAACTCGATAACCTAAAGGCAGTTCACTTTGAATTGTTCACAGGATTGCAAGAATACTTTGATATGAACGAAGAGGAGAAGATGTATTATCAGGCAGAGGTGCTGGTAAAGAATTTCATCCCTCTGAAATATATAACCAACATTGGAAACTTTGGTATTCCAATCCCTGCACAACCCAAACATTTGCAAGCAAAAATACCTTATACGGCTCAGATAACAAGAAATACCCCAACAGCATTTATCTTTCTGGTGGATCAATCCATCTCCATGAGTCGCAGTACAACTTTCAGAGGTACGGAGATGACACTTTCTGATGCTGTGGCAAAAATCGTTAATGAACAGATAAACGAATTGGTACTGAGGTGTGTGAGGATGGGAGAGACGCGTCATTATTACGATATTGCAGTCATTGGATACGGTGATGATGCCGCTTACGGATGGAAAGGGGCCTTGGAGGGACGTAGTTTCGTATCTCCAGAGGAATTGAAGAACCATCCTTTTACTAAGATAATCACAAGAAAAGAAACAAGAACCCGAAGAGGAACTCTAATTAAAGAAGTGGAAGAGGTGCAATGGATAGAACCAATTGCCCAAGGGTGCTACACACGTGTGCACAAGGCTTTTAAGATGGCTAAAGAGTTACTGGACAACTGGATGAAGGAACACCATGAAAAGGACTGCTATCCTCCTACCATCATTAATATAACAGACGGTGAATTTAATGGTATCTCCAATCCCAGAGAAGTTAACACAGAGCTGTCGAACGAGTTAAAGTCTATGTTCACCAATGATGGAAACGTTTTGCTTTGGAATATTCATATCACACCTGATAGTTCAAAAAAAGTTCTTCTTCCAATTGATAAGAACGAACTGTCAAGAGTGGATGAGTATTCAGAGTGGCTTTATGATATGTCGAGCCTGCTGCCTACTAGATATAACCCTCAAGTATCTGCATTAAGAGGTGATGCTTCAACAGAGAGGCATGTAGCAATGGCAATGAATACAGACATGTCCACCCTCATACAGTTGATGGACATAGGTACTCCAACCAATATCAGTCAGAACCAATGAGAGCATTATCAATAGCAAAGATAAATGATAACCTCATCAATGAAGATGCAGCCATCGCAAATGACTGTAAAATAGCAGTATCGGATGGGGCTGGCGGTGGTGGAGTTTTCGCTGACAAATGGTCAAAATATCTAGTGGAACATTTGCCTGACAAACCAATCAAAGATTATGCAGCTTTTGATAAATGGATAGATGGCATCTGGGAACCTTTCTACAATGATTGCGAGGAGAAAGCGAAAGCAGAGGGTGGCATGCTACTGAATAAGTTTTATGATGAAGGTTCGTTTGCAACGATTGTAGCTGTTTGGAAAACAGGTGAATGGATAAGTTATGGCGATAGCGTGGCCTTCTGCTATAATCGTAAGACAAAGAATCTTCAGCATAGTTTTGGTCAAATTGTGAATTTCAACAGGCCTCCTTATCTTGTGAATTGCAAAGATCCATCAGATGAAAAGGGATTTAAATATGGAAAGTTTAAGATGGATGAAGATTGCATAATGTTTGCTGCCAGTGATGCCTTGGCACATTATGTTTTAATGATGTATGAGGTGTCACATCTTGATAGATATGCATCAGAATTACAAGAAGCTGTCGATGCCCAAACAAAGAACAGCTCGTATGTTAAGGCTGCAATGTCATTGAGACAGGTATATTTTGAAAAAAGATTGATGAAATTGCTCAATCTAAAACACAAGGGGCACTTCAAACAGCACCTTCAGAAGTTGTACAAGGATGGTTTAATAAGTCATGATGACTATTCACTAGTAATCATGTAGATATATGGAAGATAATAAATTAATGGTCTCAATGAAACATAAAAACAAGCTAAGATTGGGCATTTGCCTATGCGTCCTTCTCTGCCTTATTGTCATTTGGCTGACGCGGGGAACTGGATTTGTAGATTCTTCATTCACTACCCAAGAGAAACAAAATGTGGAAAGGACAGACCGAATTAGCCTCAACGATATTCGCTTTGCCAACTTCAAAGATGAGGATTGGTTGGATAACGATTATATCCGTTGTCTGCGTCAGTATCTGGATGACTATAATAGTGGAAAGATAGAGGATGAGTTTTTAGATCCATACAAAGAGAAAATGCAGGGCCAGTTTATCATTGGAGATATAAAGCCTAACACCTTTGGGGGCGCAACAATCTATTTTACACTCATCGAATCACCTGATGATATATTCTCAGCCTGGGTCTATAGTGTTGTGGATGAATTTACAGGAACGGTTACAGACTACCAGGTGAGAAGTGTGACATTGGAAGAGATGAAGTCGGGAGCTACGAAGGAACAGCTAATACAAATATCGAAAGACCACCCAGAGATGAAGTTGTGGTAAATAACAAAAAGAATCAAAAAAAACAGAGCTTTTCTGTTCACTTCTCAGCTTTTTTTGCGTTATTTGTATGTTGAAATCAATCTAACAAACAATAACGACCTCGACAGGAATGACAAATTGTAGGCGGTGGCGGCGGAAATGCTGTGAAGAACTAGTATGAGCAGGGCATCAAGAATGTGACTTTCGCTGTGTGCAACATGGATAGTCAGGCGCTGAGCTTATAGAAAAGTTTCTTTGGACAGTAGCGAATGGGATTATAAAGATACGAAAAATAATTTTAGAAATATGAAGAAAGTAATAAAAGGATGCTTTGGATGCATCGGTGTGATGATAGTTGGTTTACTGATTCTTATAGGAGGACTATATGTGTATTATGAATGGATTTATGAAGAATGGTCTACAAAAAGAATAGAGAGGATAACAGGAATTAAACTGCCTGAATTTGATATTATAGAATCCGACCAAGGAGAAAGAGGATTTAATGGTGATTATGAGGACAAGTTCACCATTGAGTTTGAAACGGTCCCATCAAATGAATTGTTTGATGAAATAGATAAGATGATTGAGACCCAAAATACAAAGTGGATGAAACATGATGACAGTTATACATTCTATACAATATGGGGGAATGGTGAACCTGCTCCCAAAGGTGAAAGTGAAGATGCTGATGTTATTTTTAGTATAACTATAACTAAAGGCAAGAAAACAGGTGAAATTAAGAGTGGTACTTGGTAAAATTGCGATATCTCTTTATGATTGTATCTAAAAAAATAGATATTCAAATTTTATTGATTGAAATAAAATTAGAACAATAATGGAAGATAACAACCAGACGGGGATTCCTGACGATCATGGTGAAACCTTTTGGAAGAAGCCTCTTCTGAAGTGAATAGACGTGGTAGATAAGTTAATGATTTCTTTGATTCTAATAGGGAAGAAGGAAAAAAGTATATTTGTTTGAAGAAACATAAGTTATAATATATGAAAGAACGGATACAAGCACTCCTGCAAGAGTTGAATAAGGGCATATATGAGAAGGAGACAGAGTTGGCGATGTCTCTGTTGGCAGCTTTGGCTGGAGAAAGTGTCATCCTGCTTGGCCCTCCTGGAGTGGCAAAATCTATGGTTGCCAGACGACTGAAATCCGCTTTCAGAAATGCGAAATCATTTGAGTATCTGATGTCGCGTTTCAGTACGCCAGATGAGATTTTTGGGCCTGTCAGTATCAGTAAACTGAAAGATGCTGACAAGTATGAACGTAACACGGAGGGGTATCTGCCAAATGCTGATGTGGTATTCTTGGATGAGATATGGAAAGCAGGTCCTGCCATTCAGAATACTCTCTTGACTGTCATCAATGAAAAACTTTTCCGGAATGGGGACAAAGAGATGAAACTACCCTTGAAATTGCTTGTTTCCGCCAGTAATGAGCTTCCTGCTCAGGGAGAGGGTCTTGAAGCTCTTTGGGATAGATTTATCATACGAATTGAATGCTCGAATATCCGACAGGAGAGGAATTTTAGTGCAATGCTTCTGGATAATGATTCAGAGAAGGAGGTGGAAGTGACATCTTCGCTTCAGATATCAGATGACGAATACGGAGAATGGAATATGATGATAGACAACATCATCGTTTCGCCTGCTATATTAAAATGCATCAGTACCGTACGAAAAGCTTTGAACAATGTGCCTGTAACCAATAGCGATGAACATCACAATGTCTACGTCAGTGACAGAAGGTGGAAAAACATCATCCGACTGCTGAAAGCCTCTGCCTTTATTCATGACAGATCTGTTGTCGGACTTTCTGACATATTGCTGATGTATCACTGTCTTTGGCAGGAACCCGATGAGGCAGAGGGCATCAGGAATATCGTAATCCATGCGATGTTTGTGGAATTTGCTGCTGAAATTGCAAGACTTCAGATTGCTTTGGAATCGGACATCCGTGTCAGTCGCCAGCATCGTGCCACTTCCAAAGTAAGGCAATCCATAGAGAAGATTGATGCCGACAAGAAAATATATGACTCTTTTTATTATCATTTGCTTGATCATGATACAGGTAACACCTATATCTTTATGAGTGATTACCAGACTTTACGTGGTGCCACAAAGGAAAATTTAGGTCAGATGGGTGTTATCTACAAAGATCCAAAGAATCCAGTTCGTTCCATCATACGGAGTTATGATGGTGCTGATACACCTAAGGAGGCAAGAACGGTTGCATTAACACGCGACAAGGACGGAATATTTATTGATGGTGTTTATTTCAAGATAGAGAAATTGGCAAGAGGCGAACAACAAATTATTCTGAAAGAAGTTGGAAGCATTTCCAATCATGATTACTATAAGGAAATAGATATGCTGGCTGACAATATCTGGAAACGAGAGTTTGAAATCAAAAACAACATGTGTATTTCATCGGATGACAAGATGGCCATTGATGGCATTGTAAAGACTTTTAATAAGGAACTCGCTCTCATGCGAGAGAACACTCAAAAACTGGAAGGATGATTACCTTCAGCGACTCTGACAATATTGATGCTATCTATGAGAAGATCAGACGTAAAAGACTGACGCCTCATAATTATCTCCATTTCATTAAACAGTTCGTGGAGACAGGTGATGTGGTGGATATAGAGAAGGATGTTGCTGTAGATTGGGACTGGAAGATATACTATGACCCTATATTGAATTATTTACAAAGATTGATGAGTGACCCTTTGATCCAGTCTATCGTGTTGTCGAATAAACTTGCTGGTCAGATGTTTTATGAGGCAACTGGACGTTTTGTGGCCGAATGTCTGCATGCTGAGGAATTTGCGAACCAACGTTCAATGAGTGAACGGATGCAAGCTGGGAAAATGTTAGAGTGGTCGATGCAGCGGAAAAAGGATGGATGGCAGTCTTTGCTTAGTGAAATTGACAAGATGCATCACGACGATGGCTTTGACCTGGACTTTATGAAGAAGAAATTCGTAAAAAACGGATGGGAAAAGCCAGAGAACTGGGAACTTCTTCAGCGTGAATGGCTGGCAGCGATAGATGAACGATGCAGAAAGGAGGTATCAAAAAAGATTCAAGCTAAGGAAACGGGCACTAGTGGAGGTTTTCATCAGCAACTCAAGAATCTTAATGAACAAACACGCAGCTTGGGTATTTCTGATGCAGAAGCGCTTCAAGCGTGGAACATGATGGATGCTCAGTGGTCTGAAACAGAATTTGAAAAGAAACTGAATATCGTTCAGATACAAAACAAATATCCACAGATAGGTGAAGTGGCTCGTAGAATGGGTAGACTGCCAGAAGAAGACGGGCATGACCGCCTGTATGTGCAGACAGGTTTTAAGCATAAGTTGGATCATTCTTCAGGAAGTGATATTGAGGGTGTGACTACGGGTAGAGATTTGAACGCTCTTATGCCATCAGAATTTGCACATTATTTAGATTCTGATTTAGAAAAGGTTTTTTTAAGAAAATGGGTTGCCAATCGTCTCCAAGTATTTCGTTACAAGTCTGAAATCACTAAACCATCACGACGATTACGTTCAGAAAGGGCTTCTCGCCGTGGCCCTATGATTGTATGTGTAGACTCTTCAGCCAGCATGTATGGAGTACCCCAAAAAATTGTAGCTTCTCTTCTGTCGAAACTAGAACAGACTGCAGAGCAATTAAAACGTGATTGTTTCCTCATAGATTTTTCTGTGAATATTCGTCCGATAGAACTTCGTTCACGCCGGAAACGAAAGGTATTAGAGCGCATGGGTATTAAGCCAGAAGACAACGAAAACTTTGAAAAAGGATATTTCCCATTTATAGGAGGAGGTACTGATGCACAGAAAATGCTCAATTTGACATTTGCCCTTCTCAACAATGGTGATGATCGCTATATGAATGCAGATGTTCTTTGGATAACTGATTTTATAATTCCTAGGACACCAGAAGAAATGATGAAGCTTTTTAAAGAATACCAACGTACTGGAACTCGATTCTATGGTTTTAAGATAGGAATAGGCGAATCTATCTGGGATAAGTATTTTGACAAAATCTGGGAAATACATTATCGTGAACCAAGAAGGTATTGAAGATGTATGAGACTTGATGGCTGAAGGAAGACAAAACAATAAAATTCGATATACAATGAAAAGATTAATTCACATATTGATAATTAGCGGACTAGTACTAACTGGTGCGTGTCAAAGTAAGCAACAAAACCCAGTTACTCCTGAGGAGAAAACGGCTGGAAAAATATTTGCAGAAGCATACCAGAAAGGTGACTGGTCTACAGTAGTAACTATCGGCGACACTCTTATTGGAGAGAACGATACCATGAACCTAGCGATTGGTTATGCAGAGGGTTTAATGGCAACGGGAAATCCAGACAAAGCATTAAAGGTGTTGAGTAAGAAACTTGAATCAAATCCTCAAGATTACTATCTTTATCAGACTAAGGGCAATGTTTATGTCTCAATGGAACAGTATGATTCAGCTTTAATTTGCTATGATAAGGTGATAGAAATGAAACCTACATATGCCAGAGCTTTTATCAATGAAGGAGCGATATATGAATTGAAAGGCAACAAAGAGAAAGCGATAGAAAATTATTTGGCGGCAACAGACTTGTTCCTCAGGAATAAGTATTACGCAGAGGCAAGAGAGTTCGCTAGTAGGGTGCTAAGTCTTGACACCAACAATGCCGATGCCAAAGAAATGCTAGAGCAGATACCGTAAGGAGACAATAAAAGAATAATGAACAAGATATAAATTAGAAAATAATGGAAGATAACAACCAGACGGGGATTGAGTTTAATATTCCCAAAGACAAGACGAAGCATTTGATTAGAGTCATCGGCGTAGGCGGCGGTGGCGGAAATGCTGTGAAGAACATGTATGAGCAGGGCGTGAAGAATGTGACTTTCGCTGTGTGCAACACAGATAGTCAAGCGCTCAGCCAATCACCAGTCCCCATAAGGATACAGTTGGGTGAGGAAGGCCTGGGAGTGGGTGGTGATCCTGTGAAGGGACGCGAGAAGGCTGAGGAGAGCATGGCTGACATTGAAATGCTCTTCAAAGACGAGACGAAGATGGTATTCCTGACGGCTGGACTGGGTGGTGGTACTGGGACTGGTGCTGCTCCGTTGATTGCCAAGTTGGCTCGAGACAAGGGTATTCTGACGGTGGGGGTGGTGACTCTTCCTTTCCGATTCGAGAAGAAGGCCCGTATGGAGAAGGCTTTGGCTGGAGTGGAGCAGATGAAGGAGAACGTGGATG
>JAEEGL011881452.1_pt1 | contig 10924 bp, 10 predicted proteins | sample 9134231 | NCBI WGS metagenome assembly JAEEGL01 (sample SAMN16246548, study PRJNA631951) | gut metagenome | biome: gut microbiome; feature: rumen; material: fiber-attached | host: Bos | place: Iran: Karaj | collected 2018-10 | reverse complement strand
GTCTGAGTTTTTTGAAGTACCTTTGCACATAAGAAGCGTTTTTATTACCTTGATGTTTAGCACTATAAAGGTACTAATTTTTGCCGACATGGCAAAGAAAAACGCTTCTTTTTTTGTGCCTTTATGAATTATTCAGGTTAGTGGACAGTTGGTTTGAGTTGTGGAGACAGAGCGGACAGATGTGACGATGGCAATCACAACACGTTGCGATGGGCAATGAAGCACGTTAAGTTGGCCATTGCAACACGTTAAGTTGGCAAACATTAAATGTTGAACGTCGAAAGGGCTACTTTGAGGGCTGCAAGGTCTTCGTCGGTGGTTGCCCAGCTGGTCACAAAGCGGCAAAGGGTGTGCTCTTCGTCGATAGGCTCCCAAGTCTCGAAGAGAACATGTTCTAGGAGTTGCTGCATTTGTTTGTTGGATAGCACTACAAACTGCTGGTTAGTGCTTGAGTCGCGCAAGGGGATTCCTGCATCAGCAAAGAGTTGGCGCAATTTCATTGCCATTCCTATTGCGTGCTTGGAAATGTCAAAATAGAGATTGTCGGTGAACAACACATTGAACTGAACGCCTGCCAAACGGCTCTTGGCAAGCAAGGCACCGTGTCGCTTCACGATATTCATGAAGTGCCGAGGTGCATTACCTTGAGGAAAGACAACAGCCTCACCGCACAAAGCCCCGACCTTAGTGCCGCCTATGTAGAAGGCATCACAATGACGAGCCAGCCAGGGAAGGTCAAAGTCACATTCCGAGGAAGCAAGGCCATAACCCAAGCGAGCACCATCAATAAAGAGACGGAGGTCGTAGCGGCGGCAAACGGAAAGAATATCTTCAAGTTCCTTAACACGATAGACGCTGCCAAGCTCTGTGGGGAAGGTAATATAGACCATCCCAGGGATGACCATGTGTTCGAGTGTCGGGTCGGCATGAAAAGCTTTAAGCCAAGCTTCCAGTTCGCCAGCATCCATCTTTCCATTATGAGAGGGTAGGGGAATGACCTTGTGTCCGCTGGCTTCAACGGCTCCCGACTCGTGGACATTAATGTGTGCCGTCTGCACAGCTATAACGCCTTCGTAAGTCGCAAGCATTCCGTCGATGACTGTCGCATTTGCCTGTGTGCCGCCAACAAGAAAGAAGATGTCGGCATCGGGGCATCCACATACAGAGCGTATCTTGCCTCGAGCCTGTTCGCTCCATTCATCGAAACCATACGACTGGCTCTGCAAGGTGTTCGTGTCAATAAGACTTTGAAGCACTAGAGGATGTGCACCGTTGTTATAGTCGCTCTCGAAGGAAGTTTTCATATTAGATTCGGTCGAGCACCAACTTGATGAGAGTGTCGATAGAGTTTTTGTATTCGGTGTTCATTTCCTTTGCATAGCGATTGGCAATCACCATGCAGCAGGTCATAGCCCTGTGCCCAAGCAGGGAAGCAAGGCCGGCAAGGGCGGAAGACTCCATTTCGAAGTTACAAATCTTCAGTTCGCCTTCGCTTGTCTGATAGCGGAAGGACTCGACCTTCTCGTTCTGATTGGGGTCTTGAATCTTCAGGCGAACCTGTCGCCCTTGAGGTCCATAGAAACCTCCGCAGGCAATGGTGATGCCGCGAAGCATCTCTTTCCCCGCAACTTGCTCAATAAGGGACGGGTTTGCTGTTGCCACATACGGTGCACCTTTTTGCGGACACCAGTTCATGTGCTGAGTGAAAGCCTTTTCCAACTCGAGGTCACAAACTTCGTTACGTCCGGAATAGTAGTTGAGCAGGCCATCGAAGCCAATGCTCTTGACGCTTGCGATGAAAGTTCCAAGCGGAGCCTCTGGCTGCAAGCCGCCACAAGTGCCGATGCGAACAATTGTGAGTTGGCGATGTTCGGGCTTGTCCTGCCGCTCCATGAAGTCGATGTTGGCAAGGGCATCAAGCTCGTTCATCACAATGTCGATGTTGTCGCAACCGATACCTGTGCTCAGGACAGTTATGCGTTTGCCCTTGTATGTGCCTGTGATGGTATGGAACTCGCGGCTCGCTATTTCGCATTCTTTCGAGTTGAAATGGTTGGCAACTGTGTTCACTCTACCCGGGTCGCCCACTAGAATGATACGATCTGCAAGTTGTTCTGGCTTGATATGGAGATGGAAGATGCTGCCGTCTTCGTTTATGATAAGTTCTGATGGTTCGTATGCTTTCATTTACTATTTGACGATTTACAATTTTCTATTTAACCGGGCATTAGTCCCTAATCCTTAATCCCTACTACTTTCCCAGTTCCAGATGTCGGATTTCCTTTTCGAGTTTTAACATGTCTGCAGCAAGGCGTTCCAAGGCGGATTCTGCTTGAAGTATCTGGGAAGCGGATTGCTTTTTTTCAGCCTCGTTTAAGGTTGCATACTTGTCACGAAGGGCACTCAGCTCTTTGCTTTTCGCTTCATATTCCTTTTGAGCCTCAAGCCAAACCTTTGCTTTCTGCTGTGCCTGCTTGTTATTGAACTGTAATAGAGTGTAATAGGTCTTGCTGTCGTTGACGACAAAGGTGAAGTCCCGGCTCTTTGTTCCCGTTGCCCCTCTCAGTTGTCTTCTTGCCTCGGAAAGGCGTTTTTTTGCTTCATTGACGGCAGCCATATCTTTCCAAGTGTCCTTGATGGACGAGATTCGTGCCAATGAAGCAAGTTTCTTCGCCCCAAGCTCTTGCTCGTTGTAGATGCGGCGCGTCTCTGTGGGGATGAATGTATAGAGGCAAACCGAGTCGCCAGGCATGTTGCGGTCGGTCACGAACCAGCCCAACTGCTGGAACTCGTCAATAATCATGAGGTAGTCATTGGCAGGCGAGTTGAAGGGCATACCGATGTTCTCGGGAGCAAGGAACTTCTGCTCGTCGGCATCGTAGCGGGTCATGAAGATGTCGTAACCGCCTATGCTTTCCTCGCATTCGGCTGAATAGTACATCGTTATGCCGTCTGTGAGCATGAAGGGGAAGTTGAGGTTGTCCTCCTCTTCCTCATCAAATCCCGTCAATTGTTTCTCCATCGACCATTCGCCACCAATGAGAGACTTCTCCTTCAGCCGTAAATGTCCCTTCTCGTTTACTTCGGAATAAACAATGCGATTGCCAAGTTCGTTGCGGAAAAGCGTACAGTCGTTGGCTTTTGGTGTCTTGAAGAAGTCGGCACAAGGCATTATCGAGCCGCACTCCTGCGAAAGCTTTATTTGCTCAAGCGCGTATCTCTTGGGCAGGATGAGGCTGTCAATGAACGTCACTTGCTCTGTGGCACGCAGGCGAATCAAGGACTTACGAGCCGATTCGAGCATTGCCTCTTCCTGAGAGGTTGGTTGCTTCCGCCTTGTAAGGTCGGCTATCTGTTGCTCAAGGATTTCCTCAGCAAGAGAGAAATCGTATGACGCCATTGCCTCCTGTGCTGTAACAGTATAGGCAGGCTTCTGCGCTTTCTTTCCTTTTCGCTGGGCATAGAGAGACCCCCCAACCCCCTTTAGGGGGAGTATGGGAGCAAGAAATAGGAAAAAGAAGAGGATGTAAAGCCCTCCTTTATACTTTGGAAGAAGAGACTTGTGCACCATAATTTGTATTTTGAATTTAAACATTTTGAATTCCTCTAATTCCCCCTAAAGGGGGGTAGGGGGCTACTTGAATATGAAATAAACTGCCAAGACGAGGCAGACAAGTGCTGCGAGGTGGTTCCAATGGAGATGTTGTCCTTGGAAGAGAACGTTGGCGATGATGCAAAAGACTACCAAAGAGATGACTTCCTGAATAACCTTCAGCTGCATTAGCGAGAATGGTCCGCCGTTGTCTATGAAGCCAATCCTGTTGGCAGGCACTTGACAGCAGTATTCAAAGAAGGCTATTGCCCACGAGAAGAGAATAATGCCGAACAGCGGCCAGTTTGTTGAGATACCACTTTGGTTAAGCTTCAGGTGTCCGTACCAAGCAAGCGTCATGAAGATGTTGCTGCAAATCAGCAGTATAATCGTATAAAGTCCACTCATAGTCTTTTGCTTTTCGCCCTTTTACCTTCACCTTTTCATCAGGTACTCATGCATAGCTGCTGCGGCACGACGTCCGTCGCCCATTGCAAGGATGACTGTTGCACCGCCGCGAACAATGTCACCACCAGCAAAGATGGTCGGGATGTTCGTCTGCATCCCCTCGTTCACGACGATAGTGTTCTTGCGTCCAAGCTCAAGACCTTGTATCGAAGTGGGTACAATGGGGTTGGGACTAACGCCGACAGCCACGATAGCTTGGTCAATGGCAATCGTTTCAGTTGCTCCGGGAATGGGCACGGGAGAACGGCGACCGCTGGCATCAGGCTCGCCAAGCTCCATCTTTTGCAGCACAACCTCAGTTACATTTCCCTTCTCATCTGCATGATATTCAATGGGATTGTGCAAGGTGAGGAACTCGATTCCTTCTTCCTTTGCGTGCTTCACCTCTTCAAGACGGGCAGGCATTTCTTCCTCGCTACGACGATAGGCAATGAACACGCGCTCTGCACCCAAGCGTTTTGCGGTTCTGCAACTGTCCATAGCGGTATTGCCGCCACCCACAACCATCACATTCTTCGCTTTCTTAATGGGAGTTGCATACTCTGGGTTGCTGGCATCCATAAGGTTGACGCGCGTCAGGTACTCGTTGGAAGACATAATGCCGTTGCTGTTCTCGCCCGGAATGCCCATGAAGTTTGGCAGACCTGCGCCGGAACCTACGAAGATTCCCTTGAAGTCCTGAGCCTCCAAATCGGCAATTGTGATGGTCTTACCCACGACACAATCCTTGACGAACTTCACGCCAATCTTCTCCAAGTTCTGTATCTCGACATCGACAATCGCGTTGGGCAGACGGAATTCGGGAATGCCGTACTTCAACACGCCGCCTATCTCGTGCAGAGCCTCAAAGACAGTCACATCGTAGCCTGCCTTTGCCATATCGCCAGCGAAGCTCAATCCCGAAGGACCAGAGCCGATGACTGCAATCTTTTTGCCGTTCTTCTCGGCCACTTCGGGCAAAGACATATTGCCACTCTCGCGTTCATAGTCGGCAGCGAAGCGTTCCAAGTTGCCGATTGCAACTGCCGGCTCGTTCATCTTCAAATGGATACATTGTGCCTCGCATTGTTTTTCTTGAGGACACACACGACCGCAAACGGCAGGCAGAGCCGAGGTCATCTTTAGCACGCGGGCAGCCTCGAGGAACTTGCCGCGCTCTATGTTCTTGATGAACGACGGGATATTGATGCCGACAGGACAGCCTTGCATACAGGTTGGGTTAGCGCAGTCGAGGCAACGCTTCGCTTCTGTCAAAGCCTGTTCTTTAGTCAAACCTTGGTTCACCTCCTCTGTCCTGGTCGTTGCACGATAGACAGGGTCAAGCTCAGGCATCTTGCAACGCTCAATCTGCATACGTTCCTTCGCCTTCATCGACTTGCGAAGTTCCTCACGCCAAGGGGCGGAGCGGTCAGTCAAATCGGAGAGTGAAGAGTGAAGAGTGAAGAGTGAAGAATCAGAGTTACTTTTGTCCTCTGTTTTCTCTAATTGGTTACTATTATTCTTCACTCTTCGTTCTTCACTCTTCACTCCATGGAGCCATGCTTCAAAGGCTTCAGCCTCTTCCGCCTTGAACGCGCCACCGCGGCGCATCATCTCGTCGAAATCAACCTGATGGCCGTCGAACTCGGGGCCGTCAACGCAGACAAACTTCGTCTTGCCGCCAACACTTACGCGACAAGCACCACACATACCCGTGCCGTCCACCATGATGGTGTTGAGGCTGACGTCAGTCGGGATATTGTATTTCTTGGTCAACAGGCAGCAGAACTTCATCATGATTGCGGGGCCGATGGCAAAGCACTTATCGACCTTTTCGCGCTGGATGACTTCTTCCATACCGACAGTCACCACGCCTTGCTTGCCGTAGGAGCCGTCGTCGGTCATAATGATGACCTCATCACTTGCGGCACGAACCTCATCTTCAAGAATAATGAGTTCCTTGCTTCTGCCTGCAATCACGCTGATTACGCGGTTGCCCGCAGCCTTCAGAGCCTGAATGATGGGCAACATAGGAGCCGTTCCCACGCCACCACCAGCACAAAGCACGGTGCCGAAGTTCTCGATATGAGTGGCGCGACCAAGAGGCCCAACCACATCAGCAATGTAATCTCCCTCGTTCAGGGCGCAGAGCTGAGTCGTGCTTGCACCAACTGTCTGGATGACAAGCGTGATAGTTCCTTTCTCTTTATCGCTTCCGGCTATGGTAAGAGGCACTCGCTCGCCCTTCTCGTCAACGCGAACAATAACGAAATGACCGGCCTTGCGTGCCTTTGCAATCAATGGTGCTTCAACGTCCAGGCGGAAAACCTTCTCGCTGAACTGAATCTTTCTAACAATCTTATACATACTTTTTTGTCTTAGGTAAATACCACTATTATATAATATGTGTCTTTCTTCCGAATCTTTTTCGTGCATTTTGGCCGCAAAGGTACAAAAAAAAGTCGAGATATATTATATCTCGCAGATATTTATTGCTTAATTCGGCTTTCAGGGACAAATTCACCTGAGGAAAACGATATTGATTCCGTCACCAGAAGACCTTAATGTCGTTGCCAAACGACACACGTGTACTTTGCCAACGACACGTGTGTAGTTTGCCAACGACACGTGTGTAGTTTGCCGATGACACGTGTGTAGTTTGGCAACTAAGCCTGATAAGTATTGGTTTCAGGCTCTCTTTTCCTTACGAGTAACGCAATTTATGCACGAAATGTGCGATTTCTTGCTCAAAAATTTGGTGCATTCCGGCAAAAGTCGTACCTTTGCAGCCGCTATTTGGAAAAGTAGCATCAAACCCATAAGTATTAATCCGCCCCTTATCTGCCTCAAAACATGATAAAAAGAGGAACGGGGGCACAAAAGAAAAAACAAATGAAACAAGGACTTCATCCCGAGAATTATCGTCCAGTAGTGTTCAAGGACATGAGCAATGGCGACATGTTCCTGAGCCGCTCTACCGCCAAGACAACCGAAACCGTTGAGTTCGAAGGCGAGACTTATCCCCTCTACAAACTCGAAATCAGTAACACCTCTCACCCCTTCTACACAGGTAAGAGCAAGCTGGTTGACACAGCCGGTCGCGTAGATAAGTTCATGAGCCGCTACGCTCGCATGAAGAAGTAAAAGACCCTCTCTGGCTCTCCCTTAATGGAGAGAAACAAAGGAATAATTAAATTAAGAGGTGTGGATAGAGCTATCTGCACCTCTTTTACTTAATATGAGAAAGCTACTCCTCTTGCTCCTTGTCCTCAATGGTCAATGGTCAACGCTTTTCGCCCAGCCTCGCATTCGCGATATCTATGCGGAAGCACCCGACAGCATCTTCCCGCTCTTGACGAAGAACAACCGCCTTGACCAGATAGACTTCCGCGAGAACAATATGCAGGCTGTCGTGAAGAACAAGTTCGACGACCACTCCGAACTGCTCGTCCTCAACGAAAAGTACCTGAAACTGAAGCGCTCCGAGCATTGCATCGTGGAAATGCGTTTGTTTGCGGACAGCACTTTCTGTATGGTGGAGACCTACAATGCCCCTGCACCCGACAGCCGCATCCGGCTCTTCGATACCAGTTGGAACGAACTTCCTCAACGCATTGAGCGCCCAGCCGTTGATGATTTCTTTAGCGATGATATTGATATTGATGTCCGCCTCGCCCTCCAAGCCTTGCCTCTCATAAAGGTTTCGCTCTCCGAGGACGACGACACCATTACCTTCGAGCTTCAGACAAGCGAACTAACTAAAGAGCAACGGAAGCAGGCAGAAGGTAAGGTTCACGGGATAATAAGGAAATTAGAAATGTAGAGAATAAGATAATCAGGCATCAAAGCGTCATCCCTTTCTTATTCTCTTATTTTCACATTTTCTTATTATCCATCATTGTCCCAGCCATAGCAGCACCATACTGAGCAGGACAAGGGCAAGGTCGATGGCTTTGCTGCGGAGATTTTTCTCGTGAAAGAGCAAGGCACCAAGTATGAAGCTGACCAGGACGCTGCTTCTCCTGACCATACTTACCACACTTATCAAAGCTCCGTCGAGCGAAAGACTGTAGAAATAGACGTAGTCGGCCGCGCTTAAAAAGAGACTTATAAGCAGGATGCTCCAGCGCCATTGGAATTGAAGCCCCCCTCCAACCTCCCCCCGAGGAGGGAGGCTTTCTTTGCGAAGTTGGCAATTTCCTTTCTCCCCTTCTCTTTTGGAGAAGGAGGGATGAGGCTTGAAAGTTTTCATCCAAAGCAAGAGCATCACGCCCATCATTAAGGTTTGATAGAAGTTGAACCAGCATTGAACCGTCAAGCGGGGCAAAGCCAAGCCTCCATCTACATCGGAAGCCATCAGGTATTTGTCGTAAAGACCGCTCAAGGCACCAAGCACGGCTGCCCCTATGGTACAGAGTATCCATCGGTTATGACGGAAATCTATGCCCTCCTTCTTCCCGCTTCGACTTAAAAGAAAGAAGCCGAGGATGGCCAGCAGCACACCCATCCATTGCCAGAGGTTAAGCTTTTCGCCAAAGATAAGCAAAGCCCCAATCAATACCATCACGGGACGCGTGGCATTGATGGGGCCTACAATTGTTATCGGCAAGTGCTTGATGCCGATGTAACCAAGCAACCAACTGCTCAGTACGATGCACGACTTCAACAAGATGAAGCGTTGCACCTGCCATCCTCCGAAGGGCGTTTGAAAGGCCAAGGGAAGGAAAATGGCTGAGCAGATGAGTGTATTGAGGAAAAGAACAGGGATGACGGCATTGCCTTGAAGAGAATGTTTCTTGCTGACATCATAGAAGCCCAGCAAGACTGCGCTCAGCAAGGCAAAGGCCAACCACATGTCTTGGATTATTTCAGCGTGCCTGCGTTGGCAGCGTCAATCATTTCCTGGCTGGCATAGAGGTAAACCTCTACGCGGCGGTTCTGCTGCTTGCCGGCTGCTGTGCTGTTGTCGGCAACAGGATTACTCTCGCCAAGACCTACAACTTCCTTAATCTGGTTAGAGGCAGCACCATGCTTCTGGAGGAAGCTGCTAACGGCCTGAGCGCGCTGTTCGGACAGCTTCTGGTTTGCTGCAACACTCTGTTCTGCTGTCTTACCCTTCCAAGGGTCGTTGTCGGTATAGCCAACAATGCCGACGTTCATGTCGGAATTGGCAGCAAGGACGTTGGTGGCGAACTGGGTGAGGGAACTCTGGGCAGCAGCGTTAAGCACGGACTTGCCGCTCTGGAAGAGAATACCGCTCTCGAATGTTACCTTAACAGCCTGATAGCCATTGGCATCAACAGCATCTTCAACCTGAGCATTTGCAATGGCTTCAGCTTCCTTCTTGGCCTTGTCCATCTTCTTGCCGATGAGGATGCCGGCAGTTGTACCGCCTGCCACACCTACGCCAGCACCAATGGCAGCACCCATCTTGGCACCCTTAGAACCGTTAATCAGAGCACCGATTGCAGCACCAAGTCCTGCGCCTACTGCACCACCGCCTGCACCACCGATGAGGCCACCCTTAGTGGTATTGTTCATGTTACAACCAGAAAGCACCATAGCAATTGCCAAAGTGCACAAAAGAATCTTCTTTGATTTCATGTTTTGATGAATTAAAAAGTTAATATAATAGGTTTTCTTTATTTGAGTGCAAAGGTACAAAGAAATGTTGAAAGTTGAAAGAGTAAAGTTGAAAGTTATTCCTTATTCAATAATTTTTCACTTTTCATTTTTCACTTTTCATTTATTTGTTGTACTTTTGCAGTCAAAATTAAACGATTAATCTTATAAGAAGTAATGGCAAAAGAATTGGATTTCCTCACGAAACGAAGCGAGGACTACAGCAAATGGTATAATGAACTGGTGGTAAAGGCCGACCTTGCAGAGCAGAGCGATGTGCGCGGCTGCATGGTCATCAAACCCTACGGATACGCAATCTGGGAGAAGATGCAGCGCACCCTCGACGATATGTTCAAGGAGACGGGCGTGCAAAATGCTTACTTCCCCTTGCTCATCCCCAAGAGTTTCCTCTCGAAAGAAGCGGAGCATGTGGAAGGATTCGCAAAGGAATGTGCCGTCGTAACACACTACAGATTAAAGACAAACGAGACTCACGATGGAGTAGTGGTTGACCCTGCTGCACGCTTGGAAGAAGAACTCATCATCCGTCCCACGTCAGAGACCATCATCTGGAACACTTTCAAGAACTGGATACAAAGTTATCGCGACCTGCCTCTGCTGGTTAACCAGTGGTGCAACGTCATGAGATGGGAGATGCGGACACGCCTCTTCCTGCGCACCAGCGAGTTCCTTTGGCAAGAAGGCCACACGGCTCATGCCACTCGTGAAGAGGCAGAAGAGCGTGCAAAGCTGATGCTCAAGATTTATGCAAAGTTCGCAGAGGAGTGTATGGCTGTGCCTGTCGTGCAGGGCGTCAAGAGCGAGACGGAACGCTTTGCAGGCGCTCTCGATACTTACACCATTGAAGCTATGATGCAGGACGGCAAGGCTCTCCAAAGCGGAACGAGCCATTTCCTCGGACAGAACTTTGGTAAGGCCTTTGAGGTGCAATTCCTCAACAAGGAGAACAAGCCCGAATACGCTTGGGCAACCTCGTGGGGCGTGAGCACACGACTGATGGGTGCGCTCATTATGACGCACAGCGACGACAATGGTCTTGTGCTTCCGCCTGCCCTTGCACCCATTCAGGTTGTCATCATCCCCATTGGCGGCAAGCCTGAACAAGTGGCAGCTGTGGATGCAGCCGTCGCTCCTATCATCGACGAGCTGAAGAAGATGGGTATTAGTGTAAAGTACGACAAGGCCGACAACAAGCGCCCGGGCTTCAATGTCGCGGATGAGTAACAGAAAGGGTCCCCCTGG
>JAEEGL011424759.1_pt1 | contig 10924 bp, 4 predicted proteins | sample 9134231 | NCBI WGS metagenome assembly JAEEGL01 (sample SAMN16246548, study PRJNA631951) | gut metagenome | biome: gut microbiome; feature: rumen; material: fiber-attached | host: Bos | place: Iran: Karaj | collected 2018-10 | reverse complement strand
CAATGATGCACAAAGGGAGGACATTGTTATGCTTAAATTAGTAAATATCACCAAAGATTATGTGACCAAAGGAGTACCGACTGTACATGCCTTAAAAGGTCTCACGATTAATTTTAGACGTAACGAATTCGTCGCAATTTTAGGTGCATCTGGATGTGGTAAGACCACTTTATTAAATATTATCGGTGGACTCGATCGCTACACAAGTGGTGATTTAATCATCGAAGGCAAATCCACAAAGGACTATAACGATAGAGATTGGGATACTTATCGTAACCACTCCATCGGTTTTATTTTCCAGTCCTACAACCTCATTGGGCATCAATCCATTTTAAATAATGTAGAATTAGCTTTAACTATTTCCGGTATCGATAAAGAAGAACGCAAACAAAGAGCGATGAATGCTTTAAAGACTGTCGGTCTTGAAGGAATGGAAAAAAAGAAACCCAATCAATTATCCGGTGGTCAAATGCAAAGAGTGGCTATCGCCAGAGCTTTAGTCAACGATCCAGAAATCTTATTAGCGGATGAACCCACTGGTGCTTTGGATAGCGAAACTAGTATCCAAATTATGGATCTTCTTAAAGAAGTAGCCTCTGATAGATTGGTTGTTATGGTTACTCATAACCCCGATTTAGCAAGAGACTATGCCAATCGTATTGTCACCATGAAAGATGGTTTGATCACTGGTGATGCTAATCCCTATGAAGGTGAAACCCATGAGCAACTCGAAAAAGCCAAAGAGAAGAAAGTGGTGAACAAAGGTACGAAGAAGAAAACCTCTATGTCTTTCTTTACCGCGACGGGTTTATCATTCTTTAACTTATTAAGCAAACTCAAGAGAACCATCTTGGTGACCATTGCGGGATCCATCGGCATTATCGGTGTCTCCTCCGTTTTAGCGGTCTCTCATGGTGTGAATAATTATGTCCATCATATGCAAGATGATATGCTTTCTAGATATCCTTTGGATATCAGTGAACAAGCTGTCGATATGACTTCCTTATTAACTGGTCTATCCAATATGAATAATAAAGTTATCAGTGAATTTGATATCAGAACTGAAGTCGGTTTAGATTCTATGATTAACTACTTGATGGAGAAATATAATGACTTCACCAAGATTAAAACTAACGATATTAATGCTGATTTAATAGACTTTGTCTATGGTCTTCCTAAAGAACATGTCTCCGCGATTAATGAAGACTATGGCTTAGATATGACTAATAACATCTTTGCAAAATGGCAAAGAGAAGAAGATGTCGAAGGTCAAACTGATTATCACTATATGTCATTAAATGGTTTGACTCAGATGTATATCGATGAATTAAGAACTGTCGAAGGTTTTGGCATGTATGCGATGTATGTCGATTTATTCACCGACTTTATGAAGCAAATTCCTGGTGAAAAAGACTATATCCTCTCTCAATATGATTTGGTTGGCGAAAATAGCAAATATCCCGAAGGCGATAACGAAATCCTCTTAGTAGTGGATGAAAATCAAACCTTAACTGATTTAATCTACGCTCAAATGGGTTTCTACACTGAAAGAGAATTCTTGAATATCGCTCGTAAAGCCATCAAAGACCAAGAAGTTCGTGATAACGAAGAGATGACTAAAGAACAAAAAGAAGAAGAATTTGAAAAGATCGCGGCCAGATATCCCTATCCTCAAAAATACACCGTGGATGATATTATCGGCAAAGAATTCAAATATTATCCTCATGATCAAATGTGGGGAACTGAAAAACAAGTTATTAAGAAGAAATCAACTTCTTTCACCTATAGTACTTATATTCCAGAAATTATGGGTGGAGATGGTCAACCTCATGAGTTATCTTATGCACTATCTTATACAGATTTAGATAGTCCGATTATTTCATTAAATGGCACAGTTACAATCGATCAAATGATTACTTTAAATGTCATTGCTTATCGCGATGAAGATAGTCCATTCGACAAAGAAGCAGAGAATCCATTCCCTGGAGATTGGAATTTAACTATTTCTTTTGGACAAGGCTTAGATGTCCCTCTTTCTTTTGATGAAACAACAGTGACAGCAATTTCCATGGACGAGACTTACACTCCAGTAACAAATGTTCTTCCATACACCATTCAAGAAACGGAAACTAGAGGTTTTATGTATCCAGCATCTGCGGATACCACTAATTGGCAAGGCAAAGATGTCAAAATCTCTGGCATTTTAAAGAAAAAGGAAAATGTCCAATTTGGTTGTTTAGATAGAGGTGTCTATTACACTAAAGAGATGAGACAGATGATGATGAAAGATGCTATGAATGCCGCCATCACAACTGATATGAAAAACTATATTGGTTCCATCGGTGAAAAAGATGAAGCCTACGCGGCATATGTGACCTATAATTACACATCCTTTAAGGATGGTGATAAACATCCATATTATGATGTTCCTGGCTATGCCATGGCTTTAAATACTGACTTCAATTCTTCATTAGCTAGTATGTTCTCCATCATGGGTAGAAGTAGTAATACCGATGTCGATAGAGCGTACCTCCGTTCTGTCAGTGGCATCGCGGCGAAGCTCGCTAGTGAAAATGGTTCAGTTTATGAATTCTCTGATGTTCCTCAATCCATTCAAATCTATCCTAAAGATTTCACTTCCAAGAAAGTCGTAACCAAGTATTTAGATGAATGGAATGATAATAAAGAAATCACTCTATCAAGTGGTAAGGTTTTAGCCTTTGAAGATAGACAAGAATTGACTTATACCGATACTATTGAAATCATTGTTAACGTAGTTAATACTTTGATTACTGCGATTACTATCGCCTTAGTGGCCTTCACATCCTTATCCTTAGTGGTCTCTTGCTTCATGATTGCGGTTATCACCTATATCTCCACGATGGAACGTGTCAAAGAAATCGGTATTATCCGTTCATTAGGTGGACGTAAGAAAGATGTCTCTAGATTATTTATTGCCGAATGTTTAATCATCGGCTTAGCAAGTGGTGTATTCGGTATTGCGATGACCTATCTATTAGCCTTTATCTTTAACTTATCAATCATGCAATTTGGTGTCGGCAATATGGCAATATTAACTATTCCTACCGCTTTAATCATGATCGGTGTATCTATCTTCCTCAATGTGATGTCTGGTTTGATCCCCGCTTTAAGAGCCTCTAACCAAGATCCAGTCGTAGCGTTAAGAACTGAATAATCTATATGTTAAAAGTTGGCATTGTCTCTTTAGGATGCTCCAAAAATCTCGTCGACAGCGAGAATATTTTAGGTTTACTCAATTATGATGGTTATGAGATTACCTCATCCATAGATGAAGCGGATATCATCATCGTCAATACTTGTGGTTTTATTAACTCTAGCAAAAAAGAATCTATCGAGACAATTTTAGAGATGCTTTCCTATAACAAGAAAGTCGTAGTCACTGGATGTCTCGCCCAAAGATATGAGAAAGAACTCAGAAAAGAAATTCCCGAAGTATCGGAATATATCCAAATTAGAGACTATGAAAGATTTAACGAACTCTTTAAAAATGTCGACAAGGACTTAAATAAAAGCGGTGGTTTAGACGATCACTTTAGAATTGTTTCTACTGGACCATATTCCGCATATCTAAAGATTGGAGAAGGCTGTGATAACTGCTGTACTTACTGTGCGATTCCTCTAATAAGAGGACATTTTGTCTCTAGACCATATCAAGATATCATTGAAGAAGCTATCCATCTTTCTGAATCTGGTATCAAAGAAATTGTAGTTTTAGAACAAGACACCACAAAATACGGTATTGATTTAAAAGATGGAAACAACATTGTTTCCTTATTAAAAGGATTGCTTCAAATTAAGAAATTAGATTATATCCGTTTACTTTATTTATATCCTGATGAAATTACTGATGAATTAATTGACTTAATCGCCTCCGAGAAGCGTTTAACTCCTTATTTTGATATTCCTATCCAACACAGTGAGAATCACCTCTTAAAAGCCATGAATAGAAGAGGGGATAAAGAATTATTAAGAAATCTTTTTAATAAAATTAAAGAAAGAGTTCCTCATGCCGTTTTAAGAACCACAGTAATGGTGGGCTTCCCTGGTGAAACGGAAGAAGATGTTGATAACCTTATTGCCTTTATGAAAGAAGTTGGATTTGATCACCTTGGAGCGTTCACCTATTCTCGTGAAGAAGGCACAAAGTCATATGATTTTGATAATCAAATAGATGAAGAAGTGAAACAAAAAAGATTAGAGAAAGTGATGCACACTCAACAGAGCATCTCTTATAAAAAGAACAAAGCCCATATCGGGGAAGTGATGGAAGGCCTAGTAGTGGGTAAGGATAAAGACTTATATCTATTAAGAAGTTATTGGAACGCTCCCGATGATGTCGATGGCAAGATATTCTTCTCATCTAATCAAGAATTAGAAGAGGGAACTATCGTTAAAGTGCAAATCGATGAAGCCTTTGTCTATGACCTAATGGGCCACCATATTGAAAAATAATTATATTTTCTACTTGTAGATATATTTATTTTCCTTTAATATTAATAGCGCTACAAAAGGCCTCCTTAGTTAAGTGGTATAACGGATCCATGGTAAGGATCTATTGCTAGTTCGATTCTGGCAGGAGGCACCACATGACAAAAATGAGGATTTCGCACCAAGAAGTCCTTTTTTTGTGCCATTTTTGGCCATTTTTTGCATTATTTTAGCCTATTATGAGTGTGTTTTGTATCAAAAATGAGCAAGCTCTGGTGACCTATGGTGAACCACTTCAAGACCTATAGGTACCCCACATCATACCTATAGGTACCCCATATCATTTTAAAAGTGATTTTAGTCCTTGTTTTTTTCTTTCAATCCTTCTTTATTAAGGAATTGAAAATAATATATAATAATAAAGATGAAACGCTTATTAGATTTTGATGAGGAAACGTTCTTTGAAGAATATCCTGATTTATATGATTTGCTCTTAGTTGATAGAACAACTGGAAAGAATATTAAGTTTTGCAGCAATGATTATATCGATTACGGTAAATCATTTTCATTTTTTTCAGAAATTACCAAAGAATCTATTTCTGGTAAGAATAACACCGTCATTAAGCCAAGAGTTAAAAAGAATAAAGAATTTCAAAAAAATAGAAGTAGGGATTTAGGAGAAGTTTTTACTCCTGCCTATATTTGTAATCACCAAAATAATTTATTAGATAGCGAGTGGTTTGAAGAAGGCGGTTCTTTTAACATTGAAGACAAAAAAACTTGGAAGTCAAATCCCCAACTAGTTTTCAAAAAAGGAAAAACATGGAGAAAATATGTTTCTGATTTGAGATTAGAAATAACTTGTGGAGAAGGCCCATATTTAACTTCAAGGTATGATGCAACGACCGGTTTTTATATTGGGATAAAAGAAAGAATAGGAATCGTGGATAGAAAGCTACGTATTGTTAGTGAAAACATTAACGATGAGCAAACCTGGCTTAAATATTGCAAAATAGCTTATCAATCTTCTTATGGCTACGATTACCAGGGTGATAATGTATTGCTTGCCCGTTCGTCTCTTACATATAGTTTCATCGAAAATTATTATTTTAAGTTTAAAAAATTTCCGACTATTGAAGCGGTTAAAGATATTATGAATATTTTAAGCTGGAATATTTGGCAAATGGACGGCATTAAAAACTGTGTTCCTACAGAAAAAAAGAAAACTAAAGACACATTAGTGTTCTGCAAAATTATGGATTGGGAAAATAACAATATATTGTTATTCAACGACATCGAAAGGAATTAATTATGTTTAAAAATGTTGATGAAATAAAAAAAGAGTTTAAAGATTTTAAGACATATTATCTTCCGAAAATATATGCATTTGCATTACCAAAAGACGGCTTTGAACGCGCATTGAAAATCGGTGATACATATCGAGCTGTTAGTGTTAGATTAAATGAGTGGAGAAAAGATTATCCTGATTTGATACCAACTATTTTTAATAATGATTACCTTGCAATGGTAAACGATGATGTTTTCTTCAGAGATCATGCTGTTCATCTTTATTTGAGAGAAGAAAAGAAGAAAAAGAGATTATCTAAAGAAGTTTTTGAAAAGTTAGGTATTCATTATTCTCAAGAGTTTTATGATGATGTTACCGCACAAGATATTAATGATGCACTTAACGATATCGTTCATGCTTATGAAGATCCGACACGCCCGTATGAATATTACTGTTTAAGTACAAGAGGACACGAAGTTGTAACCTTAGGGGATAATTCCGAACATTGGGTGATAAGAGAAAATCAACAACAAGCAATTGATAATTTCAAATATGCCGTCAACAACGGAAGAACAAATTTACTTATGTACGCAGTTATGCGTTTTGGTAAATCATTCACCTCATTATGTTGTGCTAAGGAAATTGGGGCTCGTTTTGTCGTGGTTGTCTCTGGCAAGGCAGAAGTGGTGACCGAATGGCAAGCGAATGTTCAAAAGCCTGATTTATTTAAAGATTTTGTCTTTAAGACAAATGATGATTTAATCGACAATCCAAGATTAATAGATGATTTTATTAAAAACGAAAGCGAAAAGAAGACGGTTGTTTTGTTTTTGACGTTGCAAAATATTTCGCAATTAGATAAGCATACTGGAAAGATAAAAGAAAGACTCGAACAAGTCTTTGGAAACACTATTGATCTTTTGGTCGTGGATGAAACGCATTTTGCTGCAAGATCAAAAGTTTATGGAAGTCCACTTAAAGAAGAAAAAATTACCAATGAAGAGGAGAGACTTTCTTCTGATGATGATTCTTCTGAATACAATCTGGTTGAAGCTAATGAAATCATTAATAAATCCGCTTTTTTAAAAGCAAAAATAAAACTACATTTGTCTGGTACGCCATACAAAATTTTAGCCGATACAGAGTTTGATGATATCGACATCATTTCAAAGTGCCAGTATTCAGATATTATTGAAGCCAAAAACCAATGGGATGATGAAAATGCGTTAAAGGATGATGCTGAAAGAAAAGAAGAATGGGAGAATCCATACTATGGTTTTCCTTCTATGCTTAGATTTGCATTCAATTTGAATAAAGACGCTCGTGAGAAACTAGCGGCGTTAGAAGGAAAATATACTCACGAACTTACGGAATTATTCATGCCTCAATCTGTCAAAAAAGATGACAAAGGCAAATATCAAATATTTAAGTACGAAAATGAGGTTCTTAATTTGTTGAGAGCCATAGACGGATCGAAAGAAGATGAAAACATTCTTCCATTTTTGGATTTTGAGCCTATTCAAAACGCAAGAATGTGCAAACATTTGGTTTTTGTTTTACCACGTATTGCTTCTTGCGATGCGATGGAAGAATTACTCAAAAAATATAAAGATGAATTTATCCATTTGAATAAATACAAAATTTTGAATGTTGCTGGATTTGAAGGAAAGACCAATTATCACAATTCAAACTCCCTCGTTCATGCACTTGAGCAGCATGAAAAACATGGTGAAATGACAATTACATTAACGGTAAATAGGTTTTTAACAGGAAGCACAATTCCTTACTGGGATACTATGATTTTCCTCAAAGGAACACATTCTGCTCAAGAATACGATCAATCTATTTTTAGATTGCAAAGTGCTCTTGTCTCTGAGTATGTTTGTGAGGAAGAAGGAAAAGAAGATAAAATAATCAAATTCTGTAAGAAGCCACAGACACTTTTGGTTGATTTTGACTTGAATAGAATGCTTTATTTGCAAAATCAAAAGACTTTAATTTACAACGTAAATAACGAAGAAAAAGGTAATGATAAGTTGACAGAAACTCTTGAAAAAGAACTTAACGCTTTTCCGTTAATGTATTTGAACGGTGACAAAATGGTAAAAGCTACTGCTGCGAACGTTTTAGAAATTCTTTCTAATTATTCTAAAAATAGAAGTGCCATTGATGAAGTTTATAACATCCCAATTGATGAAAGAATGTTTGGTGTTTCTGATATTAGAAGCTTTATTGAACAAGAGGTCCCAATCAATAGCAAAAATGGTCCTGAATTTAATGCAAATGAATCTGATGAAGAATCTGATATTGACGTTGACGATCCTAACGGTCGAAGTGGCGAAGGCGAAGAAGAAAACGATGATGGGGGCGATACTACAACCACAACGCCAACAACAAAGGATGAGTTATCTGTCTTAGCAAACAAATTACGCACATATTATTTAAAGCTTCTCTTTTATTCGTATCTAACTAATGACCGTGTAAATAATTTGACAGAGGTAGTTGATTCACTTTCTAAAGATGACAACAAGAGAATAGCAAAGAACCTCGGCATTAAAATTAGTGATCTTGTTAAGTTTAAAGAACATATTTACTTCAGCATTCAAAATATTTTGGATAACAAGATCCATAATTTGAACAAATTAGCGAATGATCCGGAGGCTGGCGAACCATATGAAAGAAGCTTAACAGCTCTAACATCATTCCTTGTTATGTCTCCAACGGAGCATGTCACTCCATTAAAGATTACAAAGATAATGCTTGATTACATTAGTAAGGATGCCATTATAGATATGCTTAATGATGGCAAATGTATCCTTGACTTAGGGTGTAAAGCAGGTGAATTCATGTTGGGTTTGCATGAAATATGTGGCAAAGAGATAGACCTATCTAAATATAAAGATCAATTCTATGCTATTCCAACATCAAAGGTTGCTTATGAGTTCACACGAAAGATTTTCCAAAATCTTGGTTTGAATTTAGATAATATTTCTACATTTACTGCGTATGAACTTGTAAGTTTAAAAGATGAGCATGGAAAAACCGATATACCGTTAATCAAAAAAATACTTACTCAAGACAAATTATTTAGTTCTATAAAATTAGGTGAAACACCAGAAGGAGAAAAAGATATGAAATTTGGAGCAATAGTTGGTAATCCACCATATCAAGGAAACAGAATGCAAATATATCCTGATTTCTATTTAAGTTCTATAGCTATTGGCGAGAATGTCTGTTTGATTTTCCCACAAGGATGGTTGGAGCCTAAAGATGGGAGCAGATTAGTATTGCTAAACAACGAACAAGTTAAAGCGGATAAACAAATTGTTCTAGTAGACAAAAGGGAAAATGTATTCCCTGGTTTTCCAGGTGCGAAGAGCACAAATATTGTCTATTGGAAGCATGGTTCAGATAATGGCTTAGGCGGTTTGCAAAAGATTTACACCGAAGGTGAGAATCCGCAAATAACAAAAATCCCTTGGAAAAAAGATGATGTTGTTAAGCCAAAGGAAATTACTGATTTAGGTGCAATTGTCACCTCTCGCTCAGATTTTGTTTCTGTAGATACAATTACAACTGGAAGAAAACCTTTTCCACTACAAAAAAAGAAGGATTCTTTAACTATTACAGATAATCCAACAAACAAAGATAAAGATATTCGAATTTATAATCTTAATTCAGTTAAGTATATAAGCGAGGATCAAATTGAAAAATTTAAACCAGAAGCTGTTTCTCTAATCAATGGTTACAAAATTTTCATTCCATATGCTTGGGGAAACTGGAGTAATAATTATCTTGGCGGTGCCTTTGCAGATATTTTTGTCGGTTATCCTGGTACTATGTGTTTTGAAGACACATTCCTTGTTGCAGGTCCTTTTGATACATATGACACAGCATATAAGTACGCTAAATATTTGATGACACATTTTGCTAGGGCGTTATTACTTGTTAATAAGTTCTCTCAACATTCAACAACAGCATGGCATGCTATTCCAGTCCAGGATTTCCATGAATTGTGGTGGGAAGAAAATATCGAAACAATTGATAAAAAACTATTCAAGAAATACGCATCATCTAATGATGAAATTCAGAAGTTTGCTTTTGAACGTATTCAAACCAAAGATGAATCTGCAATAAAAGAAAAGAAGTAGTTTTGAGGAAGAAGTTATTATGGCAAAAGGTATTATTTATGTTTGTTCAACTGCAATCCCTGGTCTTGTGAAAATTGGCAAATCAGGAACCGCTAATTTTGAAGAACGAATGAGAAAATTGGAAAAAGATGGTTATAATAACGCTAATGCGTTAAAACGACAATTTGCAATAGAAGTTGATAACTATGATGAAAAGGAAAAATTGCTTGATGCAGTATTGTCCAAAATTCAAGTCGGAGGTACAACTAGCGAGTTATTCGCTCTAGACATTGAACTTGCAAAGCAACTTCTTTCATCCTTAAAAGGGACACCAATTTATCCAGTTGGTGTTACAAGTGAAGAAGTATTTGAGGAAGCTACTGAAGCCGTTAAGGTTAATGAAGAAGAAGCCGAGGAAAAGGAAACCAAAAAATCCAAACCTAAACTCGATTGGATGATGACGCAAGGAATAGTAAAAACTGGAGACATATTATACTGCAAGAAAAAGCCGACCGAAAAAGGTGTAGTTACATCGAGTGCTAAGATAAAATATAACGGAAAAACTGTTTCATTGGTTGATTTTGCTAGAAAAGTCACTGGATGGGAAGCCGTCAATGCTTATAGGCATTTAATACTCGAAGGTACTGGCAAAACTCTATTAGTTCTTCGTGAAGAGAAAATGAAAGAATTGGGCATGTAAAATGCTCTTTTCTTTTATATTTTTAGACTAAAAGTCTAAGTTATTCTGAAAATAAACATAACTTGAATACCCTTTTTTCTTATGTGATTTATGGAATCATGAAAAACTTTATTTTTAGAAAAAATGAACATGGATTTGATGACTGGATCCGTTCAATCAACAGAATGAGAATGTATATTAATGCTCATAAACACGGTCATACCTGGATTGATCATGAAGAATACACTGAGGCTAACTGGTGGTATGTCAATTATCTTGAGTACATGAAAGGGCTAACTGAAAATCAAAAGGAATATATTAGAACGAGAGAGAAAGGACATATCCCAGATTGGGGTT
>JAEEGL015081028.1_pt1 | contig 10925 bp, 8 predicted proteins | sample 9134231 | NCBI WGS metagenome assembly JAEEGL01 (sample SAMN16246548, study PRJNA631951) | gut metagenome | biome: gut microbiome; feature: rumen; material: fiber-attached | host: Bos | place: Iran: Karaj | collected 2018-10 | reverse complement strand
ATTCAAAGCCACCAAATGGGATGAGCTTCGGATGCTTTGCGCAAAGAATGACACGTTTAAGGAGGTGGCGCAGGTTATGTACAAGTCCAACATCCAGAGTCAGGAAAAAACGTATATGGAAGCTCACGAGAAATATATGCTTGATAAGCGAACTCTTGAATATGATCTACAGGAAAGCAGGGAGCAGATTGCTTCGTTGACTGATGAAGTTTCTTCATTAAACACAGAGGTTTCTTCATTGAACACAGAAGTTTCTTCATTGAACACAGAGGTTTCTTCATTGAATGCCGAGAACACCAAGCTTCTCGCCCTTCTTAAGCAGAACGGTGTATCCGAGAAGCAGATCGCAGCATATTTGAACAAGTAAAACGCCATAAAAACACCACGGGGTTGCGGAAGTCGCTTTCCCGTGGTGTTTTTGTTTTATATTTATTCCGTTTCTTCGGAGTCGATGTATTTCTCGAACTCCGTCATGGGCATGGGCTTTGCGTAGTAATAGCCCTGGATCATGTCGCAGTTTACTTCTCTTAAGAAGTTCTTCTGAGATTCGGTCTCTACGCCTTCTGCGAGGACGGAGATCTGAAGGTCCTTGGCGAGGGAGATAACATGAGAGATAACCTTCTTCTCACGGCGGTTGTCATTGCCGCAGTCGTCGAGGAAGCCCTTGTCAAGCTTAAGGACATCCACAGGCATTTCGCGAAGAAGATGGAGCGATGAGTAACCGGAGCCGAAATCGTCCATAGAGAGCCCGAAGCCGGCTTCCTTGATAAGGTACATGATATCAAGGAGTCGTTCCATCTCGTCATATACGGCGCTCTCGGTAAGCTCGATCTCGAGATACTTGGGTTCTATCTCGTTCTCTTTAGCGACACGGATAAGATTGGCAACGAAGTCATCATCCGAAAGGTGAACTCTTGAGAAGTTGACCGATACGGGAACGATGTTCTTGCCCTCTTTCTGCCAGCGTGCGAGCTGTTTGCACACAGATTCGAAAACGAAGAAATCGATATCCTTTACAAGTCCGAACTTCTCGGCAATGGGGATGAAGACATTGGGTGCAAGGAGTCCCTTGTCCCTGTGATTCCAACGTACCAGCGCTTCAGCACCGATAACTTCCTCATTGCTTATGCCGTACTTGGGCTGAAGGAATACAACCATCTCCTTGTTATCGACGGCATGGAGAAGATCCTCCTGCAGTTCGTGGGTCTCAAGCTCGGAATTGAAATCAGCTTCATTATAGAAGGCGATCTGGTTGATGATCGCTTTTTTAAGTCCTTTGCGCGCCACATTGGCTCTTGCCCGGATCCTGTTGATGTCGTTCTCGTTGCTTATGAGGTAGACACCGCAGGTAAATACGGCTCTCGGCTGACGCCCGTCCTCGGTGGGAGGAAGAATGCTGGCGGTATCAAGGATACGCATGAGTCTCGACGTAAGTTCATCGGGATCATTGTAATGAAGGAGCATGGAGAAGTGGTCTCCGCTTGTACGGCTCACCGTCTCATCCTTAAGGAGAGCATCGCTCATTACGTTTGCGATATATTTGAGTATTGTGTTTCCGTATTCGTAACCGTAGGTGCTGTTAAAATACTTGAACTCAGAAACATCGCAGGCTGCGTATGCGTAATTGCCTTTAGCCTTTTTAAGAATGTTGAGAGCAATATTCTTGTGATGGGGCTTTGTGGGAAGTCCCGTCAGCTCGTCAAAGTTCAGAACATCGCTGAATTCGCGCTTTTTCTTTCTGTATACGGTCACATAGTAAACGCTCTGCGTAACCGCAACCGCCATGACCATAACGATAACGGCAAGTATACCCTTGGTCGCGGGCGTTATGTTCTCAAACACCGCGATCTCATCTATCACCGCAACAAGTACATAATTCGAATAATTGGCAAAAGGAAGAACGCAGATATAAAAATTCTTTCCGTTCCTGGATATTTTGATAAATTCTTTGTCCTTTACAACGTTTCTGTTGAACAGATCAGCCATTTCACTGTTCTTAAGATCCTTTTCCGCTTCGGGCATATTAATGTATTTGTCGAATTTGCGTGAAGGGATGAACACATTTCCGTTGATATCGCACATCATGCAATATCCGGCGTCGTTGTATATGGGCTCGGATATCATACCTTTGTAATTGTCAAGGTCAAAGAATGCAAAAGCAATCCCTTCCGTCGTGCCGCCTTTTCTGATCGGAACAAGGATACCGATGTCTCCATGTTCTAAAAAGATGTTATCACGTACGATCGTTATCTCTCCTTTACGGCACGCATCGATCATCTGCGCCTTTAAAAACCATACCGATTTATCCGGTAAAGTCGCGCCGTCATGTGAAAGCACCAGCTCTCCGGTAATATTGTCATAGGTTCCGGTAGCTTCCGCATTAAGCTGTTTTCTTACGAAGGCCGCTCTTTTTTCATCCCCTTTGAAAAAATCCTCCTCCGAATCTGTCGTAGCCAGAAGCTGCAGCATCGAAACCGAATAATTAAAATCTTTCTCTATGTCGTTCAGTCTTTTGAAAGCGATCTTGGAAATATCGGAAAAGGTATTTCTTTCGATCCTGCTCCTAAGTCCGTTTATAACGACCACTCCGAAGACCAGAACGACTGCAAGCAGGATCCACCATATGAGTATCCTGATGCGTTCGTCAAACTTTTTTTTCATTTTCCCTCCACTATGCCCTATAATCGAGCCCTCCACCGGTCTTCCGGCAGGCGGTTCAAAAAAATAGAACAGCTTTACATAACTGTTCTATATTTTATCACAATAAAGTGTCGCTTTCAACTTTTTAGTCAAAAACGGTATGAATAGTTACACTTCTTCCTTCATCTCGATGAAAACGGGATGTTCCTGATAATTCGTGTTGGGGTAATGGAGAGTGAGCATGAGTCTGCCGTCATTGGACCTGAACAGCATACCGTGACCGCCGTTTTCGGAATAAAGAGGCTTATCTTCCTGCCGCCATTTACCCGTCACATCGTTATTGTCGGAATGAGCGACAGCTTCCACATAACCGTGTTCTCCGAAGCTCGACCAGATCAGGGCGAGACTGCCGTCCGCGTTACGCCATGCAAAAGGGCCGTCCGTCACATATATCTTCTTATCGGGAAAACGCTTGTGATCTATCGGGCGCACCCAGCCTTTGGCTTCGGAAGCCTTGAAAAGCGTGAACACGTCTCCGACAGGCTTCTTAAGGTCATCGCTCAGCCTGACCGCACAGATCTCGCCGTCAAAGATATCCACCCACTCATGGCTGAATATCATATAGGGCGTGCCGTCGGTGCTCACATAGAACGTTCCGTCAAGACAGTTCCACTCTTCCGGTGTTATCTTTCCCTCACTGTGAGGAACGAACGGACCGAGGGGCGAATCGCTCTTAAGTATCATCGTCCCCTTCATGTCCTTTGCAACCGTGTTGAAGGTCGCAAACATATAGTAAGCATCCTTATATTTATGTACTTCGGGAGCCCAATAGTTCTTGTCGTAAGGGAAATCTTCCGTCTTATGAAAAACTTCAAAAGGGCCTTCCCAATTCTCAAGATCCGTGCTCACATAAGCATCGAAGCCGTCGGCCTCACCCCAGCAGGTAAGGCTTCTCGTACCGTAAAGATAATATTTACCGCTCTCCGTAAGGACGAAGGGGTCTCTGATCACTATATCTTCGGATCTCATACTCATAATGTCGCTTTCATCATATCTTCAACAAGCTGTCTGATCTCTTTCTTGTCGGCTCTGCCCTTTACAAGAGGATCGTTTTCAAATGCTTCGCAAACAAGATCTATATCCTTGTTGCCACCGAGAACGACGCGCATGATCCTCTCATGGTTTTCAACATGAGGCATGATGAGCTTTTTAACGTCTTCGCTCAGCTCGCCGGCATATACGGGGCGTACGCTGTCTCTCTCAAAGAGTGCATTCGTCTCAACAACGGCACTTTCGGGAAGATTGGGGATCTGACGTCCGAAGTTGGGGATGTTCACATTGGTGATCTTGCGTCCGAGACCGCAGAGAGCCTTGATCATGCTAACTCCCTCTTCTCCGGTGTCAACGCTCAGATCGATCTCTTCCTTGCCCTCGGCAAGTCTCTCGGATCTCTCAAGTCTGTGCTTAAGATCTTCCTTACGCCATGAAACGGGGGTAAGACCGAACTTCCAGCCTCTTACCTGCTCGGGATCCTTAAGATAGTCGTTACCGGGCATGAACTCGGCAAGATGTCTGTCTCCTGCTGCGGCAATAAGGCCGAAGCGTCTGAACAGGTCGAACTTAACCCTGTGAGCGCAGGCGAAGGTGGAATTCATCCAGTTGTCATCGCCGAATTCGATGCTTTCGTCATAGTGCTCATCGATATATTTTTTGTAAACGGGGAAAAGATCGATCCCCTTGTATGTTGCATAATCAAACCAAGTGAAGTGGTTAATGCCCTTAACGTTGATAAGGATATCATCCTTGGTAGCATCCTTCTCGCCGAGTTCTCTCTTAACGATCTCGGCAAGCACTTTCTGCGTGCCGAACACTTCGTGGCAGCAACCGAATGCCTTGATGTCGGGGAAGCCCATATAGAGAGCCTTGACGCAAAGTGACATGGGATTCGTGTAGTTGATTACCCATGCCTCAGGGCAATATCTGCTGATGGCATTTGCAAAACCTATGAACATGGGAAGTGTGCGGAGTGCTCTCATCATGCCGCCGGGGCCCGCAGTATCGCCTACGGACTGGTAGATGCCGAGTCTGTCGGGCATGTGTACGACAGCTTCCATCTCATCGAATGTCTTGGGAAGGATTGAAATGATGACAAAATCAACATCCTTAAGTGCTTCTTCAATAGTTTCGCTTACTTCGTATTTCCATTTGCCGGGAACATCACTTCTCGCGGAAAGCCTGTTACCGATGATCTCGTTCTTTCTTGCTGCGGGCACATCGATATCATAGAGTCTGATAGTTCCCGCAATTTCCTTTTCCTTTGCAAGATCGGTCATAAATGTCCATGCCCAGCCTCTTGAGCCTCCGCCTATGTACGCGATCTTGAGATTCTTAACATCCAACTTCTTCATACCTTTGATCTCCTTACTCCTTTTGTTTGCCGAACAGGTCTGTCACCAGCCTGCCGCCTCCTAAACCTTTCCCGGCATAACGCCCGTTAATGAAATATTCAAAAACGCGTTTATTATAACAGATTTTGTACTCTACGTCATTCAAAATCTGAATATATTCGTACCGGGGTCCTTCATGCAGTCCCCAGTACAGTTCATTACCCTCACGATGTAAGCCGTACATCCTCGATATGTATTCAAGCACCGAAAGAACAGCGGGACCGTATGTGGGCTGTCCCCCGCTGACATCGTTTAAGGAAGCTTCTCCCGTGAAGGGATCGAACTGCTGCACGAAATTCATGTCGTCACCCACCGCGTTAAAAAGCTTCTCTCCGATGTCAGGGATCAGTTTTTCCCATCCGTATCTTTCAAATGCTCTGATGGCTCTTTGAAGTGTCAGAGACTCGCACTGACCGCTCCAGTTGTTTTCGGGGATATTCCGAAAATCAGGATCGTTCGCCGCAACTGACGGAAGCGGCATCTTGGTCCAAAATTCCTTTTCGTTTAAAAGATGTTCGCGCACGAACGCATCCGCCTTGTCCTTTGAGATGCTCCCCCAGTACATAGCCTTAAGTGTCCCATGTGTCAGGGTGTTTTGCATCTCGTGACGGCTGTTCCGGTCAAAGAGTGCGTGTCTTTTTTCATTCCATAAGTTACTCTCGAGCGCGTATCTTACCTTTTCTGCCCTTTCCTGCCATTTGGAGACGTCCGCATCTTTCCCCTTTATTTTGCATATCCTTGCAAGCGTCTCCCTGGCCGAATAGGACCAGCTCATAATGTCGGAAGAAGCCATGGGAACGGACAAAAATCCCGTCGGTGCCTCTTCCTTCTCCCAGTAATTGGGTGCATCACCGTATCTCACGGCTCCGTCTTCACCGGTATCGTAGACACAGAAGCTTTCAAGGCAGCCGTCTTTGTCGCTGTCTCTGTACTTCCAGAGCCAGGCATCGAATTTCTCAAGCGTTGCGCCCAAGAAGTCCAGGTACTCCCTGTCTTCTCCGATGAGCCAATACATGTTGAGCGCCGGAGCCGGGAAGCAGAACCCCTGAAGTTTGTTGTACTCGGGTATCACCTTGCCGTTATCGAGTTTGATGCTTCCCGGTAACCTGCCGTCGCTCCTCTGATTTTCCATAAAGAGGAGCTGGTTGTTAATAGCCGCGCCGGAATCGTCCCGCTTATAAAACATCTCCCCGCCCATGGGCTGAGTCTCGAGCCAGATCTTCTCATAGCCCGCGCCCTCAACAAGCACCGGACGCCCCGCAAAATCTCTGACATTGCCGAGAATGCGTTTCTCCGCTTCGTCAAAGAGTCTTTGCAGGCGCTCGTCTTCTGTTTTAAAAATTACTTTGTTCATCCTTTTAATCCGCTGGTGCCGATACCCTCTACCAGATAACGGTTGAAGAAGAGGAAGATCAGGAAAACGGGTACAAGCGAAAGCGAAGACATGGCGAACATTGCACCGTAATCCGTGATCGAAGCGGCATCCGCAAAAAGTTTTATTGCTATGGAAACCGTGTATTTCTGAGGTTTGTTCAAATAAAGCAGCGGTCCCATGTAATCATCCCATTTCCAATAGAACTGAATGATGACCGTTGTAATGATCGAGGGCTTGAGAAGCGGGAAAATGATACGGGTAAATATGCTGTATTTACTGCATCCGTCTATCTTGGCCGCTTCGTCCAGTTCTCTCGGAATGCCCTTCATGAACTGCATCATCTGATAAATGAAGAAAGCCTGTCCGCAGAAGTAAGGCAATATGAGCGGAACGTAGGTTCCGACAAGGTTAAGTCTGTGCCAGATAAGGAAGGAAGGTATCATGATGACCTGTCCCGGAAGCATCATCGTTGCGATCATGCACGAGAACAATATGCCTCTTCCCTTGAATCTTACTCTCGAAAGCGCGTAGGAAACGACCGCGGAACTGATAAGAGTACCGAGGGTCGCAACGCTCGTGAGGATTCCGGAATTTTTGAAAAATGTCGCGAACGAGATGCCCGAAAAGCCTCTCCAGCCCGTGGAATAATTGGTCTTTATCAGTGTCTTCGGGAAAAGACTAAGCCCGCCAGTGAGTATCTGGGTATTGTCCTTAAAGGAGCCGCTGATCATCCAAAGAACAGGATAGATCATGCAGAAGCCGAATGCAAGAACAAATGCATGGTAAAGGACTTTACCGACGATTCTTTTTGTCTTCATGTCCTCCCCCTATTCTTCCGATTCGGAGAACACCCACATTTTGGATGTTCTGAAAATGATAAGCGTGATAATACTCATAACCACGAGCATTACCCAGCTCATGGCGCATGCATATCCCATGTCGTTATACTGAAATGCCTGATTATATACGTACAGTGCGTACATCATGGTTCCGTTGTTCGGACCGCCTCTGGTGATGACGAAAGCCTGAGTGAATGCCATGAATGCCGAGATCGTCTGCATTATGAGATTGTACAGCACGATGGGCGAAAGGCAGGGCAGCGTGATCTTGAAGAACCTGTGGAATCCGTTGGCACCGTCGATCATCGCGGCTTCGTAATAGCTTGTGGGTATTTCTTTAAGACCCGCCGCAAAAATGATCATCGATGAACCGAACTGCCATACGCTCATAAGGACAAGGGGCAAAAGAGCGAGCTTCTCGTCCCCGAACCAGTTGACCGTCTTAAGCGACATATCCGTGAGAACGGCGTTTATAAGACCTCTTCTCGCAAATATCTGTTTCCACACGAGAGCCACCGCGATGCTGCCTCCCACAAGGGAAGGAACATAATAGAGGGAGCGGTAGAGCGTCACAAGTTTGCTCTTCTTGGTAAGAAGAAAAGCGACAAAAAGCGCAAAAGCAAGCTTTAACGGTACGGATATAAACACGTATTTAAGTGTAATCTTAAGGGATTTTAAAAAGATGGGATCTTCAAACAGCTTCTTGAAATTCTTTAGACCGATGAATGTGATCTCCTTTTCCATCAGAGAAACCTTCGTGAAGGAATATCCGAAGGAAGTCAGCATAGGCACAAGTGAAAAGCATAAAAATCCGAAGATAAAAGGAAATGCGAACACATAGCCTACAGTATTCTCGTTGTTTATGAACTTTCTTAATGTCTTCATCTGTTTATCCTATTACCGGCAAAGGCGCGACCACATGCACGTGGACGCGCCCTGTCGTGTAATGCCTTATCCGGATTTACTTAAAGAGTTTTTCTGCAGCGCTGTAGGTGAGTTCCGCAGCCTTATCGGCCGTGATCTCTCCGCTCACTACCTGCTGGATATAGTTTCTGTAAAGGTCTACTACCTGATCCTGACCTGCGGGGCTTAATACGTTCACCTTATCGGGTGTTTTGAAATTGCCCACGAGCGTAACGAAGTCATACATGATCTTCTGGCCTTCGTTAGCGCTTGCGATAAGTGCGGTACGAACATCCTCGTTGATGGGGATACCGCGTTCGCCGAGAAGCACATTATTGCACTCTGTGCTGTTCTGGAACCAGCTGATGAATGCCGCGGCTTCCTTCTTATGAGCGGAATCCTGAGATACGCAGAGCATCTGTGAGGACTGGATAACAGTACCTGCATTGCCGTTCTTTGTTACTCTCGGAACAGTTGCAAGAGCAAGTTTTCTGCCCTGTGCTTCACAATCGGCATAGATGGTGGGGAACTGGTTTACAGCTACCCATGTCATGCCTGCTTCGCCTGTTACAAGGAAATCGTTCTCGATGTTTGTGATCTCCATTTCGGCGCCGGCATCGGGCGACGCGCCTTCTTTGATAAGATCCGCTCTCATCTTGATGTAGCCTGTGAGCATCTTGGGATCCTTGAAGCCCATTCCCGTGAGGTCAAGGTTGAAGAAGCCGAACTCACCGAGCTTACCCTGCTGTCCGATATAGGTGGAGCAGCCTGCGATGAAATCAGAGCTTCCGAAGCCCGATGTTCCGAAATGACCTGTTGCTTTTGCGATCTTTCTCGCAGCATCCGCATAATCGTCCCATGTCCAGTTCTCTGTGGGAGTGGGAACGCCTGCGGCCTTGAACATGTCAACGTCATAAGCGATGCCGTATGTGTTGAGACCGTTGGAAAGGCCGATCTGGTTGCCTTCGGTGTCCTGGGTGATCTTAAGGTAAGCATCGGAGATCTTGGAAGTATCGATGGTGCCGTCCTTGATGAAATCATTCAGGAAATATATCTTGTTCATGTACTCGGGGAAGTTTCCGCCAAGCTGGAAGATGTCCCAAACCTGATCGGAAGCTACCAGTGTCTTGAGCTTTGTGAAATAGTCGTCGAATGAATAGAATTCATATTCAATCTTTACATTGGGGTGATCCTTCATGTACATGTTAATAACTTCAACGGTTCTGTCATGTCTTGTCTGGGATCCCCACCATGCCATTCTGAGTGTTATGGTCTCATTGCTTGAGGATGAGCTTGTGCTGTTTGTTGTCTGCTGTGCGGCCTGCTTGTCCTCATTTTTGGTCTCTTCCTTCTTTCCTCCGCAAGCGGCAAGAGAAAGAACAAGCGTTGCAGCCATTAAAAGTGCTACGAGTTTTTTCTTCATAAGTATCCCTTTTCTCCTTTACTATCTGTTGGTAGTTTAAAGCTAAGCTTTTTCACGGCCGTGTAAAATCGCTTTTCAGCTTATAATGCCATTCTATACTTTATCTCCGAACAATAATACCAAAATTATATGTAGTTTCAAGAATTTTTTACATGTTTTTTATCTTTTAATCCTGTCAGAATATAACAAAAAAACAAATAAAATGTTGATTTCATCAAAAATGCTTATTTTTTGACAAGCAAATGCGAATGTGATATGATGTTGCCCGAAAAGAGGTTTCAGATGACACAGGATAAAGCAAACACAGGAATATTTATAGAGCGCGCGGTACGTGTACCGACATTCCGGATGAATTACGAGCATCTCCATTCTTATGTGGAATTCTTCTATCTTAAGACCGGATGCTGCACTTATTTTGTAAACGGAAAGGAATTTCACCTGTCGGCGGGCGACATTTTTATCGCCGCCCCGGGCGAGAGCCACTGCACCAAATACGAAGGGGAAGTGCTCTGCGAGCGAACGGTCATATACTGTGACCTTCCTGTCCTCGGTGAAGAATACCTTACATCGCACAGTGAACTCATAGACCGTTTTTCATCCTCAGGCAAGATACTTGTCGTAAAAAAAGGTCTTGAACAGATCGACGGCATCCTTGAAGCGATGCTGACCGAGAAGAACATCCCCGACGATTATTCCGTCGAGAACATGATCCTGCTCTTTAAGCAGATCCTGCTCTGGATACAGCGTTACGGCATCTTCATCTACGAACAGGTGGACACGAGCACCGGTCTCGACGAGGACATCGATTCGATAATGAGGCTCGTGGCTGAGGAATACGCAAATCCCATTACTTTGGAGGATGCCGCCGCAAGGATAAATTTAAGTCCCACCTATCTCTCCAAGAAATTCCGTCATGTAACGGGGAAGACCTTCAGCGAATATGTGAATTACATCCGTCTTCGTCAGGCAACGCAGATGCTGCTCACCACCGACGATTCGGTAACACAGATAGCCACCTCCTGCGGTTTTAATTCCAGCAATTATTTTAAGGACTGCTTTAAAAAACGCTTCGGCGTATCCCCCCGCACCTACCGCAATCAGGGTAAAAATCATACGTTTGAATAAAAAACACAGCCGATCCTTTTTGATATGTACCCAGAATCCTGGACACATATTTATGAACTAGGCTGAACACAAGGATACTATTCTGTATTGTACAGGTGGCATCCATTTTGTTTTTGCCTGAATTCTTTTGTTATTGTAATAATCTATATATTCTTCAATAGCTTTTGAGAACT
>JAEEGL015061884.1_pt1 | contig 10925 bp, 10 predicted proteins | sample 9134231 | NCBI WGS metagenome assembly JAEEGL01 (sample SAMN16246548, study PRJNA631951) | gut metagenome | biome: gut microbiome; feature: rumen; material: fiber-attached | host: Bos | place: Iran: Karaj | collected 2018-10 | reverse complement strand
ATCTCACCGATGTCAGTGCGAAGGAAACGGTTCAACACTGCATTACCGAAACTACCTGTGCCTCCTGTAATCAGGAGTGTCTTGTCTTTAAATACACTCATATTATTATACTGATTGTTATCTATTTAAAACTATTCAATGTTACTTTTAATCCTTCCCTTGCATCCACTGGCATCTTCTCCACACCAAGCGCCATCTTAATCTTGGCGTTCGATGAAATGTAGCTCTCCGTGAGTTTACGCAACCGTTCCGGATTCAGCGGCAGATGCAACCATCCACCCACCTTGGCCACACCATTCATCAATCCCTTGGGTAGTTTCCAGATATGTGCTTTCTTGCCAAGGCTCTTGCAGATTTCCTCAATCAGTTCGTTGGTAGAAAGAGCCTCATCATCACCCATATTATAAATGCCAGAAGGAACATCTTTGGTAAGCACGCCATTTACAGCAAAGCAGATATTCTCTACAGAAGTAAATGTCCTTCTGTTTTCAAATGCACCCAGTGGCCAAGGGATACCCTTCTTAACCACATTGTACAGCAGATTCAGATTACCCTTATTCCCAGGTCCGTGAATCATGCAAGGCCTAAATATATAAATGTCTTTACCCTTACTTCTTACCTCTTCCATCTTACTTAGCAGATACTGCTCCGCAGCTATCTTGCTCTCCCCATAAGGCCCAACGGGAGCTGGTACCACATCCTCTGTCAACACACCGTCAACTTTGTCTGCTGCAGCCTTGGCAGTACTAAAGAACACGAACTTCTTGATACTCTCATGAGCCAAGAAGTAATCAAACACTTTCTTGGTGAGCTCTGTGTTTACTTTAAAGTAGACATCTGCCGCAGCTTGGTTCTTGGTATCATGAGCTTTACCAGCCAGATGGATGATAGCATCAACGTCTGGTATCTGGCCATCATCCAAATTATCCCATCCAAAAGTAAACTGTACTCCCTCTTTTAAAGGAGATATTATATCCAAACCATATATGGTATTATCTTTTGAAAGTGCCTTAACCAAATTACTGCCCACGAATCCGTGAACACCTGTAATCAATATCTTCATTCCGCAGTTTTTTATCTAGATGAGTTTATAATTACCAATGCCGTCCATACAAACGATATCCGACTCTTCTTATTAATGTTTTAAAATATCTTGGCAGAAAACGAAACAAATAGAGACAAATTCCCGATTCCACCTTTTCTTTTATAGCAAAATCATAGCTAAGGGTTTCTTTATCCTTCACCATTTTTGCCTTAAGGAAATATGCATCATTTCCCATGTTCTTTTCGTGAATAACTTCACACCACATTGGTTGGTTCTTGATGTGTTCAATCCTTGCCCCAGGAATCTTTTCTATATAATAGTGACTGCCATATCCATAGATGGTCTTCAACGTTGCAGGATTACCTTCTTCTATCACACTCATAAAGTGGTTACGTAGATAGTGGATCTGCATTAAATAATTATGGTCGGTATAATATTGATAACCATCTATATAGTTAATGAAGATGCCATCACTCAGTGATTCTGCCCTCTTCTGCAAATCCTCTACAAAGTGAATACTCAACGCATCATCATTATCTAAATAGGTTGTAATAACTCGTTGGGGTTTTAGCCTATTTAAAACTTCTTTTCTAAAAATATCAGCAAAATAACGACCATTCTGGGGTTCTACATAAACAGGAACTAGCTGTGGACAATCTGATTGATATAATTCAATCTTTTTTTTGTAGATATCTGGTGTTGTGCTGTCAAAAAGTACTATCCATACAAAGTCTTTACAAGACTGAGCTATAATTGATGGCAAACAATACTTTTCGAAAAGGTCAAACCTATGTTCCAACCATTCTCTTGACCTTACAGGTACCCCCTCCTTATCCTTATTCCAAAGGAGTATGTTAAAACGCGTAAGAATAAAATGTTGGACTTCAGATTGCATTTATTTTAACAAGCCATCTACTAAATCAACATACATATCTGTAACTTTTTCCTTGGTGTACTTAGCTCGGATTTCAGCCAATCCTTTTTTACCCATTTGAGAAAGGTCCTCTTTAGTCACTGTACGTAACCATTCCACCATTTCATTCACCTTCTTGTTAAAATCTTTCTCAGTAATCAACTTTGCACAGCCTTTATCCTTCAAGAAGTTAACTATAGGTGTATTCTCGCCAGATGAGACAAGAAGCGGTCTTTCACAAGCCATAATAGTGTAAACCTTTGACGGGAATCCGTCACCATCATTCTCTGGAGCCATAAAGATAAATGACGCATCAGAGTATGACAGAATAGCAGGCATCAACTCACGAGGCTGATAAGGCAATAAAAGCAACTTATCCAGTCCTCGTTTTTGAATCTCTTCCTCCACATAACCACGTTTTGCGCCCTCTCCTATCACAATATACTCCACATTCAGGTCACGTGTCTTGTCTGCCAACTCTATCAGCGGCTCCCACGATTGCGCATGCCCAATATTACCGGCATACAACAGCTTAATGCTATCTGTATTGGGGAACAGTTTAGGGTCTAATAAGCTATTAACCTGTAAACTGCTAAGCGCTCTATAAAGCCCCGTGTCCACAAAGTTCGGTATAATATGCAACTTGCTCTTATCCTCAAACCTTGGCTCAATAGTGTCATAGAACACTTTGTCAATAGTAGTAACCACATCCGAGCCATTATACACCTTGTGCTCCATCCATCTCAGGAACTTCAGCACAAAGCCACCTTTCAGTTTCAAAATATCAGGATAAATTTCCTGCACATTATACACCACCTTGCAGCCTTTCAGTTTTGCCAAACCAAGATTCATCCAGCCCACAGTAAGTGGTGGTGAGGGAGAGAGAATTAAGTCCACGTGCTTAATGGTCAATCCAATGAAGAACGACACGATATGCCAATAGCAGAACCCCAGAATTCTCAATAAGGTACTCTTGAACTTCTTCTGAGGTACATGAAGCACAGTTATTCCATTGAATTTACTCACTTTACAGAAACCCCACACTTTCCATCGCAGGGGTTGTTTATCCACCTGTTCTGGTACTATATTGAAGTGAGGCGTTGTTGTCAGTACAACCACCTCATAACCTCTCTCCTGAAGCCTCAATGCTATATCATTATACAGATATGCTGTTGAAACGCCATCAGGAGAAAAAATTAGTGAATGAATCAATACACGATTCATGACAACTCTATTAATTTGTTATTATTTCAAATGTCACTTCGATTCGAAGCAATTATTATATACAACCATTCTCCTTCATCCATTCATATAGAATAGAATATGAATTTTTAAAACGGAAGAAATCAAAATTAGTACCAGTACTTGCGCCTTCTAAATGAAGAACATTAATATGAGGGCAATAAAGAATAGGCACATTTTTAATACGACTTCTTTCCGCCAAATACAATTCTTCATTATATAGAAAAACTCTTTCGTCAAAAACAGGATATAAGGTTTCTACAGCTTTCTTTGAAAAAATAATAAAGGAACCGTGACAACAATATATTCTGTATAATTCTTTATGTGCTATAAAATTGTATAACTTAAATAATTCCCGACTTCCTCTAGTAATAATACGCGCTAATACTAATAACGGTTTGGATTCTTTATCATAAGCAACCTTGAATATTTTTAGCAAAGTCTTTGTTCTCCAAGGGATATTAGGATTCTGTTCTTTCCCACCGGGAAGATGAGTGTAAGGTGCAATAACTACATTTTCTTCTTTAACAATATCCAATCCTTCTAAACTAATAACATGGATGTCAGAATTTGACATTATAAGGTAATCGAAATTGTAATTATTTAATGCATATTCCGTCCCAACATTATTTCCAAACCCAAACCCTTTATTCTCGACAGGAATAAAGTCAGCATTATTTGCCAGGGCTGTTTCTTCACACTCCTTCAAACTCTTGTTGTCGTAAAAGCTGTTAACAACAATAACCTTGTAGTCCGATATATGAAGTGACTTAAAAAAATCCTTTAGGACATCAATGTTCTTATATACAAGAACAATAAAGACATATTTATACTTCTCCATTAGCAAGTTAGATAATTATAAAGAATGTCATTTGATTCCTTCTCGTCAGTCATTGCCTTAAAGTTAAGGTATGATTCTTTATTTATAGAGGCATTCTTTATCTCATCAATCTTTTCATCATTCAAGGTGTTATCCACAACAACACCCAATCCCATATTTTCAACAATATAAGCCGCACCTCTAACATTCTCATGTACAATAGGAATTAAACCAGCGGCCACATATTCAACATATTTCACACCGACACGGCTATCAGCCTTTTCCATTAGCTGTAAACCAAACCTGCAACGAACATAATAATTTGGAAGTTCTGTATAAGGCACATTATAAACCACTATTACCCGATCAATAATGCATTTATATTTTTCTTCGCATAAAACAGGTTCAACTTTACTTTTAGCCGTGGGTGTTAAAACATATAACTTTGAGCCTGGGAATGCCGGACAAATTTTCTTAAAAAAATCAAGATAGGTAGGCAAGTTATTCCAATGACCTAAACTTCCTGAATAAACGAAACTACTCGTTCTGGCTTCACTTTTATCAAGATCAAACCTTGAATAATCTGCCTGATTATAAAACACCGAGAACTTTTCACTATCCATAAGGCCTGTTCTATGTAATGTATCAGCCTTTTGAGTATCAGAAATAAAAAGTGTTCGATTGAATTTATTCATGATTCTTTTTTCAAACGACACCCACATTTTATCAGTAAGTCCCCCTGTTTTCCAATACCCCATTCCACGTGCCTCTTCTATCCAATCAGTTCTGGTATCAAAAACCCTTCTTCCTTTTCCGAAATACAACAGGAGAAATGCTAATGAAGTTTGATAGGACCTTAGGATATACGTTATTTTTTCACCTTTTAACAAATCGCGTAGAGACAGCCAAAGATTATAAAAGAAGCAATTGAGAATAAACCAGGGCAGCAAAAACCAATTTACAACCATGTATTTGGTCGGATAAAACAATATAGGGAACAAGTGGACTTTTATCCCCTCGTTTTTATAAGATCTCGTTTGTTTCTTTATAGCCTGTCTTTCTCGGAAATATAAAGCAATAGATGTAAACGAAATAAACTCTATACAGTATTCTGGATGATTCTTTCTTATTTCAAGAAGCGGTTTAATATTCTGCGAATATATTAAACCCTTATTCCAGAATTCCTCATTAAAAATCACTAACGACAAAACAGCCATATAATATCTATTGTTTGGTTATTAATTTAGCGCCAGATGCTTTTCTTAACATAATAAACACCAACAAGAAGTACACGTCACTTACTGAACGGCTATACAGGAATGACAATTTGTAATTAAACGCCAACAATAGTACAAGCATGATAATCAGGAACCATGATTCATACTTATACTGATACCTCATCCTTCTAACCGCAATGTAAGTTTGATAATAAATAGACAAAATCCACAACAATCCCAGAATACCAACCATAAAAATCTGATTGATATAACCAATATCTGAAAGCTCTGATCTATCACCAGTTCCAAACAAAGTACCGAAAACGGAATCAGGGAGATAAAGCATTTCGCCTGTCAACTTTTCTGAAGACTCCATACGATAACTTTGTTCAATAATATTATCAGAAAGTATATCTTTTGCTAAATCATAAACATAGAAACCTGCAATTATAAAAACTGGTACGATAAAGAAAAACAGGAACTTCTTGTTGTTTTTTGCGAATGAGATAAGAATCAGTACCATAAAAATGGTGGATACAAGCATTGACGTCCTAGAGACCATAAAACAACCCACATAGGAAAGAAGACATAAAGAGAATAACAATGCACTCTTCTTTTGTAATGTCAACATCCACAACAATGCTTGTAGAACACATAACACTAAACCTGCTCCATCGAAAGAAGAACATAAACCAAAAGCTCTTAATGGCAAATTAATAATGTCCTCTTTTTCGGTATCTAGATAAGAAAGGATAACTGTTTTCAATGATGGAATAAAGAATTCCAAATACACAAAAGCCAAGTGAATCAAAAGTGCTAAAACAAGTGCTGTTACAATCTCTTTTATATTATATTTAGCAAATCGTGTCGATAGATAGGCGAATATAACAAGCGTAAATACAAATCTTAAAGGTTTACCAATAGCGTAAAGTGAATCACTGGTATTAATAAGACAAATAAATAATGTATATACACCTAGCAATATAGCAGTTATGATAATATTTCTTATTGTCTTATTGCCATAAGCCGCCCGTGAAGGTGCAGGTAGCATAAATAAACATACCGCCAATTCCACCCCCATGCATATTGAAAGTGGAAATGAATACAAACTAAAGAATACTACCAAAAATACGAGCAGTATATGTAATAATGATACTCTAACTTCAGTTCTCATTATATTTTAGACACTAATGAAATGCCTTTTCTGATTTAAGTCGGTTGTAATGTTCTGAATCTCGATATTTAATAACCTTGGCAGGATTTCCTCCAACAATAGCAAGGGCAGGAACATCCTTAACCACAACGCTACCTGCTGCAATAATTGCTCCTTCACCTATGGCAACATTTCCCACAACCAGAACTCTGTTACCAAACCATACATTATCTCCAATAGTTATTTCCTTTTTGACAAATGTTTCATCATAAGGCAATTTGGTTCCTTCGTAATTATGGTTTTCTGATATAATCATACACTCTAAGCCTGAATGGAAATTTGAGCCTATCTTAACCGTTCCTCTACCTAGTATTTGCATGCCGTTAAAGTTACAGTTATCACCCAGATAAACATCTGCATGAAAAGCACATTTACCTCCTATAAATAAGCCTTTCCCACACGCTTTGGTTGTCCGCCTTATTGCGTTCTCACGCCTCCTTCTTATTATATCAGAGAGTGATTTCTTTATTCTATATATAATGTTCATCATATTTTCTACTCAGTTATTGAAATGCCCTTCATATTATAGAGCTTCTTCTCATCCAAATCATTCGACGAAATCTTTATCTTTTGTTTATTAATTTGAGATGTTCTTAATGCAATAGCCCAGGAACCCTTATAACCCATGTATATATGATTGTTTCTGATGTCAAGGTTTTCCACTGGTCCTTTGATGTCTATACCAAAGGAAGCCACAGACAGTCCATTGATATAATTATCGTGAACACTAATCTGTTTGCCTGATTGCAAAAGGATACCCGTGCAAAAGTTTTCAATATAATTGTCAAAAATGTCAATACTCTCACCACCGGAAATCTTAATACAGGAATCCGGCTTCTTGAAGTGATTCATGCTGCATTCGCTAATGTTGCTTCCGGAAATCGAGACGCGCTCACCTTTCACAATACTAACCCCAGTCTCGTAATAATTGATTTGACAATTGTTTATTGTTATCAAGCCACCATCTGTGTTAACGATAATAGCAGTAAGAGGAGTCCTATTCTTTGCGGTTGACATATTGCCATACACACAACAATTTTTTATAGAAGTTCCCCAGGCTCTATCTTTTAGGTTGATTCCATTCCCTTTATACTGGTCACATATTACACCATCTATTCTAGTGTTTGGTACTGTTACACGTATTGCCGTATTCATTGTGTTTCCACCAGTTAAGCGCAGACCTGTAATTATAACTCCAGAATATGCTTTGTTTCCAGTCGTTATTAAATCCCCTTTATAAATCTCATTTTGTTCAATTGTACTTACCTGATAGCGTCCCTGGTCTGATCCTTCCAATTTTGAGTCATCTGGTAAAACAAGTGTCGTTACATGATATGTACGATTCAACAACTTACACTGATAAAAAACATTTAAACACTTTTGGATATATTCAGTATCATCTCCTATCCCACAATTCCCGAACCATTCCGCATAAGCATGTTCTACACACCAGCTGCCGTTTATCTTCAATTTATCTCCAAATACTTGTGATAGACCTGTTGATAGTGTTGTCTTCGTGCCTGTAATCGAGCCGTTTTCAAATCCACCTTTATCAATAGCCAATGTAATGTTTGAAGGTAAGACTAAAGACCTTCCGTTCAAATCTATCCAATCCTCTACCTTAATAATAGCGGAAGTCTTTCCTATAGTGGCTACAGTTTGAAATATGTTATTAGAATTACAGTTATAAATAACAGGCTTACCCGACACGCCCAATAACAACAGAGTGGCAAGTAGAAGATTCTGAAGCATTACAAATAAATTAAGAAACAGACATTTCGTGTTTTTGAGTATGGAAAGCCACAAAAACAGCTATAATAACGGCCGCGAGGGATACTGTACACTTAACCCAAACCGCCGCTGACATTAATCCTAAAGCAAAACCAGTTATAGCCAGTTGTATTAATAATATCTGAACAAAAGGATATTTAACCTTTGAATACTCTTTATATGGCTTGAACAGGAATCCGCTATAACCTTGATATAAGAACGAAAAATAAGTAATAACACTCGCCCCAATAATACCAAAATGAGGTATAAAAATCAAGTTAGCCACTATTGCAATAACACCAGCTACCATTGTGATAAGTAAAAGGTGTAATGTCTTCGTATAGTAAAAGTAATAGTTTGATGCTGCTACATACATGGGTCTGTAACAAAGAGCAAGCACCAATATAGCAGCTATAGGATATGCACCAGCCAAATCTTCATTTCGAACAAGTACTGAAAAAATCTCCTTACTCCAAACTGCGAATAGAAACGCTACTGCAAATACTATATCTACGAACAATAGTATCAGATTCCTTCCTTCTTTCTCCTCGCCGTTTTTGATGCACTCCATACACATAGGTGAGATGGCCTTCTCCATAGCGCCGACCCCTGACTCCATATACTTGGCAAACTGCTGACCCATATTAAACTCACCAATCTTCCCGATAGGAACCTTTGTCCAGTCCATCACCATTCTATTAGATGTTGTCACCATATAATATGTATAATAGTGCGGCAGCATTGGTAAGGAGATTTTAAGGTTCTGCCTGATAGTCCTCCACTTGAATTTGTATATTGGTTTAATACCCAATTTGAAGTTCAGTTCATACCAATAAGAAGCATTTATAAAGAAGCCCCCAAGGAAAGAACTAATGTACCATCCCATATACCCCCATTCGAGTTGTACTATCGTCACATAATTGATAAGCAAAGTCAAAAAGCCAGATATCAAGCTTCTGATTGCAATTGGTATTGGCCGCTGTGACAACTGAAAAAACAAAGGACCAATATATGAGGAAGGGCCAAAAAAGACGGTATTAAAGTTTGATAGAATAATAATAGCCCACCTGTTTTCCTGAGCCTCCGCAGGGATGATATAATAGAGAAGCACTCCTTGGATAATTGCAAATACAATCATCCACAGTTGCAGGAAACCATATATTTGCCTCCATAAAACTTTATAATGATTAGGTGATCGGAAGAACGAAACTTGTAAAACAACATTTAGCCCTAAATTTGATAGTGCGGCTATAGCCATTACGTATGCGGAAATGGTTCCCGCGATTCCATAGTCAACATCAGTTAAATGTGCAGTAAGTAAAGGCAATATAAGAATAGACGCCATCGTAGGTATATAAGGCGCCAATCCATATATTGCACTATTCTTTAATAGACGACCAGCTGAATTCATTATGACAAAACGTCTATTTATCTTTGTTACCGAAGACAAAGCTTTCTATTCTCTTGCATGCATGCCCGTCATTATATTTAAACACGAGGCTTCTAACCATATTTCTTTTGTCTTCATTTTTCTTGGGATGGTCTATGTTGTCTCTTAAAATATCTGGTAATTCCTTTAATTTATAAATCACATCTCCTGCAAAAAAAGGATCAATAGGGTCAATAAAGAATCCACGGGCTTTTACATTTTGGTCGTAATCATAACAATAGTGAATAATTGGCCTATCCAAAAGAAGGTAATCATAAAAAACCGAGGAATAATCTGTTATGAGCACATCAGATATAGATAAAAATAATTGTAGGTTACCCCCTATTGGGATAAAGTTACTCAAAAAGAAAACTCTATCTAAAGAGGATTCTTGAATGATTGAACGCTCTTGTCTTGGATGAATCTTTGCGACAATGATTGCATCCATTTCATCTAATGTTGATTGCAATACCTGTAAATCAGACGTGCCAGCCCAACCAAAAATGCTTCTCTGTTCATCGACGGTCCTATTCTCTGGTCGTTCATAATCACGATGGGTTGGGGCATAAATAAAAATGTACCTTGGCTTAAATCCAATTGTCTCAACTAACTTATTTTTAAACCACTGATTATTTTTTAATAGCTCATCATTTCTAGGATAACCTAATGATATAAATTTATAGTATTCAATCTGAGAGTCTAAAGAAAGGCCTTGCGACGCCAAGTCAGACGTGGAGATATGATAATCATATGCAATATTTTTAATTACCCTATCTATATTTCTACGAATCTTTCCCAGCTGCATTATTTTGCAATAATCATCTTTAAAAGGGGCAGCATAATAACCTAAACAAACACTAACCTGCTTTTTTATCTTAAATAAACTGGGCTCGTAAAAATTATCTGAAAAAATTACTCTTGATTTCAAGAAAGCCTTTAATAAACTCCAACTATCATCATTAGATATAAAATCCACATCACCTTTAAACCCTTTGTTCCTTATATAATTAGCATATTCTTCCTTCTTACTATCATCATAGATTCTAATAAAAAATCTATAGTTATTATATTTGTCAGTTGAAATTAGATAATTAATAAAACATAAAACATTGTCAGACTGATAATTTATTATATCATAACTATCGTTTTTACAATTTTTATGTGGAAGAAACAATACATTAATGCAATTTTTAGAGACAAATAATGAAACAAAGCGTAAAAGTAAAGAAAAAACAGTTTTAAATAGAACTCTCATCTACCTTTAATTAATCTATAT
>JAEEGL014631160.1_pt1 | contig 10925 bp, 10 predicted proteins | sample 9134231 | NCBI WGS metagenome assembly JAEEGL01 (sample SAMN16246548, study PRJNA631951) | gut metagenome | biome: gut microbiome; feature: rumen; material: fiber-attached | host: Bos | place: Iran: Karaj | collected 2018-10 | reverse complement strand
TATCAAACCCTCTGCACGTGGAGAACTGGAGATTACGACAGTCAATCAGGAGTTCCTGAAGGATGGAGAACTTAAGGTACAAGTCTTTGGTCGTGGCTTCGCATGGCTTGATACTGGTACCCATGATAGCCTTGCAGAGGCAAGTACCTTCGTAGAGGTCATTGAGAAACGCCAAGGCTTGAAAGTTGCTTGCTTAGAAGGTATTGCTTACCGTAATGGCTGGATAACCGAGGAGCGTATGCGTGAAATAGCTCAGCCTATGCTAAAGAACCAATACGGCCAGTATTTGCTAAAGGTAATTGATGAAATGAAAGAGGACATCAACAGCGGAACGCTGGAGCATGTGTGATTCTTATAAAAATATGAATATACTTGTAACTGGAGCTAATGGCCAGTTGGGGAATGAGATGCGTATCATCTCCAAAGAGTCGGCTGACAATTACATCTTCACTGATGTAAATCAGATAGAAGGTGTGGAAACTATTTATCTGGATATAACTGATATAGAAGCTATCCGTAAGATGGTAGCAGAGAATAATGTTGGTGCTATCGTCAATTGTGCTGCATGGACAAATGTGGATGGGGCAGAAGATCCTGAGAAGTACTCCTTGGTAGAGAAGCTAAATGCCACAGCACCTGAGAATCTTGCAAAGGCGATGAAGGAGGTTGGCGGTTGGCTGGTACAAATCTCTACAGATTACGTATTTGGCAAAGAATCATATAATACTCCATGTAAAGAAGACCAAAAAGGTACACCAACTGGTGTCTATGGAGCAACAAAGCTCTTGGGGGAACAGAGGATCATGGCAACAGGTTGCAAATACATGATTCTTCGCACAGCATGGCTTTATTCAGAGTTTGGAAAGAACTTTGTAAAGACCATGCTCAATCTTACTGCCACTAAGCCCCAGTTGAAGGTGGTCTTTGATCAGGTGGGTACTCCTACCTATGCTTACGATCTTGCAACAGCTATCGTGGCTACTTTAAAGGATCCAATAGAAGGTATTTATCATTATAGTAATGAGGGCGTGTGTTCTTGGTATGATTTCACAAAGATGATAGCCGAGATTGCTGGTAATACAGGCTGTGACATCCAACCTTGTCATTCAGAAGAATTTCCAAGTCCTGTTAAGCGTCCTTCTTACTCGGTATTAGACAAAACAAAGATAAAAGAAACCTTTGGCATCAAAATCCCCTATTGGACTGATTCGCTGAAGGTATGTATGAAGAACTTAATGAAAGCATAGTATTATGAATGTTATAAAGACCACTATAGATGGTGTTCTGATTATTGAGCCAAAGATTTTTGGCGATAAACGAGGATATTTTTTTGAGAGTTTTTCTCAGCGAGAGTTTGATGAGAAGGTGGCGCCTATTTTGGGGCACACAATAAACTTTGTGCAGGACAATGAGAGCATGTCAAGTTATGGCGTCATGCGAGGTTTGCATTTTCAGCGTCCTCCTTATACCCAGAGTAAACTGGTGCGATGTGTCAAAGGTTCTGTACTTGATGTGGCTGTAGACATTCGTAAAGGTTCACCGACGTATGGACAACATGTTGCAGTGGAACTCACAGAAGATAATCACAAGCAGTTTTTTATTCCTAAGGGGTTTGCCCATGGTTTCGCTGTGTTGAGTGAAACGGCTGTATTCCAGTATAAATGTGATGATTTTTATCATCCTGAAGCAGATGGTGGTATAAGTATCCTTGACGATTCTCTTGGCATTGATTGGCACATAGACGACAAAGCAATTCTTTCAGAGAAAGACACGAAGCATCCTTTGCTGAAGGACTTTGATTCTCCTTTTTGACATAAAGTTCAATTATTCTGACATATTTAAAGCAGGTTATCTTTTTTTTGTTGATCAAATATATGTATAATATTTGTCTATAATGAACTCTTTGAATATTTCACATAACAATAAACGTATAGCTAAGAACACATTATTCCTTTACCTAAGGTCTATTGTGATAATGGGCATAGGTATCTTCACCAGTAGAGTTGTGTTACAAACTCTTGGAGTTGAAGATTACGGAATATATAATATAGTAGGTGGGTTTGTTGCCATGTTTGCTATTATAAGTAGTTCTTTGGTTCATGCTAGTCAACGTTTTATTTCCTACGAAATGGGAAAAGATCATCCTCAGATGAACAGAATCTTTTGTGCTACAGTTTCCGTACATCTTTTAATGGCGCTTTTTGTTTTCTTTTTATTTGAGAGTGTTGGAATATGGTTCCTTAATACCCAGTTAAATATTTCCACAGAAAGACTCCATGCTGCCAATTGGGTGTTTCAATGTAGCGTTTTAGCTTTTTGTGTTAATTTGATTAGTATACCATATAACGCCTGTATCATAGCGCATGAAAAGATGAGTGTTTTTGCATATATAGGTATTTATGAAGCGTCAGCTAAGTTGGGAATTGTTTACATTCTATGGTTATTGGGGTCTGACAGATTAATTGCTTATGCTTTACTTATGTTGGTTATTTCACTTTCATTACGATTAATATATGGCATATATTGTTCAAAACATTTTGAAGAGTGTCATTTCCATTTTTTGATAGACAAACCATTATTTAAGGAAATGCTAGCCTTTTCAGGTTGGAATTTTATCGGCAGTACGGCTGGTATATTAAGTAATCAAGGTATAAACATACTTATTAATATTTTTTTTGGAGTTACTCTAAATGCAGCAAGAGGAATAGCTGAGCAAGCTAACCATGCAATAACCATGTTTGTCTCAAATTTTATGACCGCTGTAAATCCTCAGATTACAAAGAGTCATGCATCTGGTGATTTCAAGTATATGAATACATTGATGTACAGAGGTTCAAAGTATTCAGCTCTGCTCTATTGGTTTTTTGGCCTAACTTTTTTTGTGGAATCTGACTATATTCTGAAAATATGGCTTGTCGAAGTGCCTGCTTTTGCAGTTGAATTTTTACGATTGACAGTAATATATTCGATGTTTCTCGCCCTTTCAAATACTCTCTATATTGGTATGCTTGCAACAGGAAATATAAAGAATTACCAAATTATCATGGGAGGTATTCTTATATTCGGTGTTATATGCTGTTACTTTGCATTTTATTTAGGTTTTGGACCAGAATGGAGTTATATTTCAATGATTATAGTTGCCTTTATTAGCTTGTTTATAAGGTTATTTCTCTTAGAAAAAATGATAATAGGTTTTTCGATGAGAGACTATTTTAATGAAGTTATATACAGAGTGGGAATAGTAATTGTTATTTCTTCAGTCATTGTATATCTTCTTATTAAAGTTACAGGGTGTTATGATGGAATGAGATTTGTAGTTGTGGCTTTGTCTAACTTTTTTGTTATACCGACATTAATATATCTTCTTTCCTTAGACACCACAGAGCGTATGTTTATTTGCAATAGAATAGAGACATTGAAAAAACGATTATGGCAATGATACTATTGTCATTCAATTATGGTATTGTTGAAGAATGTATAATTATGGGGTTGTCGTTATAAAAGGATGAAAGTATGATTTACTATATTGGGCACTCTTTAAATAAAGATATTCGCTGGAAATCATCTTCAGGTGGTGTAGGTACTCAAATTATTCAATATTTGCTTGAAAGTGGTGAATTTGGCACGTCTATGACTTTTGTCTTCAACCGTGACAAATGTCAATATGAACCGAAATTGATTTATGTTTTTTCTGAGTACAATAATTGTGGCAGTATCTATCAAGATACTGATAATGTAAAATTTATTAAAGATAACATATCAAAAATAAGAAATGGTATTGTCGTAACATGTATGCCCTGCCAGGTAAATGCAATCAAAACTATATTATCACGTCATAATATCAAATGCTTTATAATATCTCTCTGCTGTTCTGGCCAAACAACGATTGAAGGTACATGGTTGTATTATAAAATGTTGGGAATAAAAAAAGATGATGTAGTTTACATGCAGTATAGGGGAGGTGGCTGGCCATCGGGGATTCAAATAAAATTAAAAAATGGTGATGTAGTAAGGCGCAAAAACAATACCTATCCTTGGAAACAAATACATAAATCTTTATTGTACAGGCCAAAGCGCTGTTTATATTGCACAAAAAAGACAAACAACTTAAGTGATATTTCATTAGCGGATCCTTGGATTAAAGAGTATATTGATAATGATCAAATAGGGAATTCAATAATAATATGTAATAACAATGGAGAAAAAGTGGTGAATGCAGTTTCGGAAGCCAAAGAAATATGCGTGAAACAAATAAGTATGGATATTTATATACAGTCACAACTTGGAACAATTGCAAAAAAAGAAAAGTCAAATACACACAAGGTATTTAATAAGGTAGTAACTAAAATGGGGCGAGATGGTTCGGTTTACAAAAGAATAATTATATCATCTGCTTTCCTTCTTAAAATCCATTTAAAAATTTTAAGTTTAATGAGTAAAATCTTGAATTAATGAAAAGTATAAGAGAACGATGCTGTAACTATTTAAGATGGCTTTTTTGGAGACGTAAGTTTGGATCGACAAAGGGAAGAATTGGCATTGGGAAAGATGTTACTTTCCAAAATCCAGATACTTTACATTTCGGGAAAAATGTTGGTATAGGGAAGTATGCGTATTTTTTACCATTAAAGAAATATGCTGGTATATCTTATAATCCAAAAATAACTATTGGAGATGGTTGCTGGATAGGCATAAGAAATAGTTTTGCTTGTATAGATAGAATTGAAATTGGTAATAACGTTTTATTCGCTGGATATGTCCATGTTACTGACCACTCTCATGGCTATGAAGAAATAGATACACCAATTAAGACTCAAAGGCTTATTTCTAAAGGTCCGGTCATAATAGAAGACCAATGTTGGCTTGGCTTTGGTTGTGAAATACTTTCAGGTGTTCATATCGGCAGACATTCTGTTGTTGCAGCAAGAGCAGTTGTAACAAAGGATGTCCCTCCTTATAGTATCGTAGCAGGAAATCCCGCACGAATTATTAAACAATATAACTTTGAAACAAAGCAATGGGAAAGAACAAAGAAAATCGGAAATACGTTATAATATCTGGCATGAATCTACGTGATAGGAATCGAGGAAGTGCGGCTTTAGGTTATGGTGCTTTCTCTTTTCTTCAAGAGCGAGGATTGTTGCCCAAGGGGAAGCGTATTCTTCAAATTCAGAGTAAGGGGAATCCTTTTCGTAAGAACAGGCACAGAGTTGATGTTACCACAAAAGTATCTATATCAGACACTGAATGGGAGATAGAAACTCGTTTTGTCAACATCATAGAGTGGCGCCTGATGCTATATCTTGGTATATTGTTACCATTTACAAAACTCCGTAGGCTGGTTAATCAGGTGGAATATGTTGCGGCTATAAATGGTGGTGATGGCTTTTCAGACATTTATAATACCCGCCTATTCATGGGACGTCTCGGATTGATTAAGCTTGCTATGACCGCAAATAAACCTATCATAATTCTTCCTCAGACAATAGGTCCTTTTCATGAACGAAGGAATCTGGAAATTGCGAGAAAGATTTTGAAATATGCTCAAAAGGTGTATGTGCGTGATGAGTGCTTTACCTCAGAGCTAAAAGAGATGGGCGTGTCATACGAACTTACTAAGGACTTGTCATATTACATGAAACCTGAAAAATGGGATATTGACATAGACAAGAGGAACGCTATCGGAATCAACGTGAGCGGTCTTGCATATGATAATAAGTTCCACTCTCTTGCAGGTCAGTTTGGCTCTTATCCAAAATTGATAGAGACGCTGATAAAAGAGTTCCAGCAGAAAGGTAAGACTGTTTATCTCATATCGCACTCTTACAATTATGCAAAGCCTGACAAGTATAATGATGACTTAGATGCAGCCAAGAGGTTATTTAATGGTCTTGAAAGCAGAAAGGACATCATATTAATAGACAAGGATTTGACTCCACCACAAGTGAAGTATCTGATTTCCCAGATGTCTTTCTTTGTTGGTACCCGAATGCATGCCAATTTTGCCGCCATTTATACAGGTGTGCCTGTTTTTGGCCTTGCCTATAGTTATAAGTTCAAAGGTGCCTTTGACAATAACGGTCAGGATAGCGAAATACAGACGGCATCTGTCGTTAATATTGATGATTTCGACATTCCAAGTATTATTTCAAAAATACTGTCGTATTATGAAAGTATTTGCGCATAGTATGCATAAGATGAAGCATGTTCTCAAAGAATTGAAGAGACATCTATATAATCTTTTTTCCCTCAAAAATGTCATAGTGAGTACGATATTGTTGAAGAGACGTGGAAATGTTATTCAGATTGGTAAAGGAACACTTTTGAAAGACTGTAAAATTCGCATGGTGGGGGGGGGCAATTTATTGAAAATAGGTGAGTATTGCCGACTGAAAGGTGTGAGTATCTTTATGGATTCAGGTAATAAAATGTTTATTGGCGATAGGGTTGTGTGTAATGCATCAAACAGCCAACGGACAAGATTGAATTCATGTGGTGGAACTTCACTCACAATTGGCGACAACTGCCTTTTATCAAACAATGTGGAGATACATACGACAGATTATCATAAGATTTTTCATGAAGGGGCACTTCAGGTTAGTGCAAAACCCGTAGATGTTGGCAACAATTGTTGGATAGGACTTTCTTCCATCATATTGAAAGGTGTCCATCTAGGGCCAAATTGTGTGGTCGGAGCTGGTTCTGTGGTAGTGAATTCAGAGATTGGAGAAAATTGCATAGTGGCAGGTAATCCTGCTAAAATAGTAAAAAAGAATATTGACTGGCAACAGTAAGCTGTCAAACATAGCAAAATGATATGTCAAAAACAAGAATAATAGCATTTTATCTTCCTCAATACCATCCGTTCAAGGAAAACGACGAATGGTGGGGTAAGGGATTTACAGAGTGGACAAACGTTGCAAAAGCAAAACCGCTATTTAAAGATCACTATCAGCCCAAGATTCCTTCGGATTTGGGATTCTATGACCTTCGTGTACCAGAAGTTCGCGAGGAACAGGCTAGATTAGCACGTGAAGCTGGCATTGAGGGCTTTTGTATCTGGCACTATTGGTTTGAAGGTCATGAATTGATGGAACGTCCATTTTGGGAGGTTGTTCACAGCGGGAAACCAGATTTCCCCTTTTGCATAGGATGGGCCAACGAGACATGGAAGTCAAAGATGTGGAATAAGGATGGTAGTTTGGCTGAAGGAACCAAAGTGCTGATAGAACAGACATATAGTGAAGCTGACGATGTGGCTCATTTCAACAAACTTCTTCCTGTATTCAAAGACTCCAGATATATTATGGTTGATGGGAAACCGTTAGTATTTATTCATCGTGCGGCAGACTTGCCAGACCATACCATCAAATGTTGGAATAAATTGGCTGCAGAAAACGGCTTTCCGGGAATTCATTTTGTAGGTAGGGTGTTGGGAGCAAAATACGACACAATGATTTCTAACATAAAAGCACAGTTGGAAAGAGGTTTTAGTGCTGTAACACCTAACATGATGGGCGTAATTAGACATACAACCCAAACAAGTGTGTTTGCTAAATTGGCAAGAAGGTTTCACAGCGCAATAAAATATAATGGATGCATTAATGTCATTGACTATGAAGAAGAACTGTCTACATGGATTCATCCGGAACTGGACGCAAAGGAAAATGTCTATCCACAGATTTATCCAAACTGGGATCATAGTCCCCGGAGCGGTTCAAACACAATAATGATGGTAAATAGTACACCATCAGCGTTTGAAAGACAATTACGCCGATTTGTTGATATTCTTAAAGATAAGACCCCTGAACACCAAATACTGTTTCTAAAGTCTTGGAACGAATGGGGTGAAGGAAATTATGTTGAGCCAGACATAAAATATGGTCATGGCTATTTGGAGGCGATAAAAGAAGTGTTGAAAGGGGGTGACAAATTATGAAGAAAGTTCTTTTTGACGGAACAGCCACTCAGAGCAGTTCGAGAGCAGCTTTTCATGGTGGTGGTGAATATGCGAAGTTCATGCTTAAAGCAGCAATCAAACATGGGTATGCATTTGATGTCGTCTTGTCAAAGCGACTTAATACAGATCCAGAAATAGAAAAGTTGCTTGCTGGCGAGGAAAGAATAACTGTAATCAACGTCAATGAAAAGCACGAAATTTACAGTTTGATAAGGAAAGGTAATTATAATGTGTTCTATAGTGCCTTGCCTGTTTCATATTCTGATTATAGTTGTAGTGCTAAACTCGTAGGCGTAGTCCATGGTCTAAGAGCTGCTGAGTTGCCCTGGGATTTTTATCGCTACAAATATGAGGGGCGATGGAAGGAACGAGTCGTTTCATGGATTATCTCTCACTGCAATGTTGCACAGCAATATCTGAAACAGAAACATATTAAACAAAGCCATCGATTGCTAAAAATTAGAAATGCACAGTTTATAACTGCCTCCTGTCATACAAAAAGCGCAATGCTGGCTTTTTATCCTGAACTGAATGCAGAGAATATCCAAGTATTCTATTCTCCTTTTACTGTGCGCCAAATAAAAGAGTCATCCCATAAAAAAGACTATTTCCTGATGGTGAGTGGCAATCGTTATGAAAAAAATGTCTATCGGGCTGTATGTGTATTTGATAAACTATTCTCTGATGGACGCTTACGCGGAAAACGTGTGATTATTACTGGATGTGGTAATCAACCGTTTTGGAAAGAAATAAAGAATAGAGAGCGCTTTGAGCTACTTCCCTATGTGTCCACAGACGAGTTAGAACAACTTTATGAACAGGCGTTTTGCTTTGTTTATCCTTCACTCAATGAGGGTTTTGGCTATCCCCCACTGAAAGCCATGGGATATGGTACTCCTGTCATCGCTTCATCTGCCACGAGTATACCCGAAGTGTGTGACGATGCAGCCTGTTATTTCTCACCGACTAATATGGATGATATGGCGGCTAGGATTTTGAGAGTATCTTATGATGGCGATTACCGATCTATGTTGATAGAAAGAGGTTTGAGAAGGGTGGAGGATCTTCAGAGCATGCAAGTTCAGGAGTTAGATATTATTTTGAGGATGATATTTGAATAATTGTAATATGAATATTGTTTCGACTTCTGATAGAAGTATTCCTATTAATATGAGAAAAACAACCATTTTCTCTTGGTATCATTCAATGATATGGTCGTTGATATGTATCATAGCAATGGTATTGAGTGACCCAACTAGTTTGTTCTCATACGGATATGCTCTTATTCTGCTTACAGCCAGTTCTTTCTTGATTTGCAAGCATGAGGTAAAAGATGTGTTTTTTACCTATCATTTCTATTTGCTCATTGCTATTGTTATATTCGCCATTCAAAAATTTCAATTCCCTGAACATGAAGGATTGACCGGAGACTTGGCTCCGTTGGATGATGCCAGTTTTTATGCAGAGATTGTAGATGGTAGGGTAAGATATTACTGGATTCGTTCTGTTTATGATAAGATGGCTTATTCCATTCTGTTAAAACTGATCTATCCCTTTTATATCAGTACTCCACTTAATATAGTCACGGTTAATATCCTATCTACAGCATATTTACCCATCTTTGTCCGCAGACTATCTAATCTGATGTCGGAGAATGCGAGGGTTGGCTATTATGCTTTTTTGTATTCCATGCTCTGCCCTTTTACGCTTTTTTTTGGATGCATTATATTGCGAGAGTCATTTACGACAGTTATGGTAATTGCTGGCCTTTGCTATTTCATTCAAAAGAAATATATACCTTTGGCTGTATGTGTTGTATCTTTGATATGGGTACGTTTCGGTACACTGGCATTTTTAATAGTAGGAATTATTCTGCTATATAGGTTCCAGTTGAAACGTAAAAAACGCACAGATTTCTATTTTGCTCTCCTAATAATCGGCGTGATAGCTGCCTTTTATTTGTCTTTTGCATTTCTGCAGGATTTCTCAGGAGGTAAACTCAGTAATACTTTGATACGTTCGACAGATAGTGAGAGGTATGAGGACAGCACAATTGGATCTATTATGATGTTGCCATTTCCTATCAATATTTTATTGTCAACAGCATTCTTCCTTTTTATTCCATTGTTCAATATTCCCAAGCCCATAGAGGGCTATATTATTCTCAATGGTGTTTTTCAGGGATTTTTGACGCCATTGTTTATGTTTTTCCTATGGAAATATATATTTAATGCATCTCTTATATCATTTTACAGAAAAAATCATAATGCAGTCAAGCAGATTCTTTACATAGTTTTATTATTTGCATTGTTACTTGGAACCATATCCATGCAGTCGCGACATAAAACTGTGTTGTTCCCAATACTATGTATGCTTGCCGCATACGGAAAGGTTTATTACGATAAAAAATATACCGGAAGTTCTACACTGTTGGCAGGAATTGTAATTGTTCCGATGCTATTTATCGCCTTTATTAATTTCATAAAAACAGGTTTTTAAGCATGAAAGTATTATATTCAACTCAAAGTGTTGTCGAGTTTGATGGACATCACTATTATAGTAATCCTGTTCAAGCAACCTATAAAAGGTATTTGACACTTGGCGAAGATATAACTGTGCTGAGTTATATGAAGCATGTCGAGAAACCGCAAAGTGATCATGTGGATGAAGGTGCTGTTAAGTTCGTGTTTGTAAAGAAGGTAAACACGCTGAAGGGCATGTTAAAACGAGAAAGCAAGGCAGATGATGCGAAAATTGAAAAGCTTGTTCGTGAGTCTGATGTCTGCGTATGTCACATCCCATGTGGTCACAGCTATAAGGTGATAAAATATGCCAAGAAATATAACAAGCCGTATATGACGGTTGTTTGTGGATGCCCATGGGATGCCCTGTGGAATTACGACTGGCGTGGGAAGATTTTGGCTCCGATGTCATTCTTCAATTTGAGGAGCATTCAGAAGGCGGC
>JAEEGL014513644.1_pt1 | contig 10925 bp, 10 predicted proteins | sample 9134231 | NCBI WGS metagenome assembly JAEEGL01 (sample SAMN16246548, study PRJNA631951) | gut metagenome | biome: gut microbiome; feature: rumen; material: fiber-attached | host: Bos | place: Iran: Karaj | collected 2018-10 | reverse complement strand
CCTGCAGGATGAATAAGCGAATGGTCATGGGCGAGTAAGGCTGCTCGAGCATCTCCTTGCCGTCCTTGTCCTTGTGGCTGCCAGCGAAGAACTCGTCGAGGGTGATGAAGTTGCCCAAGCTCTTGCCCATCTTCTGGCCGTTGATGGTAATCATGTTGTTGTGCATCCAGTAGCGGCAGGGGGCGTGTCCGGTGGAGGCGACGCATTGCGCTATCTCGCTCTCGTGGTGCGGGAAGACGAGGTCCATGCCGCCGCCGTGGATGTCGAAAGGCGAACCGAGGTATTTGGCACCCATGGCGGTGCACTCGGCATGCCAGCCTGGGAAACCGTCGCTCCAGGGCGAAGGCCAGCGCATAATGTGTTCTGGGGCTGCCTTCTTCCAGAGGGCGAAGTCGCCGCTGAAACGCTTCTCGTCCTGCCCGTCAAGGTCGCGGGTGGTGGCAAGCATCTCGTCAATGACGCGGCCTGAAAGCTGGCCGTACTTGTGGGTATCTTCCTGGTACTTGCGTACGTCGAAATATACCGAGCCGTTGCTCACGTATGCGTAGCCGGCGTCGAGTATCTGCTGCACCAGGGCTATCTGCTCTATGATGTGGCCGCTGGCGTGAGGCTCGATGCTGGGGGGCAGCACGTTGAGCTTCTCCATGGCGGCATGGTAGCGGTTGGTGTAGTACTGGGCCACCTCCATAGGCTCCAGCTGCTCGAGACGGGCCTTCTTGGCAATCTTGTCCTCGCCTTCGTCGGCGTCGTGTTCCAGGTGTCCCACGTCGGTGATGTTGCGCACATAGCGCACCTTGTAGCCCAGGTGGCGCAGGTAGCGGAACACCACGTCGAACGTGATGGCGGGACGGGCGTGGCCGAGGTGGCCGTCGCCGTAAACGGTGGGGCCGCAGACATACATGCCCACATGCCCCTCATTAATCGGGCGGAAGAGTTCCTTCTGCCTACTTAACGTATTGTATATCAATAGTTGCTGTTCCATATTAAAATATATAATAATTTGCAAATATACGAAAATAATCTGAAACAGAGGCAGAAATGGTGTCAAAAAAAGGGTGTGGTGCCTAGGAGGAGGTTAGCGCAGGGGTATGGGGTGGCCGGTGTTGTGCTGCCAGACAGTGAGGAGGCGGAGGCTGACCTGCGGGAGGTACTCGTGGGCGGTGATGTGCCACTCGATGCCAGGATGTACCACGGGGGTGAGGTCGGCGCCGGGCTCCGTCGTCAGACGCCAGCAGAAGCCTTCGCACCGCAGACGGTCGGGGAAGAGGCGGGCGAAGCGCTCGGCGAAGTAATGGGTGAAGTAGACCGGACGGTCTCCGGCGTCGGCGATAAGCTGGAAGGTGTGCCGCCAGCCGGTGAGGCCGATGTTGTAGACGCTGACGTCGTTGCGCAGGCCTTCGACCTGCTGGAGGTACCAGAGGGGGAAGGTGTCGTTGTCGCCCAGGGTGACGAGGATGGCGTCGGGGTCGCAGCTCTCGAGGTGGGCGGCGGCGATGTCGTGCACCGAATGGCAGTTGTGGCGGTCGTGGTCGCTCCAGTTCTGCACGGCCAGCGTGAGGGGGGCCAAAATGAGTAAAGCGGAGAGGGTAAAGCGGAAAGAGGTCCGGGTGCGGCAGTCGTGCTTTTCTCTGACCACTATCCACTTTCTGTTTAGTTCGTCGGCCCCGATGCCTATCCACAGGGCGAAGGCATAGAAGGAGAGCACGTAGACGTAGTCGCGTTCGCGGGGTTCGTAGCAGGGGTGGTTGAGGTAGAGGTTGAGCAGGGGACCTCCGAAAAGGAAGAGCAGCATGACGGCCCAGAAAAGGAGGCGTGAGCGGCGCCGGTGGCGCAGCAACCCCCAGATTCCCAGCAGCAATGGCAGCACGAAGACCGCGATGCGGTGGCTTTTGAGGTTCTCGCGACCGATGAAGTTGTACATCAGGTAGCGCCCGTACATATACCCCAACTGGTAGCCGCCATAGTAGACGGCGTTGCCCAGGAAGTCGGTGCGGCCGAGGTTCCATTCGCTCCAGTTGACGCTGTCGCGCTCACGCCACATGCGGGGATAGAAGGGCGCTTTCTCGTACTGGTCGCGCCGTAGGTAGCTGCCGAGACTGTCACCCATCTCGTTGACGGGTGGGTCGGCGGCGGCGCGCAAGGGCACGACGGCATAAGGCGTGAGGCCCAAGAGAAAGAAAAAGAGAGAAAAGAGAAAAACTCTAGCTAATCTGGATATTCCAGAGCCTTTGGATAATTTAGGGAGATTGGAAAGAACTATCAGCGCCAGCGCAGGCACGACGAGCAGGGTCATCAGGTGGATGCCCACGCCGAGACCCAGAGAGAGACCCAGCAGGGGCAGCAAATGGGCGTTGCCGGAGGCACGCCAGCGCAGTGCCAGCCATAAGTCGAAGGCGCAGAAGAGCATGGCTGGGGCGTAGACCTCGCTTTCGACCGCCGAGAACCAGGCGGTGTCGCAGAAGAGGTAGCAGAGGGCTCCGACGGCGGCACCGAGGGGTCGCGTGCCCATCAGTCGCAGGCTGGCGCCGAGGAGCGCCACCGTCAGGGCGCCGCAGAGGGCTGAGAAGGCGTTGCTCAAAGGAGCCACCCACAGGGGGTTGCCGAAAGAGAGAAGCATGAAGAGATGGACCAGGAGTTGGTAGGCAGGAGCTCCGGGAGGATGGCCCACGCCGAGCGTCCAGCCGGTGGCGATGAATTCGCCGCTGTCCCACCACGACACCGTGTGGTCGAGGGTGAGGAGGTAGACGAGTGCGGAAAACGCAAATAGGGAGAAAGAGAGGTGGTTGGCGCACCAAGAGAGGAGGACTCCCACTTTCCGCTTTCCGCTTTCCGCTCTCATCTTACTGCTTACCAGTTGACTACGGCCTTGTTGAAGATGTCTTCGCAGAGTTCGTTGACGATTTCGGCGACGAGGCCGCTTTCGACACTTGAGAAGTCGCGCGAGGCGGCATAGTCGCGGTAGCGCGAGAACTGCTGCTCGAAGTCGGCTTCGGGGTCTATCTGGTTGACAAAGCGCACCTTGATGGTGATGGTGAGGCGGTTCATACTCACCTCGTCGCTGCTGCTGAGGGCCGAGGCACGGGTGTCGTAGCCCACGATTTCGCCGCTCACTTGCAGGTCGCCCTCTTCTGGAATCACGGAGAGTGAAGTCTGGCTGGCGAACATCTGGCGCAGGTCGTCGCTGAGTTTCTGGCTGAGCTGGGGGTTGACTGTGGAGGCGAAATTGGGGAAGGTGGCCACAGAGATGGTCTTGGCCCCGGGCGGGATAGAGGCGCCGGTGAAGGAGTAGCCGCCAGAACAGGCAGCCAGGAGCAGGGCGGCCAGCAGGCTAAAAATCGCGCGAGTCTTCATCTATGCGCTGTTCGTCTTCGAGTTGCCAGAGCAGGAATCCTGCTTCTTGCTGTATGTAGTTGAGCACGGCCACCTTGGTGGTCAGGTCGCTCAGAGCGGCCACTTCGCTGATCAGGCCGTCGATTTTTTCTTTGAATGCGAGGTTCATGGTGTTGTTATCCGTTCAATCTGTTATAATAGTGCCACCAGAGGGGTGGTATTTCGTTTTGCATGGCATGCTCGTAGTCGGCGTAACTGCAGGGAATGAGGGTGTGGGTGAGGTAGCGTTCGCGGCGTTCGGTGTCGTCGCAGGGCACCTCCATCCACCAGCGGTCGCTCTTGAGACTCTTGTAGAAGACAATCTCCGTGGCGTTGTCGCCCATCTGCACGCTGAAACGCTTGTAGGACTGGCGGTCGCGCGAGGGGAAGTCGCCTTGGCGGTAGCAGAAGCCTTCGATGAAGAACCACAGGGCGTGGGCCAACATATGGGCCGTCTGCTCGTCGTGGTCGTGGGCGGGCACCATCTCGAAGAGACCGAAACAGGTGGTCTTGTCGCTCATGCCGGCATAGCGTGCCAGCTGGCACAGCTGTTCGCCGTACAAGCCGTGGGGCGACGGGAATGCCGCTGCGGGGGCGTCGCTCTGGCGCACGGCACTGGTGTCGACCACCATCACGTCGCTGTAGCGCACCAGCGGCTCGGCCAGCTCCAGGTTGCCCTGCACCTCGCCCAGACGGCGTGTGCTGAACTTCAGCTCGTCCATCAGCTGTATCATCTCCTGCCCCACGAAGTAGGTCTGGTAGCCCAGGTTGACATAGTCGAAGAGGTAGTTGGGCTGCTGCAGGATGATGTGCTGCAGGTAGTTGGCACTGTTGATGGTGTCGCCACCCTCAAGGTTGAAACGCGAGTCGACCGAGCAGATGTTGATGACGCGACCCAGCACCTCGTAGGCTTTGTAGATGGGGAAGACGAGGTCGTCCGAGCCACCGAGGACGATGACGGTGCGGCCGTCTTCGAGCAGTTGCTGCAGCGCCTCGATGACGGCGAAGTAGGTGTCGCGTACCTCCACGCCGGCAGCTATGTTGCCGAGGTCGACCAGTTTCAGATCGGCATGGGGCTTGGCCAGTCGGTAGAGTTTGCGGCGAATGAAGTCGGGGGCGGGGGCACAGCCTTTGCCGTCGACCGAGGCGCGGTCTTCGTTGACACCCAGGAGCACCAGGCGGGCCTGCTGCCAGTCGGGGAAGCCGCCTTCGGGGGTGTAGGCTGCTATACAGTCGCCCAGCATGGGGCGGAACTCTTCGCTGTGGTAGCCCACCACGGCGGTGTCGATAGGTTCAAAGTAGTTTTGCAGTTCCATAACATAACCTATAACGATGAAACCGCTTGTATATTGTGCTGTGGATGAGAAAAACTACACCTCCCAGGTGAAGCCGCGGAAGGGGTCGCTGCGGTCGCAGTCCTGCTCCTGCGAGCGTTCCTGCATGCGCTTGATGCGCTTCAGGCCCCAGCGCCACAGCTTGATGTCGAAGATGACGAAGGCGATGAAGAGCAGGGCGGTGATGCCGGTCGCCAGCAGGCTCTCGCTACCGCCCAGGTTGGTGCTGACCATCAGCAGTGCGTCGTAGGTGCCGTGGAGCAGCATGGGGTAGAGCAGGGCGAGGAATAGGTGCTTGCGGCGGCCTGCAGGGTCGAACTTGGCCAGCGACACATAGTAGCCCATAGTTACCGCAAAAAGGAAGTGGGCCGGCACCGCCAGCACGCCGCGCATCAGGGCGGTGCCCATGGCGTCGGAGCCCCCCATCACATAGCTGATGTTCTCCACACAGGCAAAACCCAGCGAAAGGAAGGCGGCATAGACCACACCGTCAAAGTATTCGTCGAAGTGGGGGCTGCGCCAGATGACCAGCAGCAACAGCAGCAGTTTCCACAGCTCCTCGCTCAAGCCCGCCACCAGAAAACCGTCGAATAATCCGTTGAGCACGGGGTGGGTGGCGGCATCGGGCGCCAGCGGCATGATGAAGGTCTCCATCAACCCCGCGGGTATGACGCTCAGGCAGCCCACGAAGAAAGTGAGCAGCAGCTTGCCCAGGGGCTCCGGATTCAGTCTGTCTTTGCGATACACGAAAAAGAGCAGCAACAGCACCGGCAGCACGGCCGATATGAATGCGATGTTCATTGCAGGGGTCTTCTGTTTTCTAAACCAGCTTTTTTTAGGGTGCAAAGATACGACTTTTTTCAAAAACCATGGAAAAAAGTCGTATCTTTGCAGCAGTTAACAATACCTATCATTATGGCTAAAGACATCGTTTGCAGTGGCATACGGCCTACTGGAAATCTCCACCTTGGCAACTATTTCGGCGCCTTGCGCAATTTCGTCCGTATGCAGGACGAATTGGATTGTTTCTTTTTCATCGCCGACTACCACTCGCTGACGACCCATCCTACACCTGGCAGCATCTACCAGGACGCCCGCACCATCCTGGTGCAGTATCTGGCCGCCGGCCTCGACCCCGAACGCTCTACCATCTACCTGCAGAGCGATCTCCCCGAGACCGTCGAGCTCTACCTGTTCTTCAACATGAACGCCTATCTTGGCGAGTTGGAGCGCGTCACCTCCTTCAAGGACAAGGTGCGCCAGAACCCCAACAACGTCAACGCCGGCCTGCTGACCTACCCCACGCTGATGGCGGCCGACATCCTTATACACAAGGCTACGCGCGTGCCCGTGGGCAAGGACCAGGAACAGCACCTGGAGATGACCCGCACCTTCGCCCAGCGTTTCAACAATATGTACCATTCCGAGGTCTTCCCTCTGCCCCAGGCCATGGGCACGGGCGGCAGCTTGGTGAAGATACCCGCCCTGAATGGCAGCGGCAAGATGGGCAAGAGCGAAGGCGAAGCCAGCACCATCTTCCTTACCGACGAGCCCGCTGTCATCCGCAAGAAGATTATGAAAGCCAAGTCGGACAGCGGCCCCACGCAGATGAACCAGCAGAAACCCGAGGAGATAGAGAACCTCTTCCTGCTTCTCAAGGCCGTCTCTACGCCCGACACCGTGGAGTATTTCGACGACCTCTACAATCGTTGCCAGATTCGCTACGGCGACCTCAAGAAGCAGCTGGCCGAGGACATGGTGGCCTTTGTGGAACCGTTGCGCCAGCGCATCCTTGAAATTGGCGCCGACGATGCTGCCCTGCGCCGCATCATGGACCGTGGTGCCGAGAAGGCCCACGCCAGCGCTGCCGCCACTCTGGCCGAGGTGCGCCGCGTCATCGGCTACCGCAACTGAGAAGTCTGGATATAAACATAGAGGGCGTCCCGCATGCGGGACGCCCTCTGTTTGTTAGCTCTGTGTCGAAATTATTCGGCGACAACAGCCTCAACGGCGTCGGTCACAACCTCTTCGACCATGCTCTCGACAGCGTTGGTGTCGACAACATCCTCGACGGCGGCCTCAACGGCAACCATGGTGTCCTCAGCGACCTCTTCGTTGGTCTTGTTGTTGTTGCAAGCCACAAAACCGAACATACCGGCGATGGCAAGAGCGAATAAAACTTTCTTCATTTCTTTTTAATGTTTAAATTGTTAATATTTTCTTTTCAAATTACTCTTTTCTACACACTTCTCCCGCGCAAAATCGAGGTGCAAAAGTACTGCATTATTTCCTAACGGCTTGAAAATATAATTGAAAATAATGTTAAAAACTATGCAATGTACTCATTATCAATGGCTGTAATGGGACATTGTGCGTTGGAAAACCACATAAAAGAGACTGTTTTCTGAACCTTGTACAGGCCGAAAAACGGTAAAATAGAGCCTCTTTGTCAACGAAAAAAAGTGTTGTTTTAGGTGCTTACGGCAGGGGCACTAAACCATTGAATCCCATAAAGGCCATGGCCAGAATACCAGCGGTCACCAGTGCAATGGGGACGCCTTTCATACCGCGCGGTGTGCCGGTCAGGTCGAGCTGCTCGCGTATACCGGCAAAGAGTATCAGTGCCAGCGCAAAGCCCACGGCGATGGAGGCCGAGTAGACCACGCTCTCCAAGAAGTTCATATGCTTCTGTATCACCAGGATGGCCACGCCAAGCACAGCGCAGTTGGTCGTAATCAGGGGCAGGAAGACACCCAGTGCTTGGTAGAGCGACGGAGCAATCTTCTTCAACACAATCTCCACCATCTGCACCAGACCGGCGATAACGAGGATGTAGGCGATGGTCTGCAGATATTCGAGGTGCAGCGGCACGAGCACGTAGGTCATAATGAGCCATGTCACCATGGTGGCCAGCAGCATGACGAAAAGCACAGCTCCGCTCATGCCCACACTCGACTTCACATCCTTGCTCACTCCCAGGAACGGGCAGATGCCAAGGAACTGAGCCAGAACGACATTGTTTACCAATATGGCCCCGATAATCAGGGCAGGTATCGTGATTCCCATAGTCTCTGTTTGTTTATATTTCGAACTGCAAAAGTACAAACATTTTTTTAACTGACAAAATTATTTTTAAAAACAAGCCCGTCCAACCATATCGGACGGGCTTGTTCAATATGGTTCGGGCAGATGTTAGCGCAGCGGGGTGAGGGTGGTGCGGCGGTTGAGGGCGCGTCCTTCGGCGGTGCTGTTGTCGGCCACCGGACGGCTCTCGCCGTATCCGCGGTAGGTGAGCCGCTCGGCTGGGATGCCACACAGTATCAGGTATTCGTACACCGCCTTGGCCCGCCGTTCGCTGAGCAGCAGGTTGTCCTCGTCCTTGCCCACGTCGTCGGTGTGGCCGCCCACCTCGAGGCGCAGGTTGGGATGGCGGCGCAGGGCGTCGGCCAGCCGGTCGAGCTCGGCCAGCGAGGCCTCGTAGAGCTCGGCGCTGGCGGTGTGGAAGAAGATGTTCTTCAGCGTGACGGTGTCGCCCAGTGTAAGCAGGTTCTCCGCCTGCCGCACGGGGTCGATAAAGGTGATGGCTTCGGGCCGTGCCGGTGCCGGCATCACGAAGCTGTAGAGGTCCTGCTGGCCGTATCCGCCATAGCGGTCGCTGGCGAAGAGGGCCGTGCGCCCGTCGGGCGCCACGATGAGGCTTGCCTCGTCGCCACTGGTGTTGATGGGGTAGCCAAGGTTCTTCACCTCACCCCACGTGTTGTCGTTCAGCCGCTTGGCCATATATAGGTCGGCGCCGCCCATACCCAGGTGGCCGTCCGACGAGAAGTACAGCGTCTTGTCGTCGAAGTGGATGTAGGGCGAAGTCTCGTTGCCCGGTGTGTTGATGGCGGGCCCCAGGTTGCGGGGCTCGCTCCAGCGTCCCTCCTCCAGCGTGCAGCACCAGAGGTCGGTGCCGCCGTAGCCGCCGCGCCGGTTGCTGGCGAAGTAGAGTGTCAACCCGTCGATAGAGAGCGACGGGAACGACTCCCAGTAGGTCGAGTTCACGGGTGCCCCCAGGTTCCTCGGCTGGCCCCAGCCTTTGGCGGTGCGCACACTCATATACAGGTCGCAGCCCGTGGGTTCGTTGTTGCGGCCGCAGGCCGTGAAGATGACGATGCGCCCGTCGTGCGAGAGGGTCTGCGCCCCCTCGTTGGCGTTGCTGTTCAGGGGCTCGGGCATGCGTTCCGACGGACCCCAGTCGAGCTCCATGGTGTCGTAGAGCGAGATGTAGAAGTCCTCCTCCTGCGGCAGGTCGCGGCGGGTCGAGGCGCGCCGCGGCACGCGGCGCGTGAAGACCAGCGTGCGGTAGTCGGCCGTCAGCGACGGCAGGTACTCGTCGGCCTCGCTGTTCACATTGGGACCCAGGTTCACCGGGCGGAACGGCACGGGGCTCTCCACCGCGTGCTGGCGCCATTCGGCCGTGCGTATGCCGTCGCGGGCCTCCTGCATCCAGCGGCTACTGGCGGGGTTCAGGTCCAGACAGCGCTGATAACATTCGCGGGCTTTGGTGTATTGCTCCAGTTGCAGGTGCTGGTTGCCCAGTAGCAGGTAGGCTTCGGCATAGGTGGGGTCCACCTTGATGGCCTTGTGCAGCAGCGCAATGGCCTCCTCGTACTGGCCCACGATGCTCTTCTCCACCGCCTGCTCGAACAGCGGCTCGCTCTTCTTCGTCTGCCCCAGGGCCGCCAGCGGCAGCAGGAGCAGCAAAGCTATCAATAATTTCTCTTTCACGCCTATATAACGAGAAACCGGCACATAAATTGTGTGTCGGTTTTGTCTCGAAATACAATCGCCAGCGCCATCAATAGGGCGGCATAAATAAGTATCTTCTGTTTCATGAAGTCTATTGTTTATGGGCTGTTCTTCTAAATTGTATGATAAAAACTGGATTCGTTTCTCGCTGCATATAAATATTATTCAAACTGAAAAAAATTGCCGCCGCGTGGAAAACCACGCGGCGGCAAGAGGTCCACGCCACATCAGGGAGGCCAGTGACACTTGAACTCCCGGGTGACGTTTACATAGTGTCACTCATCCAGCCATTCCTCCATAGCTGGCAGGCTGTCGATGTTGAGGGGTGGGGTGGTGTACTGCCGTAGTGTCCTTTCCGTATTCTTCATCAGGGCTACAGCCTCATTGTCTTCCACAAACTCCATCAACTCCTCTTCGCTGACATCCATCATCTCCATGCTTACGCGGTTGTGGTCCCGCATCTTGTCTGCAAGGTATCGATAATAGGCTGCCTTGTTGTGTATCCCTTCGAGCAGCTCGCGATACTTCTTGTCTCGTAGGAATTTGGCTTTCATCGAGTTGCCTGTGTGGAGCTCGGGGTGGTCCCAGATATCGTCAAATGCCGCCGTGAATTCCGCAATATAGGAGTTGTGTTTGTCCTCTATCTCCTTCATGTTGTAGAAGCACACGCCCGCCCAGTTGATGAAGTCGAAGTATTTGGTGCTGCTCCAGGAGGCCGTATTGTTGATGAAGACCATCTCGGCCGTTTTGTCGTAGGCTATGCCCAAGGGAATGCCTATCAGCTTGATGTTGCTTTGGTAGCCAGGGCTTTCGAGCGAATCGACCGGGATGTTCAGCAGGTAGGTGGCCATGGTGTCGCTCCGCTCCAGGTTCTCGGCCCGCTCGTCCAGCTTCTGGGCAAACTTCTCGACGCTGCCCATCACCATCAGGACCGTCATCTTGCGGTCATGCATACGGCGATGCTGCTGAACGAGGGCCGAGGTTCCGAACGTGAGAATGATTGAGAGCGTGGTGCCTAGGAAGGTGAGCAAGAGGTACTTCCAAAGGTTTGGCTTTTTCTCCAAGGGCATGTCCGGCACGTTCACATCGGGGATGTCATTCATATTACCGTTATGTTTTTATGTGCAAAGGGTTTCCCTCTGGATATGGGAAACCCTTTGTCGTTTGATTGTCTGTTTTATTTTGTGACCAGGGCGTAGGTGTCGCTGGCGATGACGTACTCCTCGTCGGTGGTGACCACCACGACGGCCATCTTCGAGTCGGGCGTCGAGAGGATGATGTCCTCGCCCATCACGTTGTCGTTCTTCGAGAAGTCAATCTTGATGCCGAGGCACTCCATGTTCTCCAGGATGGGACGGCGCATGAACCAGGCGTTCTCGCCGATGCCGCCGGTGAAGAGCAGCAGGTCGCAGCCGCCCATCTCGGCCATGT
>JAEEGL014376472.1_pt1 | contig 10925 bp, 3 predicted proteins | sample 9134231 | NCBI WGS metagenome assembly JAEEGL01 (sample SAMN16246548, study PRJNA631951) | gut metagenome | biome: gut microbiome; feature: rumen; material: fiber-attached | host: Bos | place: Iran: Karaj | collected 2018-10 | reverse complement strand
GGTGAAAGCTCCGAAGCAGTGGGATGTTGCGGACCCGTATCTCTATGAGCTTCAGTTAAGCCTTATGCTTGGTGAAGCTATCCTTGAGCAGCATTATGTTAAAGTCGGATTCCGTGACATAAAGATGGATCCAGAAAAGGGCTTCTTCTTAAACGGAAAAAATATGAAGCTTAACGGAGTCTGTGATCATCATGATCTCGGGGCCCTGGGCAGTGCATTTAATAAATCGGCGATGAGACGCAAGATCAGGATACTTAAAGAGATGGGGGTAAATGCCATCCGGCTTACTCACAATATGGCTGCTGAAGGAGTTCTTGAACTTGCCGATGAGATGGGTGTGATGCTGATCTCGGAAGCCTTTGATATGTGGGAGCGGCCAAAGACGGATTATGACTATGCGCGTTTCTTTAAGGAATGGCACGGGACGGATGTAGAGAGCTGGATAAAGCGTGACCGCAATCATCCTTCGGTGATCATGTGGAGTATAGGAAATGAGATCTATGATACCCACGAAGGACCTCACGGCCAGGAGATCACGAAAGATCTGATGGAGCTGGTGCTTAAGTTTGATCCGAGGAAGAACGGAGTACCTACCATAGGTTCAAATTATATGCCATGGGAGGGCGCACAGAAATGCGCTGACATACTGAAGATCGCAGGTTATAACTATGCGGAGAAATGCTATGAGGAACACCACAAGGCGCATCCGGACTGGGTGATCTACGGCAGTGAAACTTTCTCGATAGTGCAGAGCAGAGGCGTATATCATTTCCCTCTTTCCCAGGATATCATGTCGGATGATGATGAGCAGTGTTCGGCTCTCGGAAACAGCAATACCAGCTGGGGAGCCAAGAGTTACGAGATCTGCGCCTGCGTGGACAGGGATACGCCTTATTCCATGGGGCAGTTCTTATGGAGCGGTTTTGATTACATAGGAGAGCCCACACCTTATCATACCAAGAATTCCTACTTCGGACTCATTGATACTGCAGGCTTTCCGAAGGATGTGTATTATATGTGGCAGTCAGCCTGGACGGATCCTGTGACGGCTCCGATGGTACATGTATTTCCCTACTGGGATTTTAATCACGGGCAGCAGATAGATGTCCGCATCTGTTCCAATCTGGATGAGGTAGAGCTGTTCCTGAACGGACGCAGTCTCGGGCGTCAGCAGCTTACTCATGCCGCGGGCAGCGGACATAAGCTCTTTGCAGATTACAGCCTGCCTTATGAAGAGGGAACGCTTATGGCTGTTGCCTATGATGAGAACGGGAAAGAGGTATGCAGGCAGGAGAGGAAGAGCTTCGGTGATACTGCGCGCATAGTATGCAAAGTATGTGAAGAAGCAAAGGCAGATCCCGACGAGCTGATATTTGCGGAATTCTCTGCCCTTGATGCAAATGGAAATCCCGTAGAGAATGCCTGTGACCGCATCGCAGTGGAAGTGGAAGGGCCGGCAGTACTTGCAGGACTGGATAACGGGGATTCAACGGATGAGGACAGTTACAAGGGAAAGAATAAGAGACTCTTTAACGGAAAGCTGCTTGCGATGCTGAGACCAACGGGTGAAGCAGGAAATGTGAAGATAAAAGCAGCTGCAAAGAATGCAGATGCTGCGGAGGCTGTGATAAGCCTGGTTCCTGCTGAAGCTGATGTTGAGGGCCGTCTGATAAAAGCTAGTGAAGAGAGGGAATTACATAACGGTAAGAAAGAAGAGATCCCTGTAAGAAAGATAGAGCTTAGCTGCAATGAAGAAAGACTGATCACGCCTGAACATCCGCTGATCACCGTGGATGTAAAGCTGCTTCCGGAAAGCGCGGAAGATAAGGATGTGATATTCCGTATCACCAATGAAGGCGGTATAGAGACCGGTCTGATGAAGATAGAGGAATACAAAGACGGTAAGCTGAAACTCTCGGGAGTAAGTGACGGTAAAGTCCGTCTTCGCGCCATGTCAAAGAGCGGCACTGAGAGGATACGTCTGATATCAGAGCTGGAGCTGGAAGTGGCGGGCTTCGGAGAGGGATATCTGGATCCGTATAAATTTATTTCTGCGGGACTGTTCTCTTCTGCCATAGGAGAAACAGGCAGCGGAAACGAAAAGGGTATATCCACATCGAGAGAAGGACGTACTGTAGTAAGTTTTGCCAATGTTGATTTCGGAAAGACAGGAAGCGATGAAGTGACTATACCTTTATTCGTGCTGGATTCCGATGATGTGCCCTTAAAGGTCTGGGACGGCATACCCGGCGAGGAAGGCGCGAAGCTGATCGTAGATGCCATGTACAGTCAGAAACGGGTATGGAACGTATATCTTCCGCAGACATTTAAGTGCGAAAGCTTGCTTGCCGGCGTTCATACCATAAGCTTTGAATTCAACATGAAGGTACATTTCAAGGGCTTTGAGTTCGGTAAACGCGAGCGTGCATGGATAAAGAATGCTGCGGCAGCTGCCGATAAGGTCTACGGTGACAGCTTTGAGATCAGCGATACTGCAGTCCGGGGCATAGGCAATAACGTGACGTTGTATTTCAGAGACTTTGATTTCGGAGACAAAGAGGCAACGAAGCTTTGCATCACCGGTCACACACCGTTAAATAACAACACTATACATCTTAAGTTTGTAAATGCTGAAGGCGAATACACTGAGATGTTTGAGTTTGCTGGCAGTGAGGGAAGCGTAAGCCGTACCTTTGATATCAAAGCGGTCAGCGGCAAGTGGGATATCAATTTTGTCTTCCTGCCCGGAAGTAATTTCGATTTTGAAAACTTCGAATTCCTCTAAAGCTGACTGATGAGGGGATTGTAAGCACTGTTATTCTGTGGTAGCATTATGATAGTAGGCTTTGTTGCGCTTGTCTGAGGAGCAGATATGGATTTTCAGGGTATTGTAGATTCTTTATATTCGCCCGCAAGTATAGTTGCCGTTGAGAAAAAGCAGGATGGCGGATACGGCAGCATCCGTATTGCTGCGGGTAATAAGAAGTATGGAGAACTGTTCAATATACGAAAAAAGGTGGACGAATATACCGTATTCGTTCCGGGTTCCGAATACACCGACTATTTTCAGGAAAACATCAATTTCGAAGATGTATGTTACCGCTCGGCTATCCTTAAGGAAGAGGTGCACACCTATGCGCACATCCATAATGTGGAGATCTGGTTTGATATCTATGTAATGCCGCTTGAGTATGAAGATGATGAAAACGCTTATTGTCTTTACTTCTCTGTTCCGAATGACAATGCGGATTCGCTGCTTGATACTTTCAATACATCAGATACATCTAAAGACGTTCTTAAAACCTGCATAAAACTGCATAAAGCAAACAATCTGAAAGAAGCGATGGAAAGCGTGATCGCTGAGATCCGCATGATCTGTAAGGCCGAGGGTTGTACTGTGCTCCTTATGAACTACGAGGAAGAGGAGTTCTCCATACTCGCAAGTAATTTTGTACCCAACAGCACGATAAAGAGGGTTACACAGTTTAAGGGCTATTATGACATAGCAAATTCCTGGAAGGATATGCTGGGTGAACAGGGCGACTGTATCATCGTAAGGAACGATGAAGAAATGGATCATATCCGTGAGATCAATAATCCCTGGTATCAGACGCTGGTGGAGGCAGGAGTTACAAGTGTTGTACTGTTCCCGCTCCGTCAGGGTAATGAGCTGCTCGGATTTATGTGGGCGGTTAATTTCGATACCGAGAATACGCAGCATATAAAAGAAACGCTGGAGCTGACCGCTTTCTTCCTTTCTTCTCATACCGCGCGTTATAAGATGCTGATGAGACTCAGGCATATAAGTTATACCGATGCGCTGACAGGGCTGCCTAACCGCTTTGCGCTGACTGAACATATTGCAGAGCTGATGGATCAGGGTAAGAAGTTTGCGGCTGTTTCAATAGATCTTAATGATTTCAAACATGTAAATAATACTTTCGGTTTTGATACGGGTAACAGCGTGCTGATAGAAGTAGCAGGACGCTGGAAGGCTGTTCCCGAGACTCTTTCCGATAAAGCAGAGGTATACTTAACCTGCATAGGCGGTGATGAATTCTTCCTTGTGGTAAGCGGATATGAAAGCGAGGAAGAATTAAAGAGCGTGGTTTCGTCATACAGTGAAGCGCTTAGTGATGCGTTGACTGTAGAACGCTGTGAGCTGTATGTTTCTGCAAGCTTTGGCTATGCCGAATTCCCTACTGATGCGGATAACACGGATGCGCTTATATCCCATGCAAATCTTGCAATGAATGAGATAAAAAAGCGAAACAGCAGTGAACATCTGCTCAAGTATACGCCGGAACTCCTTAAGGATGAGCATATACTTGAGATTGAGAATGCGATCAGAAATGCTCTTGAGAATGACACGATCTATTTCAATCTGCAGCCTCAGTATGACCTTGATCACAAGCTTCGCGGCTTTGAGTCTCTGGCGCGTATGAAGGACAGTGACGGAAAGGTGATCAGCCCGGCGGAGTTTATACCGGTTGCGGAAAAGGTAGGTCTTATCGACAAGCTTGACGGGTCCGTGTCCAGAAAGGCGGCAATGTTCTTCGGTGAGCTGCTCCGCAAAACAGGAGCGAAGCTCACGCTTTCACTTAATACTTCGGTGCGTCATTTGATGAAGAGCGACTTCGTTGACGAGATACGTAAGCTCCTTAAGGACAGCGGTATTCCGGCTTCGCAGCTTGAGATAGAGATAACGGAATCCATAATGATAGATTCCGTGGATAAAGCCCTGCGCTGCATAGATGAATTAAAGAGCATGGGCATACAGATAGCCATCGACGATTTCGGCACCGGCTATTCATCTCTGAGCTATCTGAACAGATTCCCTGCGGATCTGCTGAAAATCGACAAATCTTTCATCGATGAGATGAATAAAAGTGAATCTTCCAGGCAGTATGTTGCTGCCATCATTTCCATGGGTCATGTCATGGGCTTCGACGTGATATCGGAGGGCGTAGAGGAAGCGAATCAATTGGAGACCTTAAAGGATATCGGCTGCGATTATGTCCAGGGCTTCATCTGGGGCCGACCCTTATCCGCTGAGGACGTCGAAGAACTCTTAAGATCAAACGGGGAAGCGTAATATCGGAGGTAAAGCAGATGAAGATCATCCATTGCGCAGATATACATCTGGATTCTGCGCTGACGGCCAATTTTACACCTGAGCAGGCAAAGGAAAGAAAAAATGAGCTGGTCATGACTTTTATCAGAATGGTCGAGTATGCTGATAAGAATCAGGTGAGCGCGATAATAATCGCAGGGGATCTGTTTGATAAAAAAGTGATCGGCGCACGCATCAGAAATACGATATATGAGCTGTTTGAGAAATATCCCGGCATAAACTTCTATTATCTGCAGGGTAATCATGATACTTCTTCATTCATAGACAATATGAAAGAGCTGCCGCATAATCTTTTTCTCTTCTCGGATAAGTGGACAAAGTATGAGCTGTTCAGCACAGGTGATAAAGCTGTCACTTTATCGGGGGTAGAACTGAATAAGGATAATTCCCGGGCAGTATATGCAGAACTGGTACTTAAGCCCGGGGACTGTAATATTGTGACCATGCACGGACAGATAACACAGTACAAAGCAAAAGATAAGGCGGAAGAGATAGATCTCGGAGCACTCAGAAACAAGAATATCTCCTATCTGGCTTTGGGACACATTCATGAGTACAGTGAGGGTGTGCTTCATCCGGGAGGTATCTACTGTTACTCCGGTTGTCTGGAAGGGCGTGGCTATGACGAGAGCGGGGAGCACGGTTTCGTACTGCTGGATATCGATGAAAATGATCTGCAGCTGAAGAGGGAGTTTATCCCTTTTGCTGATCGTCTTGTGCATATTATCAACGTGGATGTTTCAGGCTGTGATTCTTCAATGGATATGATCGACAGGATCAAGTCCGAGATCGAAGGAAAAGATCTGAAGCGGGATCTGGTCAAGCTGGTACTCTGCGGCAAGGTGGATGTTGACTGCGAAAAGAATATCGATCTGATCAGCCGGTATTTTGATGGCAGTTTTTATTGTCATAAGCTGGAGGACCAGACTGTAACAGAGATTGATTACAGGGAATATGAAAAGGATATGTCACTTAAGGGCGAATTCGTAAGGCTGTTGGAGAAGCAGACAGAGCTTGACGAAGCAGACAGGATGGCTGTGATCAGATGCGGACTGCAGGTACTTAAGGGGGAGGAAATAGAAATATGATACTCCGGAAGATACATGTGGAAAGTTTCGGAAGATTAAAGGATTTTGATGCGGATCTTACCGAAGGACTGAATGTGATCATGCACGAAAACGGCTGGGGCAAAAGCACTCTTGCTGCTTTTATCCGGGTGATGTTCTTCGGATTTGACAATGAAAAAAAGAGAAACGAGATCGATAATGAAAGACGCCGCTTTTCGCCCTGGGCCGGAGGGGGCGCATACGGCGGTTATCTGATCTTTGAAACTGAGGGGAAGAAGTACCGCCTGGAGAGGTATTTTGATAAGAACGGCGATACTTTTCAACTCTACAATGCCGATACAAATCTTATTTCTGCTGACTACAGTGAAAACATCGGCGAGGAACTCTTCGGCATTGACAGGAATTCTTTTTCCAAAACGGTATTTGTTGCACAGCAGTCCTGCAGGACCGAAGTGACTTCGGAGATAAGCGCCAAGATAGGTAATGTATCCGAAGAGATAGCTGATATGGCCCGGTTTGAGGAGGCCTGCAAAAAACTGCAGGATAAGCAGAACAATCTGTCGCCGCGAAGAGCTACAGGTCTGATCAAAAAGCTGAATAACGAAGTGGCCGAATTGAAAAACAGGACCAGGCTTAAGGATAGTTATGAAAAATCCCTGGATGAGATAGATAAGGCATTAACGGAACTGAGGAATAAGACCCGGGAAAAGAAAGAGAAGAGAGAGCTGCTTCATCGTGAGCGTAATGAGCTCAGCAGTTATAATGCGCTGAAGGCAGAGAAAAACAGCTATGATGCTCTTGTTGAAGAAAAGAAAAAGGCAGAGAAGGGCTGCGATGAACTTAAGAAAGCTCTGGGAGATAAAATACCGGAGCTGAAAAAGCTGGATGAAATGATCTCATTATGCAGCCGCATTCAGGAGATGGAGAGTAATCTTGAAAAAGATCGCATAAGCGAGGAAGAAAAGGCGGAATACGACAAACTTAAGATACTTTTCAAAGATGGCATACCCGGAGAAGAGGAACTGGACGGTTTAAAAAGCAGGATAGAAGAGATACAAAAGAAAAAAGAGCAGATCGCAGAAAGCGGTGTTTCGGCTGAAGAGAAGCGAAAACTCGAGGAACTGGAGCTGAAATTCGGAGAAGACGCGGTAGAAAGCTTTGTGATAGCTGATCACATAAATGCATGGAGGAAGAGAGAAAGTATTCTGAACATGCTCCCGGTATACAGAGCGAACGAGAGCAGTCTTGCGCTTAAATTAAGATCAGATGCCGAGGCAAAGCAGGCTGAACAGGAAAGAATACAGAAAGAAGAGTATGAACAGAAACGAAGGAGGGCGCAGAGTATCATCATAGCCGGCGCGGTATGCATGGCTGCCGCGGTACTGCTTTATTTCGTATTGAGACAGTGGCTGATACCCGCAGTTCTTCTGCTTGCGGGAGCAGTGACTCTGATCCCGGGGATCGCGGGAAGACGTAAAACTATTCAGCCTTCTCCGGCAGACTTGGAGGACTGGGAAGCTTCGCCCTTATTGAAACAGGCCCGTGACGAGCTGGAAAGCTCGGAGAAAAAAGCAGCTGAGATCGAAGAACGCATTGCAAAATTCCTTGGCAGATTCGGGACAGAATATCGTGAGGAATCGGTACAGGCTGAACTCTATGGCTTACAGAGGGATCTGGAAGAATATAAACAACTGAGTGGCAGGATAGGCGGAAACAAAGAAAAGCAGGCAGCGATAAACGAAAGCATAGAGAAGCTGAGCGAAGAAGTAAAGGCATTTGCGGGAAGATACTTTGATGAGACGGAGGTGCTCTCTCCCGAGCTTTATTATAAGCTGCAGGAAATGGCGCAGAGATACGGGGTTTTAAAAGAAAAAACGGAAAAGAACAGATCGGCCATGGAACGCCTTAGGGAAGAACAGGATAAAAAGAAAGATTTCCTCCGGGAATATATGCTGGAGGATAAAGACTCCGCGGATGAGCTTAACCCGGTACGTGAAAAGATCGTGCTTTATGAAAGCAGGAAGGCGGATCTGAAAGAACGTGAAGCTAAACTGGCAGAGTATGAGAAAGAGCATGATATATCAAAACTGGGTGAGATGAAAGAACCTGAGATCAGTCTGTCAGCGGATGAATTAACGGAAAAGATAAGCGAGCTTGAACTGTCAATGGACAGGGATAAGGAAACGGAAGAGGGCTACAGGAAACAAAAGGAAGAATATGAGGATAAGCTGGAAGAAATATCGGAGATAAACGACAGGATACGTAAGAAAGAAGAAGAGCTGGAGAAGGCCGAAAAATATTATGATGTGATCAGTAAGACGGAGAGTTTTCTGAGAGAAGCGAAAGAGAATTTTTTAAAACATTTCCTGGAACCCATGCAGTCTGCTTTTGACAAGTATTATACGATGCTGAGCGGGGATACCGAGGATGTATATGATCTGGATGTGAATTTCAATGTAAAAAAGAGGGAACTGGGGCAGCTTCGGGATCCTGACCTCTTAAGCGAAGGATATAAGGATATGGTGGGGCTCTGCAGAAGAATGGCGATGATCGATGCCATGTATGAAAAAGAAGCCCCGGTGCTGATCTTCGACGATCCTTTCGTTAATCTCGATGACGAGAAGCTTAAATACGGCATTGATTTCCTGAAAGCGGTGGGCAGCGAGTATCAGATCATATATACGACCTGCCATTCGAGCAGGGGAATAAATGGTTTTTAGCTTTTGACAAGCCGCAAAAGATATGGTTTAATAATAAGTTGGGAATAAATGAAATCCTTTATTGAAAGGTAACCATATGAACGTATCGGAAGCTGAAGAAATCCTTGCCAAGTATTCAGCTGTATCTGATGTTGATTTCAGGATCGATCCCGCAGTAGTTACGGATGAGAGCCTGAATGATATCAGATATATGATCAGGGATTTCGCCAAAGCAAAACAAAATCTGGAGGAAGCGAACAGCCGGAATTCATGGAAGAACAATTCCGTACCTGAGATGAATCAGGAGAAGAAACAGGATGTTTCGGCTATCGTGGACGGGATAATAGAGACTATCGAAGGTTATTTCAAAAAAGCCAATGCTTTCAGGGAGAAAGTACCCTTCAGTCTTGATATTTCTATGGCAGAATTCCCTCTGATCAGTGAATTTATGCATTTCTGCGCCCAGAGTCCGGGCTTCCAGGCCAATTGGGTAGAGACGGATGATCTTAAAGTCTTTTTTGATACCGCAGAAGAACAGAAGGAAAGAAAACTTAATAAGATAGAATTTCTGGCTACGACCATTACGCACATGGGTGAAGATTTCCTGAACCAGAACGCAGAGGAGAGAGCCAGAAGAATAGATCCGGTGCTGAAAAAGGCCCAGTCCATGCTTTCGGAAGATTATTCCGATCCTCGAAAATTGATAGACGGGGCAGATGAGATCATGGAGCTGCTGAAGAAAGCCGGCGACTGTCTGAAAGAGCAGAGGAGTATGCTGGAAGATATTGCGGCGCCTTTATCCGTCGCGGCTCCGAAGACAAAGAGGGAAGCTGAGACCGTTGCTGTTCTTGCAAGAGAATACAGCATGGATCTGAAGGCATCGGAACACTGGTTTGTCTCGGGCTGGAATACTTCGGGCGAAAGAGAAAAATCAATAGAAAAAGCAAAAGAGATCGTTGCAAGGATTGAAAAGGCAAAGGCCGTAGTCCTGGAAGAGTACGATAAAGCCGTGCTTGACATAGACTGCGCAGGTATACTTGCAAGGATGGACAACGAATATACCACTTTCCTCGGAAAGATATCACCTGCTTTCAAAGCTGATATGAACGCTATCCGCGTGCATCGCAGATCTTCGGTAAAGAAGATCACTTACGAGGAGATGCTGGATATACTTGAAAAGATAAAAAAATACCGTAACACCCAGGCAGAGATGGATATTAATAAAGAGGAATTTTCCAAGAACATGGGTGGCTGGTATGATGCGGAACGCACTGATTTCGCGGCAGCGGAAGCTGCGATATCCAGGTTCGATCACATAAGGAGCATGTATAAAGGCAAGATCCCGCCCGAAATACGACAGGATATTTTAAGCGGTAGAAATGTGGGCAAATTCCTTACGGAAGCAGATAAGCTGAATGCTTTTGCTGCCGATCCTTCGGTCGAGGCTTTTGAACACATGCTTTCAAGGGATGATCTGACGATCTCGGAAAAGATAGAAGCTTCCGATATGCTGGTAATGCTGCTGGAAGCTCTGAAAAAAGAACTTACAAGTCTGCTGAGAGAGTTTTATTCCAAGGAGACTCTGTTCAACTGTTATGACAGTCTGATGAGTTTATGCCGGCTGCAGTCCATAGAAAAGCAGGATGAAAGCGACCAGGAAACGCTGAAGACCATGTACGGCGATATGTATCAGGGCGGCGCAACGGATTGGAAGACCATAATCAACAGGCTGGAGTGGGCCGAGAAATACGTTGAAAGAAGAAAGAACGTAAAGACCAACGTGGCTTTTGACAGCGGTGTGGCTTCGGCCGGTGAGTTTGCCAGGAACACGGAAGAGATCGCGGAATTCCTGGATAACTTCAGTAAGAATGAAAGCGCAAAGATGGCGGAGTTTGACAAACTCTTTGCGGCAAATGAGAATCTTGAGAAGAGACGCTTAAGCGCGAAGCTGGAAAAGGCAAGGAGCTACAGGGACAGCCTTAAGAAGTTCGATGTAAAGTCAGCCTTTAATGATGCGATAGACAG
>JAEEGL013878814.1_pt1 | contig 10925 bp, 7 predicted proteins | sample 9134231 | NCBI WGS metagenome assembly JAEEGL01 (sample SAMN16246548, study PRJNA631951) | gut metagenome | biome: gut microbiome; feature: rumen; material: fiber-attached | host: Bos | place: Iran: Karaj | collected 2018-10 | reverse complement strand
CGCCAGTTCGACGAGACCTACATGCAACGCCTCATCAGCCTCTCAGCCCCCTCGTGGAAGGGTGTGAAAGATGCCGACGCGTGGGTACATGAATTAAGAGGAGAATGAAGATGGCGCAGGCAGTACTACTCGACCGCAGGTCAAGCAAGAAGGAATTTGACAAAAGTGAGTGCGTTTTGGCTGGAAGGTCTGGATGGACACCTTGAATGGTGGTTGAATGAGGGTTGAATGGTGGCTGAAGGGTCCGCGAAGAGAGTAGGGAAGTAAAAATAGTTAACAATTGAAATATACTAGATATGATAACAACAATACAATCGGAGAAAGATAGCAAATGTAACGAATGCCAGTGCTTTTCAGCAGTTGGCTGACGATACAAAGAAACAAACCTTCAAGAAATAGAGGCTTAGGCGATGAATTCAATAACTATATCGGGGTATAAGTCTTTTAAGGCTGTTGAACTGAAGTTGAATTCTATCAACATTTTGATAGGTGCAAACGGCTCGGGAAAGAGTAATTTTCTCTCTTTTTTCGAGATGCTGCATTGTATCTATGAGAAAAGGTTGACGGAGTATGTCGCATTGAATGGCGGTACTGAACGTTTTTTCCATAAAGGACATAAGGTGACGGATATGATCAAAGCCACCATTGCCTTTCAGGACAATAGCTATGAGCTGGAATTGAAGGAAGGCGATGGAAGACTTGTCTTTGCTTATGAAAGTCTGGGGCATCATTCAGGCGCTACGATGCTGAATCTGAGTAGTGCCAGCTATAAGCCCGAATCCGATATGCTGAATAATGTCCAGTATGGACAGGATGAGAATATCAATGCCTATTTGAAGAGTATTTCGAAATATCATTTCCATGACACTGGTAAGCAGTCTCCATTCACTCGCGAGAGCAATGTGAAGAGTGACATATATACTCTTTATGAGGATGGAAGGAACCTGGCAGCCTTTTTGTACGGGATACGAGCAGAATATCCATTGACGTATAAGCGTATCATTAAGGTGATACAGAGTATCGCTCCTTATTTTCTGGATTTTTATTTGGAACCCAACTCAAATGATTATGTCAGACTGCTGTGGAAGGACAAATACAGTGATACGATATATACGCCGTCGGCTTTGTCTGACGGAACACTGCGTTTTATTGCTCTTACGACTCTGTTTCTGCAGCCAAATCCTGCAAAAGTCATCGTGATTGATGAGCCTGAACTAGGTCTTCATCCTCAGACCATCGGTAAGTTGACAGGTCTGATTAACTCTGTTTCGCAGCGAGAAGTACAAGTGATTGTGGCTACACAGAGTGCAGATTTGATCAGTGCATTTACTCCTGAGGACGTGATTACAGTCAATCAGGTCAATGGTGAGACACAATTTGAGCGGTTGGATTCAGATAAGCTCTCCCGTTGGTTGGAGGAATACACGCTTGGCGATTTGTGGAAGTCCAATATTATTCAGAGTTGATAGCAGCGGTTACAGGGTATGATAAAGTTCTTTATGGAACGATACTTGCAGAAGAAACAGGATTGGGAACTATAAGAAGCAGATGTCCGCTGTTTAATTCGTGGATAGAGCGTATTGAAGAAGCATGCCTTTAATATGCCTTCTTGGCTGGAACAGGCTGGTTGACGATGTTAAACGTAAAATACTTAAAGAATTGAAAGAACAGGGTGCCTCCCACCGACAGCTGGAGCGGCTCACAGGAGTAGGAAGAGGACTAATTCAAAAACTGTAAAAGAAGAAAAAGCAAGGTGAGGGAATAACTTCCCCGATGTCAGGAACCTGTCCCCTGACATCCCATCCGAGGCCAAGAAGATGCACTCGGCGCTATTGGAGGTTTCTGTAGAGGTCCTAAAAGACTGCAAGGTGCAAGGCAAAGCCCTAGCCGAGTTGTCGAAGACGGTGGACGGGGACGATACGAAAAGATAAGAAGAGATGGATAAATATACATTTGACATATCGTTGAGTATTCTCAATCATTTGGGAAGAAACCTATATCGTAGCTTTATTACGGTTCTTGGAGAGGCTATTTCTAATGCATGGGACGCAAATGCGGATAATGTATATATTACTATAGATAGAGATTCCAGTTCTTTCACCATTCGAGACGATGGTGATGGGATGGACTCTGAAGATTTTCAAGGGAAGTTTTTAAAGATTGGCTATTCCAAGCGAAAAGGTGGTGCAGTAAGGTCGGATGGAAAGAATCGACCATTTATAGGACGTAAGGGTATCGGGAAACTTGCGCTTCTTTCTTGTGCGAAACGCATTACTGTTATTAGTAAAAAGAAAGGTAAGGACGTTGTAGGTGGTGTGATAGATAACGCAGGACTTGATGAAGCAATAAAGGAAGATGTATCTGCTGGTAAATATCAACTGGGAACTGTTGATTCGAAAGAATTGACGAAATACAGTTCTGAACTTAATACGGAATCAGGTACTATCATTATCTTTAATGATGTAAATGACGGTATAAAGAACCGAGTGGAGTATATCAGAAAGCTTATTGCTCTCTATTTCCGTTTCTCTTTACTAGACGCTTCCTTTAATATTATCGTAAATGGCACGCCTATTTCATTAGACGAACTTAACGACCTCGTTGATAATACTCAATTCGTGTGGACGATAGGAAACTGCGCCGATCCATACGTTGTTGATAAGATTATGAAATCGGGCAAGTGCTTGAAATCAAAATCGTTGGAAGTTGAAAATAAGAGTGTGACAGGTTTCATTGCGTCTGTTGATGTTCCATCACACATTAAGATTCGAGGTACAGATGAGAAAGTTACGATTGACCTGTTCGTTAACGGAAGATTGCGAGAAAAAGACATTCTTAAACATGTGTCAAATCCTCGAATCGTATCAAATTATGTTTATGGTCAGATACATTTTGACTCTCTTGATGATGAAACTGACAGATTTACAAGCAGTCGTGAGGGCGTAGTCTCGGATGACCCGAAGTTCAAGGTTCTTATTAACCTACTGGACAATTTGTTCAAGGATATTATAAACGACTGGGATAAATGGCGTGTAGAGAACCATAAAGAAGGAGATTCTGAAAATCCACGGATGACAAAAAAAGAAAGGAAGGCCAAAGAATTGGTTGACGAGGTGTCAGAAGACTATATTCCAAAGAGTGACAAGAGTAGCAAGGAAAAAGTGAAACAGTGGGTAGAGGATTTGCAAGAAGATGCTTCATTCAATGTAGGTTCGTATACCGAATGTTTTATTTCAGAGAATCTTTTGAGAAAGTTTATAGTAGATCAGAAAGTGACATTTAGCGAGAAGTTGAAAGCAGATATTAAGGGATATAGAGAAAAAGCTGAACGCTTTAAGTCATTGGGGAATGTCAGTATTGACGTGAGGGAGAACGACGATGACCTATCATATTTAGCTATGGACGACCTAACCCATTTGGCCGACCCCGATGGAAAGAAAGATCTTACAAAAGCATCGCTGTATAGAGATGGTCAGACCTACAAGCCAATGCGTGATGCTATGGCCCACACGGCACGATTGACCGCGGCAGCGAAGTCTTTGTTAACAGGAACTTTCGAGAATATCAAGGCCAGAGTCGTTAATTTGCTCTCAGCGAGAGCGGAAACCAATTGAATGTTATTATGAGCGTCTATAAAAGACGAGGGCGTTTGCCTAAGATAGAAGTAGTTGACCTGTTTTGCGGAACAGGCGGCTTGAGTTATGGCATGAAGAGCCGTGGTCTTCATATCCTATCAGGTTACGATATAGATCCTACTTGCAAATATGCTTATGAAACGAACAATGGGGCGAAGTTTCAATATAAGGATATAAGAGATGTAAAAGGTGAAGATATCAAACGGCGTTATTCACGAAAAAGCATTCGTGTTTTAGCAGGATGTGCCCCTTGTCAGCCATTTTCTTCATATGCACATACGAACAAAAAGAAAGACCCCAACAAGTATGATCTGTTATACGAATTTGGACGTTTAGTGAGAGAGGTACAGCCTGACATCGTAACAATGGAGAATGTACCTTCTATACTCACATTCTCGTTGAAGCCTGTTTTCCCAGATTTTGTCAATACATTGAAGGAAGAAGGGTATAATGTCAAGTATCAAGTCGTGTTTTGCCCAGATTATGGTATACCTCAGACGCGGAAAAGACTCGTACTTCTTGCTTCGCGTCTTGGCTCTATCTCTTTGATAGAGAGGACAAATACGCCAGATAATTATAAGACTGTTGGTGATACGATTCGTGACTTGGAGCCTATTGAAGCTGGCGGTGCGAGCACAACAGATCCTTTACATCGTTGTCGTTCTCTGACGGCAACCAATCTGTCGAGAATTCAAAATACGCCCTATGGGGGTAGTTGGAAAGATTGGCCAGAAGAATTGGTTTTAGATTGCCATCGCAAAGAGACAGGTAAATCCTTTGGAAGTGTATATGGTAGGATGAAGTGGGAAGAGCCATCACCGACAATAACTACAGAGTGCACTGGAATCGGAAACGGACCATTTGGGCATCCTCAGCAGGATAGGGCAATTTCAATAAGAGAGGCTGCTTTGTTACAGACATTCCCGATAACATATCGGTTCTTTGAAAAGGAGTCGGAGGTATCTTTGAAAAATGCCTCTCGATATATAGGCAATGCTGTGCCTCCAAGACTGGGTGAGGTTATAGCAGATAGTATAAAGATTCATATAAGGAACAACAAATGAGTCAAGAAATAGAGGGAACGCTTAAATGGCGCTTTGATATTAGCACATTCCAACTGATAGGTCGCGAACTTATCACAGATCGAGTAACCGCTCTGTTTGAGTTGGTTAAGAATAGCTATGATGCTAACGCCAGAAAAGTGACTGTTACATTTGAAAACATTCAGCCATCAAAAGAGAATTCCGAAGTCCCTGTTCAAGGGAGTCGAATCACTATCAAAGATGATGGTTATGGTATGACTCTTTCCGATGTACGTGATAAATGGATGGTGATAGGTACATCCAGTAAGCGTAAAAACAGAATATCTCCGCCGCCATTTAATCGCCGCTGTGTGGGTGAAAAGGGAATTGGCAGATTCGCAGTGGATAAATTAGGGAGCAAAGTAAATATCATTACGAAGAAAGCAGGGGAAAGTCAGTGGCTCAATGTGGAGATTGACTGGAACCGCTATTCAAAGTTGATGGAAGCTGATGGTATAAATCTATTCACAGATATAGAAAATTCGTATACTTATCTCCCTGCTGATGATATACAGGAATCTGGCACAGTGCTAGTTATTACAGATGTCCGAGAACCTTGGGTAAAAGGTGATATTGAACATTTTATCAACGAGTCTGCTAGAATTACATCGCCATTTGTCCGCCTCAATCCTTCTTTTCGCGTTCTTACAATAGCAGGTGAATATGACATTGAGGATTATGGTGTTAGTAATACCTCAGATTTGAGTATAGCAACACTATCGTATGAGATTTCTTATAATGAAGGTAAACAGGAATCACTTCAATACAATGAAGTGACTCATACCATAGATAAAGTGCTGATTAATGAACAAATATTTGGCGGAATCAATTTCAAGATATACTATTTTGAGCCTAACGACAGGGAGAAATACCGAAAAAAATATAAATATGAAGCTATTGACGGCGTGAAGATTTACCGAGATGGAATGCTGACAACTCCCTTTGTTGAGACAGAGAAGGATAGTAATAATAAGCGAGACATATTAGGTATTGACAAGCGTGTTTGGGCTAACATTTTCGATAAGATATCTTCCAGACAATTCATTGGTATATTGGATATTACAAAGGAAAATAATCCTAATATCATTGATGCAACAAATCGTCAGGACTTCCTTGATAATGAAGAATACAAGGCTCTGAAATCCTTTATCATTTTGCAGTTGGAAGCATTGGAATCCTATCGCAAATGGACGAGAGAGCAGTTAAAAGATAAGAGTCATCATGAGATAGCTGCAGCACAAAATCAGGTGTCTCAGTTTGCGACCACTATAGCAGAAATAGCTCAGACATATCCTCAACTTAATGAGCAGTTAAAACCGCTTGAGGCGGCAGCAAAAAGCGTTGACAAGGCCTTTGGTAAGGCCATTAAATTGCAGAAAGAGTCGGAAAGAGAATTTCAGCGAAAAGAAAATGCTTATCTTGGCATTATATCGTTGCGAGCCTTCTCAATTGACATTGCTCATTCTGTCAGGACTGCGATATCGAAAATAAAGAGCGATGCAAAATTCTTCATGGAGCATTATCCTAACCCCTTATTGGAAGATAAATTCCTTCAGTATGCAAAAGAGATGCATGAGGTTATGACTACATTGAGCCGTATAGTAGATTATGAGCTCAGTTTTTCACAGTCAAATGTTGAATTTGAAAAATTGCATTTATCCAAGTTTATCCGGAAGGAGTTCGAAAGATGGAAAGATAACCTTGATGCACACAACATAGAATTAGATTTGGGAAATATGGATGATGGTATAATTCTAAATACCAATCGCCAATTTATTGTTGAGATATTGGATAATTTGATAGATAATTCCATAAAGGCAATGTCTAATTCTGAAAAGAGATTTCCCAGCTAATGTGAACTTCCGCATAACAGCCTGACAGTCAATGCAATACGAAACCACCGTTTCCTGAGTTATCAGACATTCATCAGACATCCGGGAAATTGAGCCTTTTCCGCTCATTTCTATACAAAGGTACGCAAAATTACCCAAACAGGCAATAGCTTTAAGAAAGTTTTATATAGAAGAGTGAATAAGTGTTAATTAAGAGGCGCTTTGAAGCGGAGGTCAGAAGAACGGTGATGAGGGCTTCGGAGTGAAAAACAGAAAAATCGGCTCGGAAGGTGTCAAGATAAAATTTGAGCTGGGTTGTTTGATGCGGGATTTTGGTTGAAAACACAAATAAATATTTCAAAACATTATTTAACAAATATATTCTTTGCATTGAGTAAAGCGAGAATATGAGGCTGAGATGAAATACGACGAGTCCGTTGATTCATTATACATGCATAATTATAATCATCTAACGATATGAAAACAGTACAGTTAAAAGCAGAAGGTATTTGGAAGGATAGGACTAATCTGCCAAATTATAGTGGTATATATTTTGTATATGCTGCAACAATGAACGAAAAAAATGAAATATGCGATAAGCGTATTTTATACATAGGTGAAACTGATAACATTCATGAGCGACACAATGGTACCAAGGAAAAGCCTGCAAAACATGAACATTATGATGATTTCATCAATGAACTAGGTAACGGCGAAGTCCTTAAATATGTAACTGCGGAAGTAAAAGGAACTGAGGAAGAGCGAAAGGAAATCCAGAATGCGTTAATCTTTAGGAATAATCCGCCTGTGAATCGTGCGAGTACGAAATCATATGGTGGAGAAGATATTTGTGTTTCTTTTTCTACTGAGGATAAGATTACTCCTCCCGATGATGTCATCGTTAAAAATGGAGAAAAACGAGAATGATTAATAATCTGATCGACTACATATAAATAGCAAATGAGAATACTCCATATTTCAGACTTTCACTACCAAGCCAAAAACGATTCTGATTATCGGACTAGAGTCGAGAATCTATGTAATGACCTTGTTGACAAGGGCATTGATATGATTGTGTTTTCTGGCGATTTGGTCTTTGAAGGTGGTCAACTAAATACATTCAAGAAAGCTTCAAAGGTCTTGTTTGATGAAGTCCTAAAGGCCACTGGTCTTGAAAAGGAAAGACTTGTGATTACGCAGGGTAATCACGACATGGAACGTGATGCTGAGATTAATTCTATTACCAAAGACCTTGATTCATTCATGACAATGAAGGCATTGACAGATTTCTGTAATAATGCTAGGAGTGTTGAATTGAGTTTCGATAATTCCAAACATTACAATGATTTCATTGATGACTATTATCAAGGTATAGACATACATTGCAATAGATTCTGTAACTGGAGAATACAGAGCTTCAACAACCTTAAAATTGGTATTCTGAGTATTAACTCTGCATGGAGATGCAAGAAATCTGAGACAGACAGAGGAAATTTGCTCATGTATGTACCCTTAGTAAACGATGCAATATACCAGCTAAGGGATTGTGACTTGGTTCTTGTCACTATGCATCACAGGCTTTCTGATTATAAAGATTTTGTTGAGGTTGAGTTGTCCAACGTTATCTATGAGAGATGTCATCTTTTGTTAACTGGTCATTATCATAGGGCGACCATGGGAACAAGTTGTTATGGTGATATGGGGATTTTGTTAAGTTCTGCTCCAGCAATTTATAACAGGAATGATCCTGGATCTGAATATGGTTATCGAATCATAGATATTTCAAAAGAAGATAATGAGATTAAGGCATTTGAGACTACGTATCATTTCGTTGGTGGCTCTTTCTTATCCCATAAGACCAAGTCTATCCCAATGCCCATGGCCATAGAAAAGAGAGAACTCAATGACTTTAGGAAAAACATGGTTCGCCTTTATTCTGAGGCAGAGGTAAAGGCAGATGATCTATTTGTATCTGACAAACTATATGAAGATGTAGAAGGTTTAACCTTCCGAAGTTTGTATGTTACGCCTGTTATCAGTGATATGAGCGAAGCTGAATCTGCAGCTTCAGGCAAGAAAGGAAATCTGTATGATGAGAACAAAATTGTTGATGCCAATAAGAATTTTGTAGTATTTGGCCAAAATAAGGGCGGTAAGACCTCGCTTCTTTGGAAAATATATTTAGATCTTCTGAAATCATACAATAAGAAGAAGATTCTTCCTTATTTTATCAACTATAAAGAGTATAGTAATGGCAAGCCTCTAGATCTGGTACGCTCAATACGCAATAAGTTGCAGATGAATACAGCAAAGACGGAGGCGTTGTTGAATGAATACAAATTACTGCTGTTGGTTGATGATATTAAATATACAGATGAACGCTTTATCACTGATTTAGAACAAAGTGTAAAAGGATTATCTAATTACAATATTGTTGTTTGTGCAGAAGATAGTATTTCGGCTAATTTTGTACCAGAGATATTCAAGAGTATTGATGTCACCAAGCTATATATTCACGAGATAACACGTAAGGAAATACATCAACTTACTAAGAAATGGCCCAAGTTGAAGGGAGATAAACTGACGATAGAGGAGCAAATTATCTCACTCTTTAACCAGCTTCATATACCCTATAATTATTGGACGACGTCCCTTTTCTTATGGATCCTTGAAAAGACAGATAGTTCAAAGATTAGAAATAATTTTGAGTTGGTAAGTATCTATATAGATGAGATTCTGGGGCAGAAGCATATTATTGAAAGCAGAGGCAAAGAATTGAAGATTGAATACAAAGACCTCCAGTCTTACCTAGGTGCTTTAGCAGAATGTATGTATAACCATCCTGAGGAAGTCTATAGCTTGAGTTATCAAGAACTGATAGACTTTACGGAGCTGCATAGTCAAAAGAATCGTAAATTTCCAACAGATTACGAACCTATCATAAGTACACTCTTATCAAATCGTGTAATAGTGAATGAGAATGGTCGTTATTCATTTAGGCTCAAAGGTGTTTTCGAGTTTTTCTTGGCTCTTAAGATGTCTGAGGATGAAACCTTCCGCGATGGTATAATGAACAATAACCATCTATATCTCTCTTTCGGAAATGAGATAGAACTCTATGCTGGATTTAAGAGAAAGGACAGTCAATTTGTCCAAAAGGTAATAGAAAAGACTGAGCATATTTTAAAGCCCTTAATGGAAGATCCGCGTTATACAGATATAGACAGTCAATTCGCTGAGCAGATAAAGCAGATATCTGCAGTAGTTAATGCAGCGAAGAAACTTGCTGTGAAAATGATGGATCTGACAGATATTGATAAAGAAGATGTAAGTATGGCTTTATCAGCACCTGCCCCTATTGAAAGTAGTAAGGTTGAGGTTAAGTTGATTCATGACATAGATGCACCTACACCCGCAGATTTGGAAAAAGCTGTTTTTATTGCTTGCAGAGTATATCGTAATAGTGATATATGCGATGATCCTGTATATGGTGGCAAGATGCTTGATTATCTGCTGACAGCTTGCTGTAAGCTTGCATTCATATTTGTAGAAAGTGTCAAGAAAGACTTTAGGGAGGACAATGAACTTACAGAAATGGCTAAGACCATATACAATTTCTTGCCAATAGTTGTGCAGAGTTTCTTCTTTGATGCAATCAGTCAGTTTAATTTAAGTAGGGTATTTGAAGAGAAATTGAATGAATTAGAAAAAAGTCCACAGGGCAATCTGTTTAGGATTTTTATTCTTCTGTTTACGTTACTCGATCTGGATATGAAGGGATACAAAAACCGTTTGGATGATGTGGATAAATATATGCCAAAGGGTGTGTTCCGTTTTTCTTCATTTACAAAACTTCTTATTTTGGTATATCGTAACTCGGAATCAGACGAACTTATAAAGCCATTTAAAGAACTTGCAGTTAAGCTGAAATCTGAAATGTGGGATAAAGAAAATGAAGAAAAAGATGACTTTGTCAATAAGTTCACCAAACAAATTGAACAAGATAAGATAATGAAACAAAATGTTCGTAAGGCAAGCGAGAACGATTATAAGGCAGATATAAAGAAAGAATAAAAGCAGTGACTGAACTCAATAATTTCTAGCAAGAAACAGCAGAGATTTGATGCTAGAATGTGGAACTTAATGAAAATGACTATGAGAATAAGAATGATAATAGCGACTTTGATGCTGATGGTGTCAATGGGAATGGATGCTCAAATTAAAGTTGGGTATCAGACCGATTCTGCAAAGATTGCAGAGTACCGTGAGAGGATAGGTCTGGACTATTCTATGCCTGATTATAGCGTGAAGAAGATTGATGCCTCAGTCATGGGCCCTCGTTTGGCGGGGATATTGGAATATCTGCTTGAGAATTT
>JAEEGL013303050.1_pt1 | contig 10925 bp, 11 predicted proteins | sample 9134231 | NCBI WGS metagenome assembly JAEEGL01 (sample SAMN16246548, study PRJNA631951) | gut metagenome | biome: gut microbiome; feature: rumen; material: fiber-attached | host: Bos | place: Iran: Karaj | collected 2018-10 | reverse complement strand
TATACCACGGCGCGGGCGAATCCTTTGTTATGATAATCTTTTTGAAATTATCTTCGATTTTCATAAGCGGACGCTGCTCCTGCTCTGTCTTTATATTAACCTTAGATTGACCTGTCAATAATCCATTGATATTATTTGCGTATAGATGCAAAAAAATTCAACAGACCAACAATGCTTTTCGAGTAAATCCTTCCGGTAAAGCGTACAGGGCAAACAAAAAAGCTGCCTTGATTATCAAAGACAGCTTTTCTTTATCCTGCCGAATTGTTTTCGGCTGAAATCATCGCCCTTTTCGGGGGTCTTATTCTTTTGAAACCTCTATCTTTTCCGCCTCGCTGCGGGTGTTCTCCATGCCGGAAAGGAGGCCTGAGAGCGTGTCGAAGACATTCTTTACCTTTGCCGCGTCCACGTTGAAATTAAGGAACGTGTCCTCGGCGCGGAATGCAAGCTCGTGCATCTTGTTTAAGGTATCGACGAAGAGGCTGAAGTTCTTGCTGTTCTGAGCGTTCGTAAACTGAAGAACGTCGTCCTTTATGTACTTTATAAGCTCCTTCTGCGTTGCGAACTTTTCGGGGCGCATGGGATAGGGGAGGAGCCTCTGCAAGAACAGGGCGTTGTTCGTGTTTATGGTGTAGACGTATCTTAATTTATAGCCGTCCTTTAATGGGAAGTCTATCTGATACTGCTGACCCACCATCTTCTTTATATCGGCGCCGCCAAGCTGGCGGAGCGCCATTTCGGTTGCCATGCCGTCGAAGGCGGCATTGTCGAGTCTTACGTTATTGGGCATTTAAAACATCTCCTTTACAAGCCTTAGTAGCGGATAACGAGGTAAACTGCGGCTATCGCAACGGAAACGAGCATCATGGGGAAGCCCACCTTTAAAAAGTCTATAAAGGTGATGGGATAGCCCTCGCGCTTCGATATGCCGGAGAGCACCACGTTTGCGGACGCGCCGATAAGCGTACCGTTGCCGCCGAGGCATGCGCCGAGAGACAGCGCCCACCAAAGGGGCATAACGTCCATGCCGCTTGACTGCATCGTTATTATAACGGGTATCATCGTGGCAACGAAGGGGATGTTGTCGAGTATCGCGGAAACGACCGCCGATACGGCAACGATGAGTATCATCGCTATCATCATTTCGCCGTGAGTTGCGTTCATAAGGAAGTCCGCAAGGGCGGTTATTATGCCAACCTTCTCCATGCCGCCTACGACTACGAAGAGACCCACGAAGAAAAGAATGGTCGGCCATTCGATGGAGCAGATGATATGCTCGACCTCCTGCCTGCCGATTATAAGCATAATGGCCGCGGCGGTGAGGGCAACTACGGAGGAGCTTACTCCTATGGAGCCGTGGAGCACGAAGCCTAATACGACGATGATTATCATGACTATGCTCTTTATAAAGAGAGGTCTGTCCTTTATGGCCTTCTTTTCATCGAGCTGCATTACACTTGCCATGTGATCCTCCGTCACATGCATATGACGGCCGTACATCACCTTGAAAAGGAGTATGAACACGACGAGTATTATTATAACTACGGGAGTCAGGTTCACTATAAAGTCGCCGAAGGAGAGGTTCGCCGCGCTGCCTATCATTATGTTGGGCGGGTCGCCTATGAGCGTTGCCGTACCGCCCACGTTGGAGGCGAGTATCTGCGTCATTAAGAAAGGCACGGGGTTTATCTCAAGCATGTGGCATATGGTGAGGGTCATGGGGCCTATAAGAAGCACCGTCGTCACGTTATCGAGAAGCGCGGAGAGCACCGCCGTTATTACGATGAAGATCACCATAATGCGCCACGGGTTGCCCTTTGCGATCTTTGCCGATTTTATCGCCAAAAACTCGAACAGTCCCGATTCCTTGACGACGCCTACGAAGGTCATCATGCCGATGAGTACTCCCAGCGTGTTAAAGTCGATAAAGCCGAGACTTTCGTTAAAGTCAATGATGCCGAAGAAGATAAGGATTATCGCGCCGGCAATGGCTGCGGCGGCGCGGTGTATCTTTTCCGATACGATTGCGGCCATAACGAGAATAAACACGACGAGAGCGATTATCTGTGGTGTTGTCATTTTATCCTCCTTATTTAATATGAAATTTCTCATCCGAATTTGTGCGAACACACATTTTCCGAGTGAGTTTCTACCTATTTATATAATATAGTATCGTAAAATCAGAATATCAACACTTTTTTCGCCCAAACAACGCAAAAAAGAGCTTTTCGTGATTTTACAAAAAAATCGGCCGAAAAGCTCATGGATTTATAAGCTATATATTGCTATATTTTGTTTTCTCTCGCGTAATAGAAAAGATACTGCTGGGCAAGGCCGCAGTAGGGTCCGAGTGACGCGGGGTCGAAGTCGCGTCCCTCATAGAATTTGGCGATGGCCTTCTTTATCCATGTGTCAACGGGGAAGGCGTCCGCCTTGCCCGCGCCGAAGAGAAGCACGCAGTTTGCCACCTTGTCGCCCACGCCGTATATTTTTTTAAGCTCCTCGCGCCCCGCCGCAACGTCGATTTTTTTAAGTTTTGCAAGATCAACGTCGCCCCGGCACACCTTGTCCACAGCGTCCTTTATGTACTTTGCGCGAAAGCCCGCCCGTATTACGCCGAGGTCGGCCGCCGATACGCCGGAGAGCCGCTCAAGGGTGGGGAACGTATAGAATGCGCGCCCGTCGGGGGAGGTTATGCGCTCGCCGAAGGATTCGCACAGCCGCCCTATTATCCCCTTTATGCGGGGGATGTTGTTGCTCTGGGAGATGATGAAGGAGACAAGGCACTCGAAGGTGTCCTGATTGAGCACGCGGATGCCGCTTCCGTAGCTTGCGGCGGCGCGCATCACCTCGTCATGGGACAGCGCCTCGATTATCTTCCCGTAGTCGCGGTCAAGGTCGAAGTAATCGCGCCATACGGCGTCGAACTCCGCCTGTGAAGCGTTTATTGAAACGCCGCCGTCCGCGTCCCGCACATGAAGGTAACGCCCGAAGGCCACGCCCTCGTAGCCGCCGCCGGGCGCGGGGTCGAAGCGGAAGGCCTGCCCGCACTCGAATATCTGCTTTATGTCGAAGTTTTTCACGTTTCTTATAACGGTCTCGTTTTCCACATTTATCACCCATATAAAAATACCACAATTCCCTCACAAAATAAAGCGCCGCGCCGTATTATACAGCGAAGGCCGCAAAACGCGGACGAATTTTTTATAAGGAGAGACTCTCATGAGCTGTAAGAATGGCTTTTCTGACCGGAACAATGTGCTGTGGGTATTCATTATTATCGTGATAATCTGCTGCTTCTTCGGGGACTGCGACTAAGGGGCGTTTTTCGGGGCGGCGTCTCCGCCCCGAAGCATTTGTTTTAAAACGGAAATTTTTATGATATAATAATGGCGGCATTATCATAAAAGACGAAAACGGAGATGAGACGAATGCTTTACGATCCCCATCTTGATATGTTTTTGAGCGTGGCGCGCCATGGCAGCTTTTCAAAGGCCGCCGCCGCGTCCTTTATAACGCCGTCCGCCGTGATAAAGCAGATAAATATTCTGGAAAATGAGCTGGGCGTGCGTCTGTTTGAGCGGACGCACCGCGGGCTTAAGCTCACGCCGGCGGGAGAGTCGCTCATGAAAGACGCGCCGGAGCTTATAAAGAAGTGCCGCGAGACCGCCATGAGGGCCGTCGCATCCATGGACCGCGAAAGCGACATAATAAGGATAGGCACATCCCCCATGACGCCCGCCGAGGTGCTCGTCGAGCTCTGGCCGAAGCTTTCCGCTCTGCTTCCGAGCCTTAAGTTCCGCCTTGTGCCCTTCGACAATACGCCGCAGAACGCGCGGGAGATACTAAGGAACCTGGGACAGGACATAGACGTTGTGGCGGGGCTTTTCGACGAGAGCCTGCTGCGGTACAGGGAGTGCAGCGGCATAGAGCTGTCCCGCGACAGGCTGTGCGTGGCGTTCTCAGTAAAGCATCCGCTTGCGGCAAAGAAGCGCATAACCCTGCGCGACCTCTACGGAGAGGAGCTTATGATGCTCTCCCCCGGCAGCATGGGCGGCATGGACGAGTTAAGAGCATATCTTACGGACAACCACCCGCGCATAAAGATAGTGGACTTCCCGCTCTACAACACAGGCGTGTTCAACGACTGCGAAAACGGCGGCAGATTCCTTGTTACCACGGAGCGGTGGCGGTCGGTGCATCCGCTTTTGAAGACGGTGCGCATGTGCTGGAAATATGATATGCCCTACGGCCTTTTATATTCAAAAACGCCCGACCAAAAGGTAAAGCGCTTCCTCGACGCAATAAAGGAGATATTATAAGCATATACCAAAAGGTATATACTCTGTTACAAAAAGAGACTTCCCGGAGGAGGCCTCTTTTTTTATACTTTAAATTAGGACGAATATAAAAATATAAAGGAGGCTCTTTTATGGAGTATACGATTCTTTCAAACGGCGTAAAGATGCCCATGCTGGGCTACGGCGTATATCAGGTGACGAAGGACGAATGCGAGCGGTGCGTTCTGGACGCACTTAAGGCGGGCTACCGAAGCCTTGACACGGCACAGAGCTACTTCAACGAGGAGGAAGTGGGCTCGGCTGTTAAAAAATCCGGAGTAAAAAGAGAGGACATTTTTCTTACCACGAAGGTCTGGGTGGAGCATTACGGCTACGAGGCGTGCAGAAGGTCGGTGGAGGAGTCCTTAAAGAAGCTGGGGACAGACTATATAGACCTTATGCTGCTCCATCAGCCGTTCTCCGATTATTACGGCGCGTGGCGGGCGCTCGAGGATATGTATGAGGAGGGTGTGCTCCGCGCCATAGGAGTCTCGAACTTCTACCCGGACAGGCTTGTGGACATAGCCTCCTTTGCCCGCATACGCCCCATGGTGAACCAGGTAGAGACGCATCCCCACAACCAGCAGACGGAGGCGCATAAATGGATGGAGAAGTACGGCGTGCTCCATGAGGCGTGGGCGCCCTTCGGCGAGGGAAGAAACGGCCTTTTCGACGCCCCCGTGCTTTCGGCAATCGGCGCGAAGTACAAAAAGACCACCGCGCAGGTCATCCTGCGCTGGCACCTCCAGCGCGGCATAATCGTCATACCCAAATCGACGCATTACGAGCGCATGGTCGAGAATTTCAACGTGTTCGACTTTACGCTGAGCGCGGAGGATATGGCGAACATCGCCGCCCTTGACAAAAACGAGTCATCCTTCTTCTCCCATTACGACCCGAACATGGTGGAATGGTTCGCGAAGATGGTGGAGGAGAGAAAGCACAACAACAGAAGCGAAAAGGAAACGAAGAACTGGTAAAGGAGGGCTTATCGTGAAAAAGCTTATAGCGGCGCTCATCGCGGCGGGACTTATGGCGGTGGCTCTGGCGGGCTGCTCGGGAGCTTCGGAAAGCGGAGGCGAAACGGGCGGCGCGGAGGCTTACGCCGATGCGCTCGTAATATCGGAGCAGGGATACTTTTCCGCGGGCGGCACGGTGACGGAGCCTGTGGAGGGCGTATATGACGAGACGACGAACTGGCAGGATCCCACCCGCGCAGGCAACACCATGCACGTGGACCACGCCAATGTATTTTATCAGATACCCGCAAACGACAACAAAAACCCAATAGTATACCTCCACGGCGCGGGACAGTCGCGCATGGGATGGATGACTACGCCCGACGGGCGCGAGGGCTGGTCGGAGATATTCTTAAAGAACGGCCACAGCGCGTTCTTGGTGGATCAGCCGAGACGCGGCGAAGCGGGACAGGTGTCCGAGGGCCCCGTTGACACGCTGGCGGGCGACCAGGCCTGGTACACCCATTTCAGGATAGGCCGCATCGCGCCCGAAAGATACGAGGGCTCGCAGTTCCCCGAGGGAGACGCGGCGCAGGATCAGTTCTTTCGTCAGATGACGCCCAATACGGGCGAATACGACCAGGCGGTCATCGTGGCTGCCATGAACGAGGTCATCCGTATGACGTATGAAAAGACGGGTCATAAGGTGATACTTATGACCCATTCCCAGGGCGGCCTTGTGGGCTGGGACGTGGACCTTCAGTACGTTTCGGCCATAATAGCCATTGAGCCGGGATATGCGCCGAGCGAGATGATGTCCCCCGGAACATACGCAAAGTTCATGGAAGCGGACGAAAAAATACCGATAATCTTCTATTACGGCGACTACATCGACAACGGCTCGGAGGATATTGCGTCAACGCAGTTCTGGCAGTGGTCGCGTCAGTCCTGCATCGACTTTGCCGAGGCATATAACGCGGCGGGAGGCGACGCGACGGTTATAAACCTGCCCGACGAGGGCATGACGGGAAACAGCCATTTCCTTTTCCAGGAGCAAAACAACGCCGATATAGCCGCGCACGTAGAAGCATGGCTGGGCGAGCGCGGGCTTAACTGACGGCAAACGATAAAAGGGAGGTAAATGTATGAAACGGATTCTCGGCATTCTTCTTGTAACGGCGATTCTTATCATGACCTGCGCCTGCACCGCGCTCGGCGAGGGCGAAACGAAAGACGCAAAAGAGACGGGAACGTATGCGGATGTGGCCGCAGACGCATGGTACGCGGACGCGGTGAAGACCCTTTCCGAGAGCGGCATAATGAACGGCACGGGCGGCGGCAGATTTTCGCCCGGGGGCACGTTCACCCGCGCGCAGCTTGTGACGGTGCTCTACCGCATGGCGGGCGAGCCTGATGCGGCCGCGGACGGCGGGGGCGCGTTTACGGACGTGGCCGACGGTCAGTGGTACTCCGACGCGGTATCCTGGGCGGCAGCCGAGGGCGTTGTTTCGGGCTACGGGAACGGGCTTTTCGGCACAAACGACCCCGTGACGCAGGAGCAGATGGCGGTCATGCTCTACAGAAGGGCAGGCGAACCGAATACGGAGACCGCTGCAGACGACGCGTCCGATTGGGCGCGGGCGGCCGTGGGATGGGCGCGCCAAAACGGCATAGCCGCAGGACAGGAGCTTGACTTTTCGCCCGGGGAAGCGGCATCGCGCGCACAGGTGGCCGTTATGACGGCGCGCTTTATGGCGCTTGAAGCCGCGGATCCGCAGGAAAGCGGGAACGGCGGGACCGAAGCCGGTTCGGATAATGCAAACGATGTGCTCATAATATATTTCAGCGCGGCCAATACGAAGGACGTTGACGCGGTGACCGCCGCAACGCCCCTTATCGACAGCATGGGCGCAACGGAATGGATGGCAAACGAGATACATAAAAAGACGGGCGGCGACATTGTAAAGATAGTTCCCTCCGTGGATTATCCCCTGGCATACAACGACCTTGCCGACTACGCAAAGGATGAAACGGACAAGAACGCAAGACCTGCCTTCGAGGCGCTTTCCATCGACCCTTCGTCGTATAAGACCGTATATATTGGCTACCCCGTATGGTGGTACACGCTTCCCATGGTCATGGAGACGTTCTTTGACACATACGACATGACGGGCGTGACCATAGTGCCCTTCAATACCCATGAGGGAAGCCGTGACGGAGGCACATACGACCTTATTTCGCAGCGCGAACCGGGCGCGGAGGTGCTTGAAGGCCTTCCCATACGCGGCGGCGACACGGGTTCCGGGAAAGCAGCGTCGCAGATAAGCGAGTGGATCGAGGGGCTGCCTTTAAAATGACCGGCTCCGTACCGGGGGAGATAACGCCGGGCACAAAGACGGCGCGGGGCTTTGTAAACGATAATACGCTCCGCCTGCCCGGGTACGGAGACATACATTTTTCAATTTATATCCCGAAAAGCTATGACGGCTCGGAGGCCTGCGCGCTTTTTGTGACCCTACCGGGATATGAGGGGCTGTACTTTCAGGGCGCGGGCGCGAATATGGCCGAGGACTTCGGCCCCGAGGCCGTAAAATACAACGACAGGATGATAATATTATCCCCGCAGCTTAATGACTGGGGCGAGACCTCCGCGAGGGAGACCGTGGCCCTTACGGAGTATTTCATCGCGCATTACAGCATCGACCCCGATAAGGTATACCTTCACGGCTACTCCGGCGGCGGAGAAACGGGGTCGATTGTTATGGCGCTAAGACCAGAGCTTTATACGGCATACCTTATGACAAGCTCCAAATGGGATGGAGACATTTCGGCGCTGACCCGGGCGAAAACGCCCGTTTATCTTGCGGTGGGCGAGGACGACAGCTATTACGGCTCGTCTCCAATGAAGAAGGCTTACGAGGATATCGCGGCGGCCTACCGCGGGGCGGGGCTTACGGAGGAAGAGACTGAAAGGCTCGTTGTGCTCGACGTAAAGGATCAGGCTTACTTTACGGCTGCGGGGTACCGCGATCAGCATATGGGCGGCATGGCATTCGCCCGTGATGAAAAAATAATGGGCTGGCTTTTCGGAGAGCATTGAAGCCTCTATTCTATCCCCGCTTTTGCCATGAACTCGTCGGTAGACATAAGCCCGGAGCGGTTATAGCGGCCGAGGGAGAAAAGTGCGGCCGTGTCGCCTCGGGTGACGGTGTTCGCCGCCTCGCGGCAGGTGAGCGCGGCCTTAATGCCGCAGGAGGCGAGAGCCTCCGCCGTGCCCTCGGAGACGGCGCCGAAGGGGTACGCGTAAACGATGCACTCCACGCCGCTTTTTTCTCTGAGAAGCGACTGCATCTTAAGCACATCGTCTTTGAACAGGCGAAGATACGTTTTCGTGTCTTCGCCCTCTTTTTTTGACGCGCCGAGCCTCGGGCTGCGCCCGTGCATATCGTAGGAGTGGCTGCATATCTCCAAAAGGCCCGACTCGGCCGCGGCGCGTATGTCGTCCCACGTCATGTACGCGTAATAAAGGTTTCTGTCGCCGTTTAGTGTGTACAAGTCGCTGTACGCGCCCACGGGGGAGAGGACAGCCTTCATGGAATACTCGCGGATGAGCGGGAGGGCATACGCCATGTTGTTTAAAAAGCCGTCGTCAAAGGTTATGACCACCGGCTTTTTCGGAAGGGGCGCGCCGTTTTTTGTAAAATCAATAAGCTCGCGCACGAACACAGCCTCGTATCCGTGCGATTTCAGGTATTCAAGGTCGCCCCTCAGCGCTTCGGGCGAGGCGACGTATTCACCGGTGCGGGCGGGGTCCTTTAAGATGCTGTGGTACATGATTATGGGCACCGTGCGCGCGTTCTCCGCCGGAGCGGACGCGGGACACGCGCCCCGCGAAAACGTGAGCGCGAGAGCAGAAAGTGCGATAAGTATTATAAGCGCCGCCGCCGCTCTTCCCTTTAAAACAAAGAACATTTCAGAGCCTCCCTTTATATTCACATCCGCTTTTCTTAAAAAATTCGGATATGGCGACAAAAGACGATAAAAATGTGATAAAATTAAACGTAAAGCTTTAAGAAAAGAGATCTTATCATGAAGTCACTTTCCTTTGTCATACCCGCTTACAACGAGGCGGAGAATATCATGACGGCCATAGAAAAGACGGACGAGGCGTTTTCGGGCTCGGACGCCCGGCTTAACTATATATTCGTGGACGACGGCTCGACGGACGACACCTGGCGCACCCTTATGCGGGCCGCGGAAGCGGACGGGCGCATAAGCGGCGTGAGGTTTTCAAGGAACTTCGGAAAGGAAGCGGCCATATTCGCGGGGCTTTCCCATGCGCGGGGCGACGCCTGCATCGTTATGGACTGCGACCTTCAGCACCCGCCCGCCGCCGCCCGAAGGATGTACGACCTGTGGCGTGAAAATCCGCACATCGAGATTGTCGAGGGCATAAAGCGAAGCCGCGGCGACGAGAGCCTGGGCTCAAAGCTGTTCGCCGGGGTTTTCTACCGCTTTTTCAACAACGCGGCGGGGCGCGACCTTACGGGCTCGTCGGATTTTAAGCTTCTGTCCCGAACTGCCGTGGATGAGCTTTTAAGGCTTCCCGAACGATTCACCTTCTTTCGCGCCCTTTCGGGCTGGATAGGCTTTGAAACGGCTCAGGTGGAGTTCGACGTTGAGCCGAGAGCGGGCGGTGAGACTAAGTGGTCGTTTCTCAGGCTCCTCAAATACGGCATAAGCTCCGTTTCGTCATTTTCCTCCGCGCCCATGCAGATAGTGACGGTATGCGGTCTCGTTTTCCTTCTTTTCACCGTGATACTCGCGGTGCAGACGCTGTGGCGCTTCTTTTCGGGGCAGTCGCTCGAGGGCTTTACGACGGTCATACTCATACTCCTGTTTTCCGGCAGCATTATCATGCTGAGCCTCGGCGTTATAGGCTACTACGTCTCCCGCATATACGACGAGCTCAAGCGCCGCCCGAGATACATCGTTTCGGGGCGCATAAACGCCGAAGAGAAGCGTGACATAATGATGCCGTAAAATTATGTAGATTTTTTATGTAAACATCGTCATATTAAGACAAAAACATCTCATGAGAGGCAGTATAATTTCTTTACAGTTATTGCCAATCGGAGGTGTTTTTTTATGCAGTTCGGGGGATTTTTCTCTAAGGCCGGGGAGGGCGGCGCGGCGCGCGCCGCAAAGCGGATTCTTCGCTCGCGGGCGGTGTCTCTTTACATACTTCCCGCGCTTGCGGCCTTTTTTCTCTCCCGCGCCGTAACGGCGGCGGACATGGCTCCCTTGGGGGCGGCGATCTTCGCCGCGTACGGACGTGGAAAGCGGGCGCTCTCTGCCTTCATCGCGGCGGCAGTGGGATATTTTACCCTGTCTGGGGAGGTAATGATATATAAATATATTATCGCGCTCCTTATAATATTCGCAGTAAATACGGCATTGGGCAGGCGGGAGCTTCACGCGGCGGTGAGGCCGCTTTGCAGCGGGGCGGCGCTTTTTATGCCCTCGTTCATCCTGTGGGCGCTTTTTGACATGAGCGAGGCGGGCGTTGTTATGGCGGTCTGCGAGTGCGCCGTGCTTTCCTTGTCCGTCCGTCTTGTTTCGGCCG
>JAEEGL012304381.1_pt1 | contig 10925 bp, 11 predicted proteins | sample 9134231 | NCBI WGS metagenome assembly JAEEGL01 (sample SAMN16246548, study PRJNA631951) | gut metagenome | biome: gut microbiome; feature: rumen; material: fiber-attached | host: Bos | place: Iran: Karaj | collected 2018-10 | reverse complement strand
GCCAAGGAGGCCGGCAGGGCTGAAGTTGGAGCCCAGGCCGTCGGCTGCGACCAGAACTGCCTCAATAGTGATGAGCAGGGAAACAGTGAACACACGGGATTTACGGGTGTCGTTAATACCCTTGGCAAGATCTTTGTCGATCCAGTGCGCGGCGATGGTCTCCATCAGGGAGATGGCGGAAGAAATAGCCGCGATCAGAACCAGAACATAGAAGATAACGCCGAAGAGAGGACCAAGCTTGCCCATATTGGTGAACACGTCCTGCAGCGTGACGAACAGGAGGTTCGGGCCGCCCAGCTTGATATCGCCGACCGCAACACCATTCGCGATGCCGTTGGCAACGGCGGCGGGGATAACAGCGATACCGGCCATCAGAGCGATCAGGGTATCAGAGAAGACGATGATGACGGAGTTCTTAACAAGGTTCTCTTCCTTGCTCAGGTAGGAGCCATAGGTCAGGATGGCGCCCATGGCCAGGGACAGGGAGAAGAACATCTGCCCGCCGGCAGTACCGAGAACGGAAACCAGGTTCGGCTGAGCAGCAATGAAGCCTGCTTTCACGGCATAGCCGGGAACAAACATGAACTTCAGGCCTTCGACAGCGTTGGGCAGAGTCAGGGAACGGACGATGATGATGAGAAGCATCACGAACAGGGCGGGCATGCCGACCTTGTTGAATTTCTCGATACCGCCGGAGACACCGCCCTGCACGATCACCATGCAGATGACGATGAACAGGATGGTGAACACTACGCAGCCGAGCGGGGTAGTAAGCATGGCACCGAAGATCTCGCCGCCGCTCATGGCGACCGCCTCGTTGCCGAAGCTGAGCTTGGTCATATTCAGGGCAATATACTGCAGGCAGTAGCCGCCAAGAACGGTGTAGAACGCCATGATCAGGAACGGCGCGATGGTCGCCAGCCAGCCGATCCAGCTGAATTTCTTAGAAACTTTCTGATATGCATCGATCGGGCTGAGCTTGGTTTTGCGTCCTACAGCAAGCTCGGATACCATGATGATCATGCCGACGAAAATCGCCAGCAGCAAGTAAACGATAAGGAATACAAAGCCGCCGCACTTGCCCATCTTATACGGGAAGCCCCAGATGTTGCCAAGGCCGACAGCAGATCCGATAGCAGCAAGCAGGAAGCCTATGTTGCTGTTCCAGGAACTACGATTGTTTTCCATAGAATCACTCCTTTTTCTCTTTTCTTTTCGCCGAATAAAAAACAGAAAAGCCTGCATTTGCCCTTTTTTGTTTTTTCAACGCAACTTTTCCAACGCCAGACGCAAACGTACAGAAATGAACGCCGAACCAACAAGCTTGGACGATGCGGACTCTTCATCCGGTGAATTGTGAACAAATTATAACATTGCTATTGCTTTTTACATAATTCTACATTATTATGTATGTAATGAGATTTTGTAATGGTTGATCTCTTTCATAAGAAAGGTAAATATTTCACATGGACAGCAAGAAAATTGCGGCGCTGCTCACCTCCGTTGAAAAAGGCAGCCTCACCGCAGCTGCGTCGGATCTGGGATACACGCAGTCCGGCCTGACTCATATGATGAATGCACTGGAAGATGAGCTTGGGCTCAATCTTCTGGTACGCAACAAAAACGGTGTGCATCTCTCCCCTGCCGGACAGGCGCTTCACCCGTATATGCGCACGCTTGTGGATGCTTCTGACACGTTGGAGCAGGAAGCCGAGCGGCTTCGCCAGCGTAATTATTCCACGCTCCGCCTCGGCGCCTATTCCAGCGTTGCAGCCAGCTGGCTTCCCCTGATCCTGGCCGAGTTCCGCCGCGTGGATCCGGATATCGATGTTACCATCGAAGTCGGCGGCATTCTGGATATCTATAATAAGATAAAAAGCGATCAACTGGACTGTGCCATCGTGAGTTACCATGAACCGCTGTGCCAGGGTCTGAGTTATGTGATGCTGCGCGAAGACCCGCTGGTGGCCGTACTGCCGGAAGACTATCCTCTCACAGAATCCGCTTTCCCCGTCAAGCTGTTTGCCGAATCCGAATTCCTCATGCCTTCTTTCGGCTTTGACATGGACATCAATCCCCTCCTCACCAAAAGTCTCGGAAAAAACGTGGCGCGTATCCGCTATACCAATCTCTCCGACGACGCCATCGTTTCCATGGTGGCGCACAATCTCGGCGTCAGCATCCTCTCGGAGCTGATCATGCAGAACATCTCCAACAGTGTCCGCGTGCTTCCGCTGGATCCCCCCGCGAGCCGCAAGCTCGGCATCGCGATGAGCGAGCGCCAACAGTACGACAAGAACATCAAGCGCTTCATCCGCTGCGCCAAAAGCGTGCTGGATGAGATCTACAAAGAGGGAAAAAACACGGCTGCGGTTTGACATCTGCTGTTTTTTGCCAATATCTATCAGCGTTGAAAGAGCGGCTTTCTCCAAAAAATATCCCTTGACTTTGCTTCGTATCTGAATTATAATATCCGAGCTTGTGAATATTGAATCGTTTTCGAACAGATACGGAGAAGTCGCGTAGTTGGTCGAGCGCGCACGATTGGAAATCGTGTAAGGGTCAAAAGCTCTTCGAGGGTTCGAATCCCTCCTTCTCCGCCAAACTTAAAGCCTTGAAATGTTATCATTTCAAGGCTTTATCTTTATTATCTATCTTATATGATCAGTATATTAGTAGCTTTTGTTCATCATCTCAGTTGTTTCGCCCACGTTTTCGCCCCAACTGGTTTTATATTGGCTTTTAAGTCTTTCTTTTCCAGCTCTTTTATTCTGTCATTACACACTTTTTTGTACGGACTGTTACCACAAGAATCTCGTAGATATTCCCAGTCTTCAATCGACAGCTTTTTCTCCTGTTCTCTTAGCATCTCAATAAACTCATTTGCATCTTCCGTATCAGGGCTATAGTATTTGCTGTAGTAAAACTTATATCTATAGTGTTCTTTGCACGCCTCTGTCGGCGCCTTATCATATTCTGCTTTCCAACCAGGATTCTTCATATACGCCTGAAAAGCGGCTTCCATCTTTTTCTCATCAATCTTCATGTTGTTTACCTCCACCTATGCCATTGTCAGGATAGTTCAATAAAGACGACGCCGTATGTTTTATCTGATTCAACAGTTTCAATGTCATAAACATATGACGCTTCCGAACTGTTATGTAATTCAATAAGGTCAGATCCTTTGCATTTCCAAGCATATGAGCCCCAATCGACCTGTACTTCATCATAACAGTGTTTGTTTGCCCAACCAAAAACATCAACGTTGACAGGACCGCAGCTCAGACCATGGTCCTCTTTTAGCACTTTGAAAGGGTCGTCTCCTTCACCCCAGTTCTTTTCCCATTCTTCGGATAACTCACCGTAAAACACACATGATTCCATTTTATGCTCCTTTCTTCGTGAACCACCGCTGACTTCTACTAAAAAAACTATTCCTTATAGATGTACGAGGGATTTTTGTCTTCTTCTAAGTTGTGACCATAGATCCATTTTGCGCCAGCAATACGGGACCATTTATATGATTCTTCACTACCCGGGCTATCTTCTTCCACTTCGACCGGATAAAAGTGCTCAAAGACATCTGCATTATCCCAACTGCCATTCAGATTAGCTATTTCCTCATATTCATAGAAGACATATGCACCACACCGTCTGCACCGGTATAGGACTTCTCTGCTCCGACTGCTTTTAAATAGTGTTGCAATTCGTTCCAAGTCTTTGTGAGCAACAGCATTGCTCGGATTCACGTCGTCAAACATGCAGCATATTTTGCTATTCTCTTCAGGCATATTAGCATCTCCTTCTTCAAAAAAAACCTCTTCCCAGTCCCGCGTTCTGGCTTCTTCGAATGAAAATCTTTCTCCCGCACTGATGCCAGATTTCAGCAGAGTCAAAGGAACAAACAGAGAATTATCGCTCTCCGGATTTATAATGATTCCGTCGCACTTCGTGTTCTTCTGACACTCCTGAATCAGCTTATAGAACTCGATATACTTGACGCCCTTTTCCTTCTTTCCCGTCTTCACAGCAAGCGATTCTGTGCCATCGGGATATTTCAAGAACTTAAGTTTACGTCAATATGGAATAATATTGAACCAAATATCCAAGTGCTTGAGATACCAAATGTTACTGAAGCGCTGATAAAAAAATATAAAAAGAAAGCCGCAAACTATGAGATAGATCAAACTCAATTCACAATCAGGACAATTCATGAACCAATAAAGCACACAACCAATGTAGCTAATGGAGCTAGAGTTCCTGAGAGCATTGTGTTACATAACTATCAGAAAGAAGCCATAGCTGCTTGGGTCGGTGATAATTATCGTGGAATATTTGACATGGCTACAGGTACCGGTAAGACGTATACTGGGTTGGGTGCCATCTCTAAATTGAGCGAAGATTTGAATGACGAACTAGCAGTTGTTATCGTATGCCCATATCAACATCTTGTAGAACAGTGGGTAGAGGATATTGTAAGATTTAATATCTCACCAATCATCGGATATAGTAGCTCATCTCAAAAAGACTGGAAGAAACGATTATCCAGGGCTGTTATAGACCAGAAACTTCGGACAGATAAAAAATTCTTTTGCTTTGTTTGCACAAATGCCACATTTACAAATTCTTTTGTTCAAGAACAGATTGGAAAAATAAAATCTCCAGTTCTCTTAGTGGTTGATGAAGCTCATAATTTTGGGGCTAGTTCACTTTCTCAATTGCTTGATGATCGCTTTGATTATAGACTAGCTTTATCAGCAACGCTAGAGAGACACCGGGATGAAGAAGGAATCTTGACCATTTCAACCCGGTCTTTGTTTTACGGTTATAAGCAAGGAGCATTGCCTCAGCAAAGCCGAGAGATCCTGCTTTTCTTTCTTTTGCCGTACGGCCAATATCTCTTGCTGAATAATACCCTACCTTTTCTTTAAAGAGGTCATCACGCAGGTTGTCACCGTATGCCACAACCAATCGTGCTATTCCTTTTAGCATATTTGCAGTCAAAGAATTTGGTTCTCCCTCCCAAGTTGCAATACATAGGCGTAGCGTTCGGTCTAGTGTATGGAATCCATATTTCTCGTATATATATTCCAGTGTTGAAATGGCACATATACAGCCTGGATTTCTAGTATTAGAAATAATCAGTCCATGTTGGTGTATTCTCCCATCATTGCCACCATATTCTCCATGCCGCCGCTCATGTACGTCTGCATGAATGCCACATACTCATCCATGAAAGTTTCATAGGAATCAAGAAATTCCTTGATTTCCGGACGGATCGTCATTTCATCAATAACCTCTTCCTCCGGCTCATGCGTTGGCGTCGGTGCCGGTGTTGCGGTAGGCGTTGGTGTCGGCCGGGGCGTTGCCACCGCAACTGTGGGCTTCGGTGTCGTCACCGGTTGTTTCGTGCTTTTTGACTTTGGAAAAACTGAGGCGACGATCACCACGACAAGCACCCAGAACCACCACCGGCTGAAAATAGGCCTTCTTTTCCTCACTTGGTTTCTTGTCGGAAACTCAACCTGCGGGGCTGTCCTTTCCTGAGCAGTAGATGCTCCGCATTCCGTGCAGAACTTTGCGTCGTCCTTCAGCTCAGCGCCGCATTTGCTGCAAAATGCCATAGCGGAAAACCTCCTTTTATCGTTTTCGAAAAGTATACCAGAGATCCTTTTTCCCTGTTGACCCCGGTTTGGGGGCAACGGGGAAAGATTCTCAGGTCAGAAACGGAGGAAGATCATTTTCTCGCAGCATCGTGTCGACCTCGTGGATGTCGTAGATCCGATGCTGAAACGCTACAAAGAATATCACGTCCCTCGGGACACGACTGTGAAGCGGAGCCATGCTATACAGATTCAATGCCTCCTGAACTTCTTCTAAACTGAATTCCGCCGCCAGGCAGATGCGCAGGATTACGTCCCGCTGCCTGGTGTGTTTCTGACCGGATATCAGCTTGTATCCATACCGCTCCGGCAGGTCCGCCGCCAGGAACACATTCTGCTGCAGGATGCCCTTTTCCCGGAACTTCATGCGCATGTATTCCGGAAATAGCTGCTCTCTGCCTGCCATTGCCTTCTTATGTTTTTCCAGAAAAGCCGGAAGTAATGTAGGCTCCAGATCATAAACGGCCGCCGTCAGATCTCTGGTCTCCATCTCATAAGAAACTGCCAAACTGTTCACCCCTTTACATAGATGAACACCGGTCAGGACGAACCCAGCCGGCGCTCTCTATTACAGGAGCTGGTTTTTTTGCGATGGGGCTGATCTGTTCTATTTGGCGTCAAATCTTATCGTCCCAGGATTTTATAATAGGCATTCCTGCAGCCCTCCGGTTCCGATTGACTTCTTTCAGATGCTTAACCGGGTCACCGATTTTGTTTACCACATCGGGATCCCAGACAATGTAACCCCAACTCCGGGCTGCATAGCCTCCATAACCGTTGTTTTTTACGACTACCTCTCCATGCTGGGCTCCTTGCTCAGTCAAAGACCAGTTCCCTGGACCACCCTTCAGGTATCCGATCTCCGCCAGTTTTCTGTTCACCTCCCTACTGTCTAAGCCAATCATCTCACCGAGTCTTTTTGCTGTTTTTCTCATTTCTTCCTCCCTGTGGGGCTGTAATCAAGTTTCTTCCATAGACAGCTGCACGCTCGTCAGCACCTCGAAGCGGCCCTGCTCTGTAATCCTAATCTCCACAAGCAAATCTCCGAATCCAATGTGGAGCGTCTGATGCTCTCCGTCATACCGAAGAGAGAGATGTTTCAAAAAGTCCATGTTGTTTCCTCCTTCACATCATTCTTGACAGTTTTTTTCTGCAGTGCTATTATTCCACTATAAAAGAGAAAATTCAACCTTATTTCAGGTCTTTTTTCATGTTCTTTCTTATAATTAGAGAAAAATTTTTCTCTTATTTAAAGGGGATGATAATATGGCTTTTAAGAATTATCCACACGACGATTTATCGAGATTTGGGAACAGGCTTCTAGATTTAATGACGCAGACCGAGTTTGATACAGCCCCAAAACTTGCGGCAGAATTATATCGGCAGCACTTAGTCACAGTAAAGCGAAAAAGGACGACGGAATTCGCTAGCTCAGATGATATCAAGAAATATGCCATTGGAAGTATAAAAAAGAAAATCGAAGCTCACATCAATGCCGATACCCCAGTTAAGCTTCAGGGTGAATTTGTCATCGCTTATTGTGATTTATTCCATTGCTCTGCGGATTATTTATTTGGACGAACCACTGTAAAGACACCGGATATCACCGTTCGTTCTATCTGTGAAGAGACCGGATTGTCCGAGGATGCTGTACAAGTGCTCATTAATAGCAAAGCAGACGATCTCCCCTTGGGGGATTGGCGCTCCTTTCTGCTTGAGCCAGAGCCATTCTTTTCTATCAATCATGATTGGGATTCCATGTGTTCCGAGATGATAGACTACGCAATTAAACTCGGTCGTCTTGAAGGAAAAAAGTGGGCAATAGAAACACTTGAATTAGACAGCATCCAGAAGTCATTAGAAGAAGTAGAGATTAAAACGCTAGAAAAAACTACTTCACGGCATTATGATGCCATATATGGCCTGCTGGCAAAAATATCTCGAGATGTTTCACTTGTTTTTGAGAATCAAACTCAGGCCATACTAGAGCTAGATAACCTAAAAGAGCACTCGTTAAAGAAAGAAAAACAGTATTTTTATAACTTCCTTGCATATCAGGCCGACAAAGCTCAAAAGGAAAAGCCATTTAAATTTAAAGAACACGATCTATAACGAGATGGAAAATATAGGCAAATAAATGACAGCTAAGGAGCCGACACAAAGGCTCCAATATTTCAGTCACTCTCAGAAAATCTATGACCATTTTTCACCCATTAAATAGGAGTCATAATCACCTTATCTTTCGCCACTTTTTCGCCCCAATTCGAATTCCTTTTTTTGTTTTTAAATATCCTATAAAGTGAATAATCTTTACTTTCATTATTCATATGCTCTATAATACTCTTTGATAGACTTAAGTTTTGGTTTTCAAAATAGTTCGAATCCCTCCTTCTCCGCCAAACAAAAAGCCTCTTTTGTCTATCAAAAGGCAGAAGAGGCTTTTCTCTGTCAGATACCAATTACATAAAACCCACAACTCAATTTGCTGTTTTTATATAAATGAATGAAGGAGAATCACCCATGACCAATCAGGAAAAACTCAAGGAACTGTTTGCCATACTCGATGAGCTGGACGCCTATGAACGGGTGTGCGGAAAGATACAGTTTGATATGGAGTGCTGTGCTCCGCCCGACGGCATGGCTAAGGCCGGAGAGGACATGGCTGTATTAGGAAAGCAGATCCATCGGCTTACGCATGATCCGCACTATACTCAGCTTCTCTGCGATCTGCATTCCGACAGTGAAGGCCTGACCCCGATTCAGAAAAAAACCATTGAACATCTTTATGATGACTATGCCCGGGAAAAGAACATCTCTGCCGACCTGTCCTATGAAATGGACATGGCGGCCAGCCACTCCTACAGCGATTGGCTGACTGCGAAGCAGAACTGTGATTTTTCCCGTTTTCGTGATTCTTTAGCCTCCCTCATCCGGTACTGCCGTATGGCCATCGATCTGCGGGACAGCCATCCCGCGGGATATTACAACACATGCCTTGATGACCTTGAGAAGGGTATGGATGAGCAGCAGCTCGATGCCTTTTTCGGTGCCATTAAGACACGCATCGTGCCGCTGCTGAAAAGAGTGCAGGCCGAAGGAAAACCAGTCCGGGAAGACTTCCTTTCGAGGCCAGTTCCGATTCCTCAGCAGGAGGCTTTTTCCCGCTGGCTGTTGGAGCAGGAAGGACTGAAACAGAGTGCTCTTGTCCTCATGACAACGGAGCATCCGTTTACGACCAACTTCGGTCCGGAGGATGTGCGCGTCACTACCCATTATTATGAGGATCACTTTATATCCAGTATCTTTTCGACCCTCCACGAAGGCGGGCATGCGCTCTTCATGCAGAACGAGCCCTCGGAGGTATATGAAAACCACTGTGCCGAGCGCATGACCAACGGCATGCACGAAACCATCTCCCGCTTTTTTGAGAATCTTGTCGGCAGGAGTGAAGCCTTTGTTCACTTTATGCTCCCGAAACTCCGGGAAATCACGGGCGGCACCTTTTCGGATATCTCAGAACGGGAATTCTATGAGGCTGTCAACATCTCCCGCCCAAGCCTGGTCCGGACTGAAGCAGATGAACTGAGTTACTGTCTTCATATCATGGTGCGCTATGAACTGGAGAAAGCGTTCGTCAACGGCACCATCTCCGTTGACGAGATTCCTGCTCTGTGGAACGCTAAATATAAAGAATACCTTGGTCTGGATGTTCCGAATGATTCAGTCGGATGCCTGCAGGATGTTCACTGGTCCGGATGCCCCTTCGGATATTTCCCGTCCTATGCTCTGGGCAATGCTTACGGTGCTCAGATCCTGCACCGGATGAAGCAGGACCTCGATGTGGATGCCACGATTCGGACCGGAGAACTCTCCCGTATCGCCGAATGGCTGAAAGAGCGTGTTTTCTCCATCGCTTCTCTCAGCACTCCCGACGAATGGATCCGCGGTATCACCGGAGAACCGCTCAACGCAAACTACTACCTCGACTATTTGGAGAATAAATACAAGACTCTCTATGCCCTGAACTGATCTTTTGATATAAGCCTAGCAGGAAACCGACCACGTGGCCGGTTTCCTGTTTTTTATTATGAAAAGCCGCAAAAAAGATGTTCTCTTTTAGACAAAATATGTTATAATGTATATTGGGTTAATGTATAATGTCTAACTATTGTCTTTTTTATCCTGAATAAATGGGAGAACACGAATATGAAAGCCTGGCTTCGAAGCGTTTATGGCGCGATCTTTGCCTCACTGCTCACGATCGCGCTCAACGGAAACGTATACGCGGATACGGAAAACCAAGTTCTTCCCGACGAAGCGCCTACCCAGATCATCGAACCGGAGGTGCCGACGGAAGCTGTTCCGGCTGCTTTCGTTGACGAAGCAGTTGTTTCTGAACCATCCGCTCCCCCGCCTGCTGCCGAAGCTGCAGTTTCGGCAGCGGAACCGACAGTGCAGAACACCGCAGTGGGAACGGAGCAGACAGCTGGTCCCACCACTGAGACGGATACTCCCGATGAAACGCAGGCGGCAGATTCACCCGTTTCGGATGCGGGTATCACAGAGGAACCGGAACAGAAAGAAATGCCCGGAGAGATGCCGGAGGTGCAGACGCAGGCAGATGCTGCCTCTCTTGAGCACACAGTGCAGGCAGAATTTCCAGCCGAGGATGATGCAGCTGCAGATACCCTCGACTCAGAAACAGTGAAAGGAGATTCCTCTGCAGATGATACGGCAGCTGAACTCTCCGACGAAGAAGCCGTGGCTTCCGACGCATCAGCGGAAAGCTCTGATGACGGAGAGGCACCAGCTGAAGAATCGAATGCGGATCTTTCTGCGCTGATGGCTGTCGCAGAAAACGAAACTGCAGATGAAACCTTCTCCGCTGACAGTAAAGAGGAAGCTGTTACAGAAGGGGAACCGACGCGTGGTAATTCATCCTCCGACACTTCACTTACCAGGACGAAGAGCGGCATCTATGTGATGGTCAATCATTCCGGTCAGGAGAAACTGGAAGCGCAGGGCGACATCACCATTCTTGCCGCCGGCGTCAACCGGGTCTCTTCCATCTCCGGCACCGGGAAAGTGCGGATCGCCGGGACTGGCATCCTGCTTGTGGATGATCTTCAGGGGAGCCTGGAACTGCTGACTTTGACCGATATCTACAAGGAGGGCAGCACCGCTGTTTTTGTGCAGCAGGAAGGCAACAGATATCAGCTGGTAAACGGAGCTGTCCCCGGCATTCTCGATGAGGAGTACCTG
>JAEEGL011795889.1_pt1 | contig 10925 bp, 11 predicted proteins | sample 9134231 | NCBI WGS metagenome assembly JAEEGL01 (sample SAMN16246548, study PRJNA631951) | gut metagenome | biome: gut microbiome; feature: rumen; material: fiber-attached | host: Bos | place: Iran: Karaj | collected 2018-10 | reverse complement strand
GAGTACCTGCTGACCGAGTGCGTCAAGCAGCGGAAGAAAAACGGCAAATATGTCTCCGATACGATCAATGAACCCCTCGAACTGGACATCAAGTGAGGAGGAGCGAGATGCGCATTAAACCCTGGTATCATGTCATGACGGCGCTGGGAGCGCTGCTCCTGCTCGGCGCGACCCTGTTTACCGCGCTGCGCTGGGACGCAATCCCGGCGCAGGTCCCGACCAGTTTCAGCTTTGCCGGCCTGCCGGACAGCTACGGCGCAAAGAGCTCTCTCTTTGGGCTGCTCGGCGCGGGCTGGGGGATGTTCCTCGTGCTGACGGTGATCAGCTTCTTTCCCCAGCTCTGGAACACCGGCACCAGACGGGGCTTTCTCCGTCTGCGCATAAGCTTTGTTTCGTCCCGGCAGAGCGGACCGCAGGCGTTTCAGGCCATGGCCGATATGCTGGCCCTTCTGCGCCTGCTTATTGCCGCCATGTTTTCCTGGACCTGCCTGTGCATCGTGCGCGGCGTCCCTGTCGGCGCCTGGTTCCTGCCGACGGTGCTCGGCGTGCTGGGACTGGATCTTGTTGTATGCTTCGTGCGCAGTCAAAGAGCGGGGCAGAGCTGAACAGCGGAGGTGTGATACAATGAAGCGTGATTCTCTGAGGTCCTACCTGTTCTGGGCCTTTCTCCTGGCCTGGATGCTCCAGGCGGTCGCCATCGGCTTTGCCTGGAACGGCCAGACGCAGCTGTTTAAGCTGATTCTCGCCGTGTCCATGTACGCACCCTTCGCAGCTGTGCTGCTGGCGAAAATCCCGCTGCGCGGTATGGGCTGGCACCTGTATCTAAAGGGCAAAGCGCGGCTCTTCCTCGCCGCCTGGTTCGGCTGGGCGATCCTTGGAGCACTCGGGGCGGCGCTGTATTTCCTGCTCTTCCCCGCGGCGTTCGACCGAAGCGGCACAGCCCTGCTCGCCCAGCTCGGCACGGCACAGCTCGAGCAGCTTGAGGCGCAGGGCCTGACGCCGCAAAACCTCCTGTGGATCCAGATCGCTGCGGCGCTGACCTATGCCCCCTTTGTGAACGCATTCCTCGCGCTCGGCGAAGAGGTCGGCTGGCGCGGGGCGATGTATCCACGCTTGAAGGAGCGCTTCGGCCTTCTGAAAGGGCGGCTGCTCGGCGGGCTGATCTGGGGCGTCTGGCACTGGCCGATCATGATCCTCGCCGGGTATAACTATGGCACAGCCTACTGGGGCGCGCCCGTGCTGGGGCCGCTGCTGTTCTGCCTGATCTGCACAGCGCTCGGCACGCTCTTTGACGCGCTGTATGAAAAGACAGGCTGCATCTGGATCCCGGCGCTCGCCCACGGCGCGTTCAACGCCGTTTCGGGTATCCCCGCACTTTTCCTGAACCAGGCCTATGCCGACCGCCTGACCCTTGGGCCGCTCCCGATCGGCTTGATCGGCGGCCTGCCGCTCCTTCTGCTCGGCGCGTGGGTGCTGCTGAAGGATGGAAAAGCAGAGCAGGGGAGGGAGGCGCCGTGAGAATCCCCCGCAGAGCGGAGATCGACGCCTTCTGCGGCAGCCCCGCGACGCTGTACCAGCGCCTTGCCGGTATTCTGGCCCCGGCCCTGCTGCTCGGGACGATTGCCTATATCCTGATTCTCTGGCGGCACCTGCCCGAGAGCATCCCGCAAAACTACAACGCCTCCGGGGAGATCACCGCCTACGGCGGCCGCGGCATTCTGCTGACCATGCCGATTTTCGGCCTCGTGATGGATCTCACGGTCGCGCTCGTGGGCCTGTTCCCGAGAAGCTGGAACGTCGGCACGCGCGTCACGGTGTTCAACCGGGTGCGCGTCTATCGCCTCACGCGCGACCTGATGGCGGATCTGCGCCTTGGCTGCGCGGTGATGTTCAGCGGCTTTGCTATCTATCAGGCGACGCTGCCGGAGCATTTCAGCAACCTGGTCTGGATCCCGATGATCCTGCTGACCGCCGCGCCGCTTGTGCGCTATGCGATCCGCATTAAGAAAGGATAAAAGAGGAGAGAAATCCATGCTCACCATTGAACATCTTACCAAAACCTATGGCGACAAGAAGGCCGTGGACGATTTGAGCCTGCACATCGCCCCGGGGGAGATTTACGGCTTCATCGGGCACAACGGCGCGGGCAAAACCACGACGCTCAAGGCCTGCGCCGGTATTCTGCCCTTTGACCGGGGGGAGATCACAATCGACGGGCACTCAGTCACAAAGGAACCCCTGGCCTGCAAGCGCGCCATCGCCTATATTCCGGACAACCCCGATCTCTATGAGTATCTCAGCGGGATTCAGTACCTGAACTTCATTGCCGACGTCTTCGGCGTTCCGGCCGAGCTGCGGCGGGAGCGCATCCGCAAATACGGCGACCTCCTCGGCCTGACCGACGATCTCGGCCAGCCGGTCTCGGCCTACTCCCACGGCATGAAGCAGAAACTCGCGCTGATCTCCGGCTGGATTCACGAGCCAAAACTCATTTTGATGGACGAACCCTTTGTCGGCCTCGACCCCAAAGCCTCCCACCTGCTCAAGGAGCTGATGCACGAGCACTGTGAGCGCGGCGGCGCGATCTTTTTCTCCACGCACGTGCTCGAGGTGGCGGAAAAGCTCTGCGATAAGGTGGCCATCATCAAGCAGGGACGCCTGGTCGCCAGCGGCGGTATGGAGGATGTGAAGGGGGACGCCTCGCTTGAGGACGTCTTCCTGGAACTGGAGGAGGAGAATGCTTAAAACGCTTCTCTCGCTGCGGCTGCGCTCGATGCTGAGCGTCCTGAACGGTTCGCAGCGCACAAAAAAGAAACAGAGCCGTTTTGGGCTCGCCGCTTTTACGCTGCTGATGCTCGTCTCGTTTTCTTCTCTCGGCTTCCTGTTCTGGCACATTTTTGATATGCTGTCCGAGCCCTTTGCCTCTTTCGGTCTGGGAGAGCTGTATTTTGCGCTCCTTGCGCTGCTGAGCTTCGCGCTGATGTTTATCGGGAGTATTTTCACGGCAAAATCACAGCTCTTTGAGGCGCGGGACAACGAGCTGCTGCTGAGCCTGCCGATTCGGCCCCTGGATATCCTGCTCAGCCGCCTCTTTGTGCTCTGGCTGGTTGCCTTCCTGCTTGCGCTGCCTGTCGGGATTCCGGCTCTGCTGGTCTGGAAGCGGCCGATCGGGCCGGCGGGCTGGCTGTCCGCGCTTTTGGTGCTTGCGGTGCTGCTTCCCGGGCTGTGCCTGGCACTCTCGGCCTTCGTCGGCTGGATCGTCCACCGCATCGCCGCCCGCTTCGGGCATAAGTCCTCTGTGACGGTGTTTCTGTGGCTGCTGTTTCTGGGCGGCTATATGTGGCTGAGCTTTCATTGGCATTCTGCGCTGGAGAGTCTGGCGGCGGATCCCGCGCGGCTGGCCGGCAGCATGTCGATGCTGAAACTGCCTCTCTGGGCGGGCCGCGCGATCTCCGACGGCGACCTGGCCGCCCTCGGGATGCTGGCGCTTGTTGTTCTGCCGCTGTGCGCGCTGGTCTGCCTGCTTCTGGCGGCGACCTTTGTCCGGACCGCAACCGACCGCCGCGGCAGCGCCAGAAAGCGCTACGTCGAGCGCGAGGCCCCGGCCCATTCTCTGCGCACGGCGCTGCTCCTGCGCGAGCTGCGCCGCCTCTGGGGAACCCCAAGCTATCTGTTTAACAGCGGGATAGGCGCTGTGATGGCCCTGCTCGGCGCGGCTGTCCTGCTTGTGAAGGCGGGGGATCTGAACGTCCTCCTGTCCGCGGCGGGCGTGGAGGAGCTGAGACAGATGCTGCAGATGATCGCCATTCCGGCTCTGTGCCTGCTGGCGTCGATGATCTATTTCACCGCGCCGTCGATCTCGCTGGAGAGCAAAACCCTGTGGCTTGCCAAATCCCTGCCCGTGGACACGAAGGAGCTGCTGCGCGCCAAACTGCGGATGCATATCCTGCTGAGCGTTCCGCCGGTGCTGCTGCTCGCGGGCGCCTGCGCGGCTGTCCTGCAGACGCGGGGCCTCCGGATAGCGCTCACCCTGCTGCTCCCGACCCTCTACTGTGTCCTGATCGGCCTTGTCGGACTGGAGGCAAACCTCCGCTTCCCGAATTTTGACTGGATCAACGAGACCCAGGCGGTTAAAACCGGCGTCAGTGTGCTCCTGACCATGTTCATCGGCGTAACGGCCGCGGCACTTCCGGTGCTCCTCTATGTGGTGACGCGGCGCCTGGTGAGCCTGGAGCTGTTCGGCAGCGGCACCGCGGCGGTGCTTGCGCTGGTCTGCCTGCTGCTCTATCGCCACCTGATGAGCCGCGGGGGCGCCCGCTTCGATCGGCTCTGATCCGTTTCAGCGAGATAAAAGGCATTTGATCGGCAAATCGGATCGGGTACAACAAACGCTGTCTCGAAAGGCTGCAAAAGAACGGGGGAGAGAGAATCAGCCTCCCCCGCGGCATAAAGAAAGGTTTGGTGACTTCGTACCATGTACGGATTTTCCAAGCCTTTTTTATCGTTCTGATACTTCTGCCGTTTTGGGACAAGGCCTTTTGAATTCCTCTCTTGACAGTAGGAGTTAGATATGATAAACTACCCGTGAAAGTTAGATAAAACTAACCACAAAAGAGAAGGAGGCACCCGCATGAGCGTTGTGATCGTGGGCGGCAACGAATGTATGGAGCGGCGGTATATCGAGCTGTGCGCGGCCTATCGCTGCGAGGCGAACGTGTTCACCAAGCCGCGCGGCGGCTTGAAAAGCAAAGTCGGCAGCCCGGATCTGATGATTCTCTTCACCGGGACCATGTCGCACAAAATGCTTCACGGAGCGCTCTGTGAGGTTCGCGGACAGAATACCAAGGTGGAGTACTGCCGCAGCGCCTCTCTGTCCTCGCTCAAGAGCGTGCTTGAAAAGCATCTGGCATAAGCGGGGCGATTTTGGACATACTGCGTGGGAGAGGAGGGGATCGGGAATGACGGAAGAGCTGCTTGTGCGCTGCTGTGCGCCGACGCTGGCCGGAATCAAAACGGGAAGCCTGTTTTCCTGCCCGTATGGGGACAGACAGGCCCTTGTCCGGGAACTGCGCAGCATCAACCGGACGCTCGCTCCGCGCGGCCTGCGCATGCTGCCCCTGCGCTATGGAGAGGGGCGCGCGCTGCTCTATCTCTTTCGCCCGGCGGAGCTGGAGCGCGACCTCCGCGACAGCTGCGCGCGGAGAATCCTCAGCGAAGCCGGATACGGCGAGGGCCGCGCCGACGCCTGTGTGCGCTGCCTGATCCGACGTCTGAGGGACAGCGGTGAGTTTCCCCATGAGATCGGGCTCTTTCTCAGCTATCCGCCGGAGGATGTACGCGGGTTCATCGAAAATCGCGCCGGGAATTATAAGCTCTCCGGTCTCTGGAAGGTCTACGGCGATGTGAGGCGGGCACGCCGCCTCTTTGAAAAATACGAAAAATGCACCGCATCCTATTGCAGGTCTCTGCGCGCGGGCTTCAGCCTGGCGCAGCTTGCAGTGGCGATATAGCTCAAGAAAAGGAAGGAAAAGACGATGAGTAAAGTTGCAGTCATCTATTGGAGCGGCACCGGCAATACCGAGGCCATGGCAAAGGCGGTTCTCCGCGGCGCCCAGGACGCCGGCGCGAGCGCGCAGCTCTTCCAAGCGGGCGATTTCAGCGCCGCCTCCGCCGCGGCCTTTGACGCATTCGCCCTCGGCTGCCCCGCCATGGGCAGCGAGTCGCTGGAGGACAGTGAGTTTGAGCCGGTTTACGACGGGCTCAAAGGCGCGCTGGCCGGCAAGAAGGTCGCACTGTTCGGCTCCTACGGCTGGGGTGACGGCGAGTGGATGCGTACTTGGGAAGAGGATTGCGCCGCAGCCGGGATCAGCCTTGCTTCCGACAGCGTCATCTGCAGCGACGCGCCGGATGACGAGGCGCTGGCCGCCTGCAAAGCACTCGGCGCGGCTCTGGCTTGACAGTCTGCGCGGAATGAAAAAAACATAAACCCCGGGACAGAACAAAGCGCGCTTTGTCCTGTCCCGGGGTTTATGCGTCGGGCCGCCGCTGCGCAAAAAGCCTTTGGTATTCCTGGTCCAGAAAACGGCAGAACAGCGTCAGCAGCGCGGGGTTTGAGCAGTGTTCGGACTGCAGAAAACCGACCTCAAAGGTATAGCCCCGGAGCCGGCTGGAGTGGAGCTCCTGCGGCGTCTCCACATGCTGTTCCGGAAGCGCGGGGATGTGGATGTTAAAGCAGAGAATCGGCTCGTGAGAGATGAGATAAAAGGCGTCGATCGCAGAGGGAACGGCTTGGTAGCGCAGGTTCAGGTTCTCCGCGAGACAGGTTTCCCAGAGGGGGCGCATCGTCTTCTGCAGGCTGCCCATACCGATGCAGTCGTGCCCGACGAGGTCTCGTGCGTCAATCTCCGTTCTCCCCTGAAACAGCTCCGGATCGGTATAGCTCACAGCCACGTCAAAGCTGTGCAGCCGGTAGAAGCGGCAGAGTGCGTGTTCGCTCGGCATCTGCAGAATACAGGCGGCGTCAACCTCGCCGCTCTCGGCGGCCCGGATCGCCTCATCGTTCTCCGCCTGCTCAACGGTCAGCGCAACGTCCGGGAACTGCGCGCGAAAGGCGCAGAGGATGCCGTCGGTCTCCGGGAGAATGAAGGGAAAGAGACTGCGCGAGAAGACAAGGTGCAGCGCGGCGTTTCGGCTGAGCAGACTGTTCAGCCCCTCGCGCATCCGGTCAAAGCTCGCGACCGCCTCCGCCCCGGCGGAGAACAGATAGGCGCCGTATTCGGTGAGGCTGAGCCTGTTGTGCGTATTCCGAAAGAGCGGCTTGCCGATCTCCTCCTCCATCGCGGCGACGGCCTGCCGCAGCGACTGCCGGGAGATGTACATCGCCTCGGCGGCCCTGGTGTAGTTGAGCAGCTCCGCGGTTTTGAGGAAATATCGCAGCTGTTGAATGTCCATACGGCGCCTCCTGAGAGAAAGGCAGGTTTTGCCTGCGTTTGCGTATCAAGTATAACTCCTTTATGTCATTTCGTAAAGATGTTAAACTCATCACAGGGAATTCCGAACAATAATAAGGAGGAAACATCATGGCAAACACAGAATTGACCCGCCGGTCCTTTATCAAGGGCCTGGCCGCTCTGGGGCTCAGCACCGCCGGCGCGGTACTTGCCGGCGGCGTCGCCCACGCCGAGGAATTGCCCGTAGGCTTCATCCCCGGCACCTACTCCGCCACGGCCCGCGGCTTCGGGGGTGACGTGACCGTCACCATCACCGTGGACGAGACGCGCATCCTCAGCGCCGACATCCAGGCCGACGGGGAGACCCCCGAGATCGGTCAGGCCGCGGCAAAGCAGCTCGCCGAGCGCATCGTCGAAGCCCAGGGCTATGAGATCGACGGCGTCACCGGCGCGTCCAATACCTCCGCCGCCGTGCGCCAGGCTCTGGAGGACTGCGTCGCGCAGGCCAAGGGTGTGGACGTTGCGCTGCTGCGCGCGAGCGCGCCCGCAGAAGAGGACAAGCCGGTCGATTGGCTGGGCGAAGCCCCGGTGATCGACGAGAGCGAAGTCGTCAAGAGCTTTGACACCGAGGTTCTGGTGATCGGCGCGGGCACGGCCGGCCTGTTTGCGGCCTGTTCCGCGGTCGAGGAAGGCGCGAAGACCATCCTGATCGAGAAGATGGACGAGGGCTTCGGCGGCTCCGGCATCCGCGACACGCTGGGGGCGATCGGCAGCCGCGAGCAGCTTTCCGACGGCGACAACCCCGACAAGTTCGGCGTCATCACCGAGCTCTACCGCCAGAGCAACGGCTACGGCGACCAGCGCCTTTACAAGGTCTGGGCCGACCGCTCCGGCGAGACCATCGACTGGTACACCGACCGCCTGACCGAGGGCGGCCTGCGCTTCCGCCACGAGGTGGATTCCCACACCGAGACGGTGCGCTATCCGATCTACGACGTGGGCCACTCCCTGCAGATGAGCGATACCCTCGGCGAGCACGGCGCGACCGCCAACATCCTGAAAAAGTACGCCGTCGAGCGCGGTCTGGAGATCCATTACAACACCGCCCTCGTCTCGCTGATCAAGGAGGACGGGGCCGTCACGGGTATTTACGCCAAAACGGAGGAGGGCTATGTGCGCTACAACGCCTCCAAGGGCGTCATCGTCTGCACGGGCGGTTACAGCCTGAACATGGACATGCTTAAGGCGCTGCAGCCCGAGACCGTCCACATGATCAACATCAACTACTCCTATCCCGGCAGCCACGGCGACGGCATCAAGGCCTGCCTCTGGGCCGGCGCGGCGATGGACGAGTGCCATTCCGCCATGCTCTTTGACCGCGGCGGTATCCGCCCCGATCAGGTGGGCTGCCAGGAGACGGGCGTGCTGTTCTGGATGGGCTCGCAGCCCTTCCTGAAGGTCGATCTCAACGGCAAGCGCTTCACCAACGAGTCCGGCTGCTACGACCACATCCTGCACACGGCCTACTCCCTGCCCGGCATGACCTACGCCATGGTCTGGGACGCCGACTACATCGCCGACATGCAGCGCTTTGACAGCCACGGCTGCTCGCGCATGTTCCCGCACGAGAACGGCGCGGAGTCCGTCTGGCCGATCGAACTCAACGAGGGCGTGTTCATGCCGCAGTACCGCGCCGAGGGCATCGTCGTCAGCGCCGATACCATCGAGGAGCTGGCGGAGAAGCTCGGGCTGCCGGTCGAGAACTTCAAGGCCACGGTCGAGCGCTACAACGAGCTCTACGACAAGCAGGAGGACGAGGACTTCGGCAAGGAGGCCTATCGCCTCTCCCAGCTGCGCAAAGCCCCCTTCGAGGGCGTGCGCATGAGCGGCGGCTACTTCATCTGCACGCTCGACGGCATCCGCATCGACACGAACATGAACGCCGTGGATCGCAACGGCGAGCCGATCCCCGGCCTGTACGTGGCGGGCGACTGCTCCGGCGGTTACTTTGACACGAGCTATCCGAACCTCCTGGCCGGCGCGGCGGCGGGCCGCAGCGTGACCTTCGGGCGTCTGGCCGGACAGAACGCGGCGCACCGCGAAGTCTGATCTAAAAATTCACCCTTACACCGTTACAAAAAAGCCTCGCAGAGTTTTTCGCTCGCAGGCGAAAAATCAATCCAATCGGTTTTCTCCGGCGGCGTGTACGTCGGAGAAAACACTTCTCAGCTCTGAAGTGTGCGAGTTGTCCGCACTTGGCGGACAACGAGTGCGCGCACAGAGCTGCAGCCCTTCCGTCGAAACAGTCCATCGGACTTTTTCGACGGTCTCAAAACCAGCCCCTTCGATTTCGCCGAAGGGGCTGGTTTTGCATATGGTATGTTTTATTCCGGAAGCTTCTCGCCGCCGAGATAGACCGCTTTGCGGTTGAGCTTGTCGTCACAGATGAGAAAGTCCGCCGCTTTTCCGGGGGCGATGGAGCCGAAACGGTCCGCACAGCCGAGCTGCCGGGCCGGGTTGAGCGTCGCGGAGAGCACGGCCTCCTCCACCGGGATCCCAAACTCGATCGCCTTGTGCAGACAGTCGTAGAGCGTGGCGGCCGAACCGGCGATCGTCCCGTCGGCGAGGCGGGCGACGCCGCCCTTGAGAAACACCGCCTGCCCGCCGAGCTCATATTCCCCGTCGGGCATGCCGCAGCAGCGCAGCGCGTCGGAGATCAGGCAGATCCGCCCGGGGAAAAGCTTGAAGGCCATACGCACGGCGCTCGGATGGACGTGCTGCCCGTCGCAGATCAGCTCGGCGCAGACGCCGTCGTTCTCCGAGGCCGCGCCGATCACGCCGGGCTTGCGGTGGTGGATCGAGGGCATGGCGTTGTAGAGGTGGGTCAGGTGGGTGGCCCCGGCGGCATAGACCGCGGCCGCCTCCTCGTAGCTTGCGTCCGTGTGGGCGACGGAGACGGTGCAGAGCGCGGCAGCTTTCCGGGCAAAGTCCACGGCCCCCGGCAGCTCGGGCGCGAGGTCCACGATACGGATCAGCCCGCCGCAGTTGTCATAGAGCCGCTTGAAGGCGTCAAAATCCGGATTTCTCAAATACGCTGCGTTCTGCGCGCCTTTTTTCTTTTCGGAGAAGAAGGGACCCTCCATGTTGATGCCCAGCAGCCGCGCGCAGCCTGCCGGCGCGTCGTCACGCAGGCGGACCGCCGTTCGGTAGGCCCGGTCCAGCACATCGTAGGGGAGCGTCATCGAAGCCGGGGCGAAGCCCGTCACGCCGTTTTTTGCAAGAAAGGCTGCCATGGTGCGGAGTCCTTCGTCGCTCCCGTCGGAAAAATCCGCGCCGGAATTGCCGTGGGTGTGAATGTCAATCAGGCCGGGGATCACGGTCGCTCCGCCGAGATCGAGCGCGCCGTCCCCGGTGAAATCCGCGGGCAGCAGCTCCGTGAACAGGCCGCCTTCGACCCGAAAACTCGCCGGAACGAAGCCGCGCTCGGCCAGAAATACCCTTGTATTGGTAAAAAGCATAGCGCTTTCCTTTCTGTCAAATGCGCCGGCCTGTCAGGGCCGGCGCAGGTTGTTTGCAGGTTGATCGATCAGGCATACTGCGCAATGCAACGTCGGATATCCTCGGCGCACGCGCGCACGATGGGTAGATCCTCCTCCTGCAGCGGGAAGAGCGGGGCGCGGACACTCCCAATGTCGGGGCCGCCGTTCTCGCGGAGAATGCCCTTGATGACGCCGTACATGTTGCCCTTGGCCGAACACATCTTATATATGATGTGGCAGCAGGCATCCTGAATCTCGCGGGCTTTGGCGATCTTGCCGGCCTGGACCAGCTCAAAGATTGCTAGGTACAGCTCCGGCATGGCTCCGTAGGTGCCGCCGATGCCGCCGACCGCCCCGGCGACGAGACCGGAGAGCAGCTGCTCGTCCGGGCCGTTGAAGACCAGCGCGCCCTCGTCGCGCCACATCTCGATGTCCT
>JAEEGL011618570.1_pt1 | contig 10925 bp, 9 predicted proteins | sample 9134231 | NCBI WGS metagenome assembly JAEEGL01 (sample SAMN16246548, study PRJNA631951) | gut metagenome | biome: gut microbiome; feature: rumen; material: fiber-attached | host: Bos | place: Iran: Karaj | collected 2018-10 | reverse complement strand
GATAGCCGAGCGGAACTTGTGCTTGAATGTATTGCGTTTTAAGTTCATCTCCAGCAAGCGTAATTTTGCGAAACTGCGAGGACTGTTCACATACTGGCGATAGATACCCCGAGACATGCTGTCATCTTGTTGATATTCAACAATGCATAGGTTTTCGTTGAGCACAATCAATGGATAATTGTCACAAACCTGAAGAAGCATATAAACAGGGTTAAAGTTTTTCTCTCCATCAAAACCCACTTGAGGTGCAACCTGTTTCATCAGGTCAGTTCGCATGACTTCTTTTGTATCAGCCCGATGGATATTATCGATATACAAGTCTAAGAAATAGGCCTCGTGAAGATTATCTGGGAAAAATCCACCTAGGGGGTTACCTTGGGTATCAAAATCCAATCCTATGATTCCGGCAAATCGAGAAGACCCTTTTTCTTTCCAGCAACGTACTATCTTCTCGACCGCATCATCGGGCATCCAGTCATCACTGTCAATACAGACACACAACTCAGTATCAATGTTTGCATAAGCTGTATTGTATCCCGTATGCAAGCCACCATTCTCTTTCCAGATGTAACTAATGAAGAAGCCACTGGGACATTGTCCTGAGAAATGATCAGTCAGATGCTCTTCTCCAATCCATGAAGCGATTAGTTGTCGGGTTTCATCAGTACTCCCGTCGTCGATAACCAACCAACAAAAGTCCTTGCATGTCTGACGGCAAAGGCTTTCGTAAGTCCGCCAAATTGTGTGAGCACGATTGTATGCAGGAGTGAAAACAGTAAGAGTTGCCATTGCTATTCTATTGCCTCCACCAATACTGGTCGAAACCATTAAAACCGTTCGATGTTCCAAAATAGAAGATAAAGAACATGAACAATGTAAACCCAGAGTATAAGAAGAAGATAATCGCTGTTTTTCTATCTTGATCCTTCCATAAATTCATTCTCAAAAGTGGGTATGCCATGACAACAGGATAGAGGAACCATGATAAATAAGCAAAACGATTTGAGAATGCCGAACGAATAACCATAACCCAGAAGGCATTGCACAAAAGATAGGTAATCGCAATTATCGAATAAACCTTATCTGTAAACTTACGATATCGAGTCACATACCAAATCATTATCGTGCCAAATGAGCTATACAAGAGAAAGTCCCAACGGAAACCAGTTGCAGAGAACTGATTCATCGACCGCTCATCTTGATTAGTACTTGCATATTGATCCATTCGATCATCAAAACCTAGAGCCGCAAAAAAGTTTTCCACCATCGGACCGGCCACAAGAGAAATAGCGATTGATGCTATCCAAAACCTAATTGCAGTCTTTGTATCCTTAATAAAGTAAACCGAAGCAATCGCGGCAGCACTAGGCAATATCGTTGAGCGGTGAATTCCCATAGCTAAAAACATCAGAACGACACCCACTGGACGTTTTGCCCCTCCTAATGCAAAAAGGCTAATGGCTACTAAGTCGAGACTACAACCCAATCCGTTGCGAATGCCATTGGTCCCAAAAGAATAACACGAGAATGAAATAAAAAAGAACAAAACAGCTATCCATAGATTCTTTCGCATTAGCAAGAAACAGCAAATGAACATCCCAAAGAAATAACCCATCTCTACTATTAAGAAATACTCAAAGACATTAAACCCTGACAGTTTGCAGAACGCTGTCAAATTCTCCCAAAGCCATTCTGTCTTTAAGTTAATAGGGACATACCCATTAATAACATTAACGTATGAATGAATATACATAAGCATATCACCAAAAGAACCAGAAGGCGGTCTTAGTCCCAAATAAAAGGACAGTACGATTGTCAAGACTAAAGCTGCGCCCTGAATTGGAGAGCCTTCAGCGTGAAGTATTTTTTTTTGACTTGAACCCACATAATAAAGGGTTGTGCCCCAACAAAGAAAAAGAAATAAAATATAATATGCTGTTGAGTAATACCAAGGATCAATTAGATTAAGTGGTTCCATATCAAAATGGTTTTTATTATTAATAACAGGCTATTTATTAGTAACGCCTCTATTTTTTAAGTACTCTTTAATACGATGTAAATGCAAACCGAAAATGCGGTGGGACATACGTGAGAGCCTCATTCTGAATGCGCTCGAATCTTGCCATGATGCCATATACCAATGCACAGAACGAGTATTCTCTGTCTTAAACAAACGCCCAGTTAAAGAATCGAGAGGATTGAAATAGTCCTTCGGATAAATACAAATACCAGCAACTTGTTGCAGATCATTATGAGGTTGGAGCCCAGACTCAACCAAAACTCGAGTTGTGCGAGGAACAACCGTTTCGTGGTCAAGGACTCCATTCTTGTCCATAAAATGAACCTGTGAATAATACTCTATCATTCGTTTATAGACCTCATGTCCAGCATCCACACCAATTCCCAGTCCTGGAGCAATCATCGGGTAACGTTGTTGAGGTCCACATTCCACTTCAATACCCATGAAGGGACCTTTCTCAATGATATCGTCCATCGGTTTAATGACTTCAACATCGGTATCAAAATAAACGCCTCCGAAGTGGTACAATATCCAAAAACGGGCATAATCGCTCACAAATGCATATTTGCGTGCCTGGTAAGCTTCTGCTGTATATGGAATGCTATTTACATCGAAGTTGTCCTCATTCCATTCCATGATTTCGTAATCAGGGAAGAATTTGCGCCAACTATTGATGCATTTAATAGCACTCTCTGGTAACGGATTGTGGCCGAACCAGCAATAATGTATCGTTTTGGGTATCATTACACACCTATTATATATTTACTAAATGAAAGCTTTGATATTATCCACGAGATTGCAAAAGAAACAATCAAAGAAACGAATGATATCACAAATAACTGCATTATGCCAGGCATGTTACATATAAAAGCGATATTCCAAATACATTTCCTAATAATGAAGATATGAATAAAATAGACGCCAAAACACAAGTTAGCAACATTAGACATCCACAAACAATTACAATCAGGTAATCTATCAATCAGTGAGAACCATATGAATGCCATCAAAGCCACTGGCAATGACAGATACCATAAGACTGAATAAAAATCGAGTTCAGCCGAGGTTATGTAAATCATAAAAGGGACCAACAAAGCTAAAATAACAGAAATAAAAACATGCCATCGCTTGAAAACATAGTGGAACGTCAAGTAATACCCTAATAAATAATAACCAGCATAACCAGCAAAATAGTAAAGTAGACCTTTCTTTGTTTCATCAACTTGCAATACTAGCCTTAAATAAGGATATATTAAAGTGATTCCCCATAATAGCAGATAAAACTCGATTTCATGTTTAGAAGCCCTTTTTAACCAACTTGAGAGAATCGGAGTTAACAAATACAACCCTGATAACGTGTACATGAACCATAGGAACCCATGCCCCTGTTCATCCAGTGGGATATTCAAACAAGATTTCAAAACTGCCACAAGCGAATAATCCCCACTTACATAATCAGCAATCAGATAAAAAAGTGACCAAAATATAGTTGGAAAAACAATTTTATTAAAACGACGATTTAAAAACTCCTTTGCTGAAAGGCTAGAACCTAATAATAACGCCCCACTAATCATGAAAAAAAGAACTAATCCTGGAGCTGTCATATATGACAATCCTACAGAGATTAAACTTGAATTAGAATAGGGCCTTTGTGAATGCATCAAGACCACCATTGATATAGCGATGAGGCGAAGAATATCAAGTCTTGAATTTCTTTTCATTATATTAGTTTTTTTATCTATTTATAGAAAAGACACGTTATCTAACTTAAAGGAATCATGAATTTCAAATAAAACTGATTTTCATTAAAACACAGTGTTGATAGACTTTAATGCAGCATGTGACCATCACTACTTGAATGAATAAAGACAAAACGAATAATTATACTCATTACACACCAACTAAATATTTACTATAAGGAAGAAACGAGAACAATTTTACAATCAGATAACTTATTAATGCCGTCAAAGCGATGGTTAGTGGTATCTGAATGGCATAATGCATTTCCACGCCTGATAGAAGAGGCCAGACCATCCTCCGAATCACTATCATGTGTACTAAATATATACCAAAACTATGTTGAGCAAAATTATAGCAGATATGTTTCATTTTGTCGGAATAATTGAAATGCTTCAAAAAAACAAAATAGCAAACACATAAAGCCACAACATGTAATGCCATACGATGCTGAATTGCCCCATGATTCATGGGAGTACAATACAAGATTGCAGGTAGCCCCACCAGAGAAATGGCTGCTATTATGTGCCATGGTTTAAATTTAGGTAAGTTGACATAACGGCGAATGTAATAGCCCATAACAGCGAACCACAAATACCCATAAAAATAGTAAAGATAGCCATGCGAGAAATGTACCGTCACATTAAGCGTCTCAAAATATGGGATTAATAATGTAATACCCCATAGGCCAAGGTACAACTGCAAATCTTTCTTACTACAACGTTCAAGCCACGTTGCAAGTATGGGAGTCATTAGATAGATGCCAAAAATCACATAAATGAACCAATATGTGCTCTCTTGTGGACCCAACGGGATTTTAATTACATTTACCCAAAACTCATCCCAGCTTTTTTCATGACACAGGACTTTAATGAGCAATGATACTAAAGTCCAAAAAACCATTGGGAAGACGATACGGCTCAGTCTTTTCTTGAGAAAAGGCACTACTGGTTTGGGTTTGTATAGCACCAAAGCACCAGAAATCATGAAAAAGAGAATAGATGCACCTGCTATCGAGTAGTAATTGAAAATAGCCTTAACCACATGGCCATGCCCCCATCCAATCATTGGAGCGTGGGTTGAAATCACACAAAGACACGCAAATGATCTAATCGCATCAATCCAATATAATCTATCTTTATCTATTTCCTTCTTCACGAATCTAGAACAGTATATACTTTACTAACTTCGCTCTCGTTGCCATAGTCGTGTTTTGTAAGATAGCTTGAAATAGAATTCAATAAATCCACATTTTTGACAGCATTGGCTATGGCCCTAGCGCAGCCATCATTGTCTAGCGGAACAATGATGCCATCCACACCATCCTTAATTTGGCTATGAGCAGTCGGATAATTAGTGACGATTACCGGCTTGCATAAAACCTGTGCCTCGCGGACTGTTACACTCTTGCCCTCGTAACGGCTAGGCTGGACATAAATATCGCAGGCCTTGATATAAGGATATGGATTATCCTTTTTGCCAAGCAAAATCACATGATTCTCCATCCCTGCTTCTGCAATTCTTTGCCGAATTAGTGGCTCATCACCACCAAAGCCGATAATATACCACTTCAAGTCTGGGAATCCCAACTCCACAATCCATTTTGTAATTTCAGGAACGTTATCATAATTCTTAGCATGACAGTACCGGCCCACCGAGAGGAGATTGATTCCCGGTTTCGCCATTTCATCGTCCACGCCAAGCAGTTCAGCCTGTTGACGAATAAAATCTGCTGAGAGAATGTTCTCAATCTCAATAATCTTGTCCTTTAATGTGGGGAACGTCTGCAGGAAGGAACGTGTACAGTCGGGTGATATTGATGCGATAAAGTCAAAACCAGCCCAAACAGGTAGTTCTAACTTAGCGTTGACATGAATGGATGAGTAATCAGTATGGATCCAGGCAATCTTTTTCTTCGCTTTGACCTTGTTTAAAACGATATTGTGAGGCTGCAAAAAACTTATTGCCAAATCATACTCACCCAGGTCGTCAAGTGGAGGCACATAGGGCTGGACACATTCAGCCACATAGTGGAAAGAGCTGGAATCAAATGACTTTTCAATGTCAGTCAACGACTTATGGTATTTCCTGTGCAGCTTACGGGCCTTTAAACGGCCAAGTACGATACCGTACTGACCTTCTTTCAGAACCTGCAACATTGGTCGTTCGATGGCATTATATCCTCGACGCTCAGGCAGCAGGTTGATCTTCTTGGGAATCAGTGGCATGAATTCGCCAGTATGCTGGTTCAAAAAGAGATCCACGTCAACTTTGTTGGTATCCAGTGTATTTAGGAGTCCAAGCAAAGCCCTTTCGGCACCGCCTAGCTCCATGTAGTGCATATTGATGAAGATGCGAGGTTTGCTCATCGTGCTAATTCTATTTGCTGTAATAAGTATTGCTTAGATGCTTCAATATCACGTTCAAGCCTAATATGGAGTGCATCATAATCAATTCCTGATAACAGTTGTGTATTTGTCGCATCTTCACTAATTAACCGATAGCTAATATCATAGCGTGCCAACAAATCTCTCATTCTAACATTAAGTCCATCCTTACGATTAACCACAAAGAAATCTTTGCCAAATATCATCGAGAATGCTGTACCATGGAATGAATTAGAGATTACGCATTCAGCATGCTTTATGAGAGATATAAATACATCTGGCCCCACATTAACGAAAGACTTGTTTGCATATTTTCGTTTGTACGGGCTCACTGAAAAGATCTTGCAACCAGAAGCTGCTGCCAATCGTTTAGCAATCTGCCCAATTAAACTCCTTCTTTTCTCAAAATCATAGGTCAAAATATAACGCTCGCTTGCATCTACTTTTCCCACAAATTGATTCCAATGATCCTTACTCAAAAGAAAAACAGGATCAACTACAATCCGGCCTTCATGACCTAAATTCTTAAGAATCTGCAAGCCTGAGCTTTCTCTCACACTTATCGCATCAAAATTACTCAGACCTTTTTTTACAAACTCTTCAGTTCCTAGGTCCAATGACTCTATTGCAAAACTAGCGGCATAACTGACTTTACGATGTGGAGACCCAAAATCCAAATAGAAGGACGCATCCTTTCCGTTCTGGAAAGACGTGTTCCATATCTGATCACTGCCGGCGATATACAAGTCTGCAATTGGCGGGTTTGCCCGCAACTGCTCAATTGATGTGTATCGAGTATCGGTAGCTTGAATAAAACGATTATAGAATGGTTGTAATGCTCTATGACGCCGCCAACCGCCCATATCTCCTGGTAGTTTTGACAGAAGGTACAGTTGCCTGATGCCCCATCGATTATATTGTGGAGGAATACGATGATTCAAACTCAAATAAGCTGGTCTATAATCAATCACCTTAGCGTCATGTCCAAGTGTTTGTAAGAATTGGAGCAAGGCATATGCTTGAAGCAAAGCCCCATGATTAGACGACTGATGGCACGTAATAGTCCTGATAATCATTTTTTTACCACCAATTTTGTTACTTGTTGATTACACATAAATAATATGACAGCCAACGGTAAAACGATAAGCAGGAATGTAATAGGATACCATATAGTAACATGATAACCACTGTGAAGCATCAAAAACTTATTATGAAGTAAGTATATCTCATAAGAATAAAGTCCAATAAATGATAATGGCTTTGCAGATAATCCAACTACACCAGTAAGTACTGACGATTCGTTTTGTTGCACCCACAACACCATAAACATCAAACACAAAATAATGACACAGCAATAGAGGTTTGCAACCACTAAATTCCTGATTCCTGGCAAACACCAAACCAAAATGCCCAAGAAAGTCATTGAGGGTACAAATGTTGTTGCTAATAGGCTGCTCCAATTCATTTTATCCTGTAAGATGCCCACGGTTGCCCCAAGTGGGAATGCGACCAAGGAATACACATAGCATGGATATTTCGGCCAAATCATAGACAACAACACTGCCAAAGCAATTGTCAGCGTCCAATTGCTGAGAAGCTTGGCCCAAACACTCGCCAAAGAATTCGACAAATAAAAAATAATGTAACAAACTATGATAACGTTGCAGAACCATGTCACAATATCCAACAGATCCTTCAAATTCAATATCTGGAATATAGCCTGAACTGGCTCTTGCCCTTCATATCTAAACGACAGCCATAAGACATTAGTCATGACCAATGGGATATATACTCTAACAAGACGCTTTGTAAAGAAAGACTTCAATGTGTCCTTTTTTATCTGTTGTGAACGGGACAGACCATATGACGACAGGAAAAAGAATACTGCAACCCCAGTTATACCGCCCGCTTGTGTAAACAATTTCACAGATAAACTACCATATCCAACACCAGACAATCCTGAGCACCAATGATGTAAGACGATCAGCAAGCAAGCCAATCCCTTCAAGCATGTTGATACGTCTTTGGACAAACTGAACCGAACCGACTTTTCACTCATTGCCAATCAATGCATGGAATTTTTCTACCTCAGTTACTGACGTAGTGTTGGTTTCTTGCTCCAGGTTAGACACGATCTGACTCCTTAATTCCTTGTTTTGGATCAATTCCAAGATTTTACTTGCCACGTTCTCAGGAATCATTTCCGCAATCAAGCCATTCTCTCGATCAGTAATTTGGTCATACACGACATCAAAGTTTGTGCTCACAACAGGACGATGCAGGATTTTGGCTTCGGCAATAGTCATACCAAATCCCTCAAAAGTTGAAGCCTGAACATAAACATCAGCTTTTGACATATACGGATATGGATTCTCCTTCAAGCCTAACAGGATGACATTATTCTGCATTCCTGATTCAGATATTTTCTCCTCGATAGGTTGTCGCATTTCACCTTCACCGACAAAATACCACTTGAAGCTCAGGCCTTTCTCTTTGAGTATTCGAGCGGCTTCCACTGCCATAAGATGGCTTTTGGGTCTTGTCAACCGCCCAACAGTGACAATCGATATCTCTCCATCCGCAGGAATCATATCATGAACCGTCTCTTGGGCAAGCTGACGTATCACATCTGGATTGATGATGTCGTAAATACAGTGAAGCCTATCTTTCATCCATGGAGTTTTGGCACTCAATTTCTCAAGCAATTTCTGGGATACAGCAACGATTGCATCCATTCTATCATAGAATTGCTTGCAGTAATCCATTTGGTATCCTGCTTCAAACACATCGGCATTTATCCATGCAATCTTTTTGTCTGCTTCAACATTTGTTGCAAGAAAGAATGTGGGCATGCCCTGTTGATAGGCAACCGCTGCATCATATTTTCCTTTTAATGGCTTAATTGCTCTGCTCATTGCACGCCAATGAGTCTCAGCTCCGTGCCGCTTTTTACCATAGCGCAACATGTACGAGAATCTGACTTGATGAATCATACGTCGCATTCTGTCCATAAAGCCTTTTCCATACAAGTCATGGCCAATAACTCTCACCTGGCTCGGAATGTATTTTTCAAACACACCGCCGCGCTTGAATATCAGCAAATTGACATCCAAGCGGTCATAGTCCAGTAATGGCAACAGAGAAATTAAGCTCTTCTCTGCCCCACCGCAGTTCAAGGAATCAATGATAAACAGGATCCGCTTCTTCATTGATACTTTGCAATAAACTCGGGGATAGAGAGATGGAAGTCATCCATACGCTCCTTGATTACTTCATCGTCCCAGTCCCACCAGGCTATCTTCTTCATGGCCTCAGCCTCGTCACGGGTGCATTTCTCGCGAATGACCTTTGCCGGCACTCCTCCAATGACGCAATAGTCAGGTACGTCTTTCGTTACTACGGCACCGGCAGCAACAGTTACCCCGTTGCCGATGGTCACCCCATTCAATATCGTAGCACCCATTCCTATCCAAACATCGTTACCAACGGTAATACCACGTTTCTCACCGATCTCATTTCCGGGAAACGGATAGTTTGTTACCTGAAAATGGCCATGCCCTCCATCGTCCACGATGAACTTTACATCGTGAGAAATTGAACAATACTTACCAATCAACAGCGGGGCGTCGCTCCAGCGATAAGCCATCGCATTATTATTATAGGTCCGATGACCTATTTTTGCGTTCCGATAAACAGCTACAAAACGATGGCTAAATTCCCTCAAAGCATGGTCATAGCCAAACCCCAACAAATGCCATAGAAATTTCCTTACCGCCTGCATCATAGACATGTTATCTTTTAATACGCTTTTTTATCAACTCCAAGGTTTGTCTTTTCTCGTTCCGGTTCAACATGACCACAAATGATAACACAATCGTAATCATGCCAGACAAGAAGGAAAACAGAACCAAGCCCAACAAACTATCTTGAAAATGATATGACAACGCATATGAGCTGGCCAAACTGAGAGCAAACATGATCAAAATCGGCAACAAGGCCGTGTTTATAAAACTCACGATTACAAACTCTGGCATCTGTTTCTTGAGAATGAACGCATTAATAGCACAAAACAGTGTTGTAATTATCAGGAACATCAAGTAACAATCCCGATAAGTGAGTCCTATCTTCAACATCCAATACATGAGGGGTAACGACAATAGATACATCGTGCCGCCTATAGCGCCTGTCGTTATCATTTTCCCAGTTGCGTGAATGCCTATCAACAAGATTGATGACATGCATGATGCCAAGTTGATCAGTAACGTGAAACGGGTCATCACTACGGTTCCTTCAGGAACAATTTTGAGCCAAAGCTTCAAGACATAAGCACATTTGACAAATACAGGCACAGTGACCAATATCAGCAGTGCAATCGACACCTTGGCGGCATAACGCAATTTCTCGTTCATCTGATCATAATCACCAACAGAATAAGTCTTGATGATCTGAGGCTTAAAAGCCAACACAACATTAGAGGAGAAACTCAAGATTATACCTTGTACCGTAGAGGCAATGCCGCTTGCGGCATTGAGCACCACACCATAGAACACGTTCAGAATAAAATTCGACACATGGGAGCGGACTGTAAATGCCATATTACCATACAAATCCCATCCACTGAAGTTAAGCAAAGGTTTCAAGATGCTCTTGTCCCATAACCAATGAAAATGAGACTCAGAGAAATGGCGGATGCAGTAAACACGATATATCATGCGGATAAACACGCTCACCGCGAGCCCGAGCGCAGCATAAAGGATCAATTTATCAAAGTTGCCAATAGT
>JAEEGL017104645.1_pt1 | contig 10926 bp, 10 predicted proteins | sample 9134231 | NCBI WGS metagenome assembly JAEEGL01 (sample SAMN16246548, study PRJNA631951) | gut metagenome | biome: gut microbiome; feature: rumen; material: fiber-attached | host: Bos | place: Iran: Karaj | collected 2018-10 | reverse complement strand
TCTTACGGGAGGTCTATGGGAGGTCTTACGGGAGGTGTTACGGGAGGTCTTGAAAAACTAACTCGTTGATGTTGAGAAAATTAGGAGGTCTAACGGGAGGTCTTTAAAAAATGAAGAATGAAGAATGAAGAATGAAGAATCGATTGTTCACAAATATCAATTCACAATTAATAATTCTCAATTCACAATTAATAATTCACAATTCACAATTCACAATTCTTAGTTCAATCTTCATTCCTCAATCTTCAATTTTATCGATTCTTCATTCTTCGTAACAGCTACGCGCCCCATGGCATGAAGACAATAATCTTCAAAAAACTTACGATAAACAGTACTGGAATCTGTACAGGATCATCATTTTTGTTAGTTTTTTGAAGATTTTTGTTCGTGGTAAAGGAGAGGTGTTGAGTTGTTACGATATATAATGGTATCGTTTGAGATGTCTAAATGTGTCGTTTATGAAGCAGAAACAAGTACTATGTTTCAAAGGTGTGGAGGATGTGGAGGAAGAAATAGTAACTTTCCTTATAGGAAATTATTTACCCCCGACCTAAATGTTTTTTCTTTATATAAAAGTTACTATATTATCCTCCACATCTTCCACACCCTTCACCACCTCGCTCATTTCGACTGAGCCTAAATATGTTCAGGGATTCAGAAAAAGAGTCGCCTTCGTCGAGAAATCTTATAAATCTGTTCAAAATATCTCAAATCTATTGCTCCTATTGTTGGATTTTACAGATTTGCAAGATTTCTGACCCGAAAGGGGCACTCCTTCGTTTGATTATTTTGAAGGTGCTGAGTAGCTACCTTTCTTCATTAATTTGTTAATAAGTATTTGAGTTTTTTAGTTTATATGATGAATTTTGCTTATATTTGCATGTTCAATGAGAAAAATGGAATGGATAGTTGAAGTTCTGAAAACGGTGGAATTATGAGTAAGAAAAGAACAACGATACTTGCCAGTGGTATGTTTGTGGCTTCGGCGCTGAATGTCATTGCCGCCAACAAGACTGATAAGCCGAATATCATTTTTATCCTTTGCGATGATATGGGATATGGCGACTTGGCGTGTTATGGACAGAAATATATCCAAACGCCCCATATAGACCGATTGGCCAGCGAAGGGATGAAATTCACCCAAGCGTATGCGGGGAGTCCTGTTAGTGCGCCTTCTCGTGCCACCATTATGACAGGACAGCATTCTGGTCATGGACACGTGAGGGGAAATAAGGAATATTGGCCACAATCGCCGATGATGAACTACAAGGACAATCGAGAGTTTTCCATCGTCGGTCAGGAGCCATACGATGCGCGCCACGTGATACTTCCCGAAGTGATGAAAAGGAATGGCTATGCAACGGGTATGTTCGGCAAATGGGCAGGAGGATATGAAGGTTCGAGTTCTACGCCCGACAAAAGAGGAGTAGACGAATTCTTTGGTTATATTTGTCAGTTTCAGGCACATTTGTATTATCCCAATTTTTTGAATAGATATAGTCAATCCAAAGGCGATACGGCTACGATTCGCATCACGCTCGAAGAGAATATCAACTATCCCATGTATGGGGATGACTATCGTAAACGTACCCAATATTCAGCCGACTTGATTCATCAAGAAGCGTTGAAGTGGATAGACAAGCAATCAAAAGACCAACCCTTTTATGGTTTCTTTACTTATACGTTGCCCCATGCAGAACTCGTGCAACCTAACGATTCAATCTTGGCTTTTTATAAAAAGCAGTTTTTTCATGACAAAACGTGGGGCGGAAGTGAAGGAAGCAGATATAACGAAGCCATCCATACCCATGCGGAGTTTGCGGGTATGATTACCCGTTTGGATGCTTATGTGGGAGAAGTGATGGATAAGTTGAAAGAGAAGGGGTTGGATGAAAATACCATCGTGATATTCAGTAGCGACAACGGTCCTCATGAAGAGGGTGGTGCTGACCCTGCGTTTTTCGGACGTGACGGACAATTGCGCGGGTTGAAACGCCAATGTTACGAAGGTGGAATTCGAATACCCTTTATCGTCAGATGGCCAGGGAAAATCAAGGCTGGTGAGGTAAACGAACATCAACTTGCCTTTTACGACATCATGCCTACGTTTTGTGAAATCATCGGCGAGAAGAAATTCCCCAAGAGATATGTGAATAAGGAATTGAAGACCGATGGCTTTGACGGCATTTCATTCGCGCCAACCTTGTTGGGTCATGACGACAAGCAAAAGAAGCATGACTTTCTCTATTGGGAATTTCACGAGACCAATCAGATTGGTGTGCGAATGGGAGATTGGAAATTGGTGGTTATCAACGGAAAATCTCATTTGTATGACTTAAAGAACGATATTCATGAAGACCATGATATAGCGGAGGCGCATCAAGATGTCGTAAATAAGATGGTGGATATTATTTATCGCGAACATACACCGAGCGAATTGTTTGAAGTGACTTTGCCAACCAAAAAAGAATAGAAACACTTGATAGATGAACCGAACCATTTCTCCCTTTGCCAGACCCTTGTACGTCATGCTTAAACCCGTTGGGGCAGCATGTAATTTGGCTTGCGACTATTGCTACTATCTTGAAAAGGCAAATTTGTATAAAGGTGCCGAAAGTCATGTGATGAATGAAAGGCTATTGGAGCGATTCGTAAAGGAATACATCCAATCTCAAACCATGTCTGAAGTGATGTTTACTTGGCATGGTGGCGAACCATTATTGCGACCATTGTCTTTCTATCAAAAAGCCATAGAGTTGCAGAATAAATATGCGCAGGGTAGGGTGATTAATAATAGTCTGCAAACCAATGGCACGTTGTTGACAGAGGAATGGTGTCGTTTCTTCAAGGACAATAATTGGTTGATTGGAGTGTCGATAGATGGTCCTCAGAGATTGCATGACGCGTATCGGAAAAACAGGCGAGGACAACCGTCGTTTGCGGAAGTGATGCGAGGGATTGAATTGCTCAATCAATATGGCGTGGATTGGAATGCCATGGCAGTCGTCAACCGACTCAATGCCGATTATCCGTTGGAGTTTTACCATTTCTTTCGGTCGATAAATTGTCGTTTTATACAGTTTACGCCAGTCGTAGAGAGAATCTTTGAACATCAAGACGGACGGCATTTTGCTTCTCCCATGCAAGAGGAAGGAGAGTTGGCTGATTATTCGGTAACTCCCGAACAATGGGGGCATTTTTTATGTTCGATATTCGACGAATGGGCGCGACATGATATAGGTGAGTATTTCATACAAATCATTGAGTCGACTTTTGCCAATTGGATGGGTGTACCCTCAGGAGTTTGTTCGTTGGCAAAGACATGCGGTCATGCGGGAGTCATGGAGTTGAATGGGGATGTTTATAGTTGTGACCATTACGTCTTCCCAGAGTATAAATTGGGAAATATCTACCAGCATAGTTTGGCTGAAATGATGTATGGCGACAAGCAAAGGAAATTTGGATTGATGAAATATGATTCTTTACCGAAGCAATGCAAGACGTGTGAATTCCTTTTCGCTTGTCATGGCGAATGTCCCAAGAATCGGTTTGTGAAAACCGCAGATGGTGAAAAGGGATTGAATTATCTCTGTAAGGGATATTACCAGTTTTTCAGGCACGTAACGCCATTTATGAATGAATGGGTGGCAACTCATTCTTGATTCCATTCTATTTCTTTCGATATGCTTTCGGTAGCTTACCGCGCATTCGAAAAAAGAACTTATCAAACGAGGCGGTGGAAGAAAAATGCAGTATGTCGGCTATTTGTCCGATGGAAAGACTTGAGGAAGTAAGCAACCAAGTGGCTTGGGTTGCCAACATTTGGTTGATATACTCAATAACCGTGCGCCCAGTGATCTGCTTGACGATGCGAGAAAGATAGGTAGTCGTGATATGCAGTTGGTCGGCATAAAAGCCAATGTCGTGATGATTGGTGTAGTTCTTTCTGACGAGCGTGTAGAAATTGATGAAGATATCTTCTGCACTTCGAGAGATATGATTGGGAGTAAGCGAGTGTTCTTGAATGTCAATCATGTCAAGGATAAACACGGAATATAGCATTTCCAATGTCTCATCGCTGAATATGGTGGGACGCAAAAGATGGTCTCTGATGGAAAGGATATCTGCGTCAAGACGACGTGCATCATCGGGCGATAGCGACAGTTTCGGTTTTCCGTATTGTACCAATGGATAGAAAGAGGCGCGAATCAACTTGCGGAAAGCGGAAGTCTCGTAAGTGGTTTGTTCGTCTACGAGTAGCACGTTTGAACGATAATCGTCGGAAGCTGATAGTATCTTAACTGGAAAACCAGGCAAATAGATATAAAGGTCATCTTTCTTGAAAGGAATCACTTGTCCGTTGTTTTCCAATAGTAGTTCTCCTTGCCGAACCAATGTAAAGGTATAGCAAGCCACTGTCTTTTCAAGTTCGTTGGTTAAAAAAGTACGTTTGCGGTCGCTTTGCGTACAAGCAATACGTCCTTTCCATAATTCGTGTTCATGGTCAAAGCCAATGATATGATATACTTCGCTGAGATTATACATTTGAAGTTGAACTGTTTTCGATTTGCAAAGATATAACTTTTTTTTATGATTTGTTTCGTTTCGGAGTGTTTTGTGTTGATTTGGAATTTGGTTCGTTCAACAATATGCCGTATATTTGCAGAAATTTTAATAACTAATTAAAAATCTAAATAATTATGGACAAGCAGAAATCAATCGAAGCATTACAGTTTTTTGCAACAGGTTTGACAGAAGGTGCACTTGTACACAAACTTCAGGGACAAATTTTCAAGGCTCAAGGTCTCTCAAAACTTGGACAGAAGTATATCGACCATTTCAATGAAGAGATGGAATGGGTAGAGAAGTTCAACGAACGTATCCTTGACCTTGGTGGAGAAATAAAGTTTGAAGGTGCCAAGACTCGTGAACTCATCAAGAATCCTATCGACTATATCAAAGCTGACCTCGAAATCCAGGTTGCAGGTGTAGATTTGCTCTACAAATGTTGCGAGTCTTTGATTAACGACCCCACTACTTACGAGATTATGGTTGGTTACTTGAAGGATGAGGAAGAAGACCTCTACTGGAGTCAGGGTGCCGTTGAGATGATTGAGTGCATCGGTGTTCAGAACTGGTTGCTCATGCAAATGTAAACTCAGTTGGTAAAATTCAAACATAAATAACAATCTTATGAAAGAACAAGTATTACAAGCAATGCGTGATGCAGGAAAACCTGTATCTGCAGGTGAAGTGACGAAAGCACTTGGTGCTGATCGCAAGGAAGTGGATAAGGCTTTTGCTGAGTTAAAGAAAGAGGGTGCCATCGTATCACCCGTTCGTTGTAAATGGGCACCTGCTCAGTAGATCTATTTGAAATAGCTTCGAATGTATAATTGCATTCCGACGCTTATAAGTTTTTTCTTCAATGGGAGGGTTTTGTCCCTCCTTTTCATTTAAAACATTTGAAAATTATGGAAATCAAAGCAGTTCGCATGTTTGATGGAGGCTTTATGACACAACCCTTCGCATTTGGCGGAGAGGAAGGTAAGGAAGCCTTTGATGAACAAATCATTTATCGCAGTAGTTTGCAGAACTTCCTCATTGATACAGGTGAAGAAGTTATCTTGATAGATACAGGTTTTAAGAATGGCGCTCCTGTTCCTCCCAAGAAATTGGGTGCTCCGCTATATATGGGAGAAAAAATAGCCGACTATATGGAAGCTTTTGCTGCACTCGGATATAAGCCAGAACAGGTGACAAAGATTCTTATTACTCATAAGCATCCAGACCACACAGGTGCGTTGGAATATTTCCCCAATGCCAAGGTTTATATTGCGCCAGAAGATGCAGATGCCATGAAACTTGAGGGAGACAATATCGTGCGTGTTTCCTATAAGGATGGTGCCTATCATCAATTCCCAGCATGTGAAAAAATAGCAGAGGGCGTTTACTTCATCGAAGCCAAAGGTCATACTAAAGGCAATAGTATTATCATCGCAGAATGGGATGGACTCTTTTATATGTTCCATGGTGATGTGACATATTGTGATGCAGCCTTAAAAGCCAATAAGTTGAGCATCGTGTATGAGGACATTGATGCTGCTCGTGAAACGCTTAATCGTGTTCGCGATTTCATTGCAAACAACCCAACGATTTATCTCTCCACCCATTGTCCGGAAGGATATGAGAATTTGGAAATGAAACGAATCATGAAGTTGTGATTGTAAGAAGCAAGAAGTAAGAAGCAAGAAGCAAGAGATTACTCTTAATTCACAATTCTCAATTCACAATTGAAGATTGAAGATTGAAAACTGAAGATGAAGAGTAATCTCTTGCTTCTTACTTTCTTGCCTCTTACTTTCTTACTTCCATTCTTTTCCAGTCTGAAATCTTTGTTTAATGGATTTCGGGCTGTATGTTTTTGTCACTATTTAGTGAAAAATGATTTGTTATAATCCCTTTTCTTCCCGTTGTTTTGCTAAAAGTTTCTTAAATTATAGGATTTTGGAAACTTTTTTAATATTATTTAGTTTGCAACTTTATGTTCTCTATAATTATTGTTGTACTTTTGCGCAAAATTTAAAAATAAGATAAGAAAATATGGCAGAATCTATTGATATCCGCGAGTTGAATATCCGGATTGAACAGCAAAGCGGTTTCGTTACCAATCTTGTTACGGGCATGAACCGTGTGATTGTAGGACAGAAACATTTAATTGACTCCTTGCTCATTGGATTGTTGAGCGATGGACATATCTTGTTGGAAGGTGTTCCTGGATTGGCGAAAACCCTTGCCATCAAAACCCTTGCTCAATTGATAGATGCCGATTATAGTCGCATTCAATTTACGCCAGACTTGTTGCCTGCTGACGTAGTGGGTACCATGATTTACTCGCAGAAAGACGAGAACTTCCAAGTGAAGAGAGGTCCTGTGTTTGCCAATTTCGTGTTGGCGGACGAAATCAACCGTGCACCAGCCAAAGTGCAGAGTGCCTTGTTGGAATCCATGCAAGAACATCAGGTGACGATTGGAGAAAAGACATTCAAGTTGCCCGACCCATTCTTGGTGATGGCCACCCAAAACCCGATTGAGCAAGAAGGTACCTATCAGTTGCCAGAAGCCCAGGTAGACCGTTTCATGTTGAAGGTTATCATCGACTATCCTACGCTTGAAGAAGAGAAGTTGATTATCCGCGAGAATATTCAAGGAAGTCTTCCTACGGTTACTCCCGTTACAACAAAGGAAGAGATAATTCGTGCTCGTCAGGTTGTGAACGAGGTTTATCTTGACGAAAAGATAGAACAATACATTGCCGACATTGTTTTTGCCAGTCGTTATCCCGATCGTTATGGCCTTCGTGAAATGAAAGACATGATTACCTTTGGCGGTAGTCCACGTGCAAGTATCAATCTTGCCAAGGCAGCTCGTGCATACGCATTCATCAAACGTCGTGGTTACGTCGTTCCCGAAGATGTTCGTGCCGTTGTTCACGATGTCATGCGCCATAGGATTGGCTTAAGCTACGAGGCTGAGGCAAGCAATGTATCCAGTGAGGAAATCATTAGTAAGATAATCAATAAGGTAGAAGTGCCTTGATGGAAACGTCTGAAATCATCAAGAAAGTTAGGAAGATAGAGATCAAGACACGCGGATTGAGTCAGAATATCTTCGCTGGTGAATACCATTCGGCATTTAAGGGTCGTGGTATGGCCTTCTCTGAAGTGCGTGAGTACCAGTATGGAGATGATGTGCGTGATATTGATTGGAATGTGACCGCTCGTTTTCATCGCCCTTACGTCAAGGTGTTTGAGGAAGAACGAGAACTCACCGTGATGTTGCTGATAGACGTGAGTGGTTCGTTGGATTTCGGTACTACTCGTCAGATGAAGCGCGACATGGCTACGGAGATTGCGGCTACATTGGCATTCAGCGCCATTCAAAACAACGACAAGATTGGTGTCATCTTCTTTTCCGACCAGATTGAGAAATATATTCCTCCCAAGAAAGGCAGAAAGCACATATTATATATCATTCGTGAAATGCTCAACTTCCAACCCAAGAGTAAGAATACAGATGTGGCGATGGCGGTTGAGTTTTTGACGAGAGTCATGAAACGCAGGAGTACCGTATTCGTGTTGAGCGACTTTTTCGTTCGTCCAGAAGTGAGGGAACATGGAGAGGCTTTCGAACATGCCTTGACGATGTGTAACCGTAAGCATGATATGGTGGCGATACAAGTGTACGACCAACGGGCAAAGATATTGCCTGATATCGGATTGATGAAAGTTCGTGATGCTGAAACGGGACATGAGATGTTCATTGATACCAGTTCGAAGAAATTGCGATTGGCACATACACGGTATTTCATGGAAAGGCAGAATTTCCTGCAACAGACATTTACCAAAAGCAATGTGGATTGGACATCTATTGCCACGAGCGACGATTATGTGAAAGCATTGTTGATGCTGTTTAAGCAGCGAGGATAAAATGAGAATGAGAAAGATAACATACATCATCACCTGTTTGCTGTTGTCATTCGTTATGACAATGACAGCCCAAGTGCAAGTGGAGCAAAAAATAGACCCCATTGGCATGTATATCGGACAACAGGTGCAGATGACAGTTGGAGTAACCGCACCCAAAGGTAGCAAGGTGGTTTTCCCACAATTAGAACGTACGCAATATATAGTTCCTGGTGTTGAGGTATTATCCAGTCAAGATGATACCATTGACGTAGATGACGGCTTGGAGAAAATCACGCGTAGATACATACTGACTTCGTTTGATGAGAATCTGTATGCCATTCCTCCAATGAAAATCAAGGTGAATGGCAAGGAATACCAAGGAAATCAATTGGCGTTGAAGGTGATTGACCTCGAGAATGTAGACACCCTTCATCCCAATCAGTTCTTTCCTCCCAAGGATGTGCAAGACAATCCTTTCCAATGGAGCGATTGGGCAAGTACTTTCTGGTTGAGTTTGTTGATGTTGGTATTATGTTCATTGGCATATTACCTACATATCCGCTTAAAGGAAAACAAACCCATCATTACGCGTATTCGTATCATCAAACGATTGCTGCCCCACCAAAAGGCTCTCAATGAAATAGAGAAGATTAAGACGGAGCGCATGGTGGTTTCGGAGAATCCGAAAGAGTATTATACGAAGCTCACGGATACCTTACGCCAATACATTGAGGAACGCTTTGGCTTCAGTGCCATGGAGATGACCAGTTCTGAGATTATCAGTCGTTTGCGTGAGTCGGGCGACCAAAAGATGATTGACGAATTGAAAGAACTCTTCAATACTGCCGACTTGGTGAAGTTTGCCAAGTATCAGACGTTGATTAATGAAAACGACCTCAACTTGGTGAATGCCATCAACTTTATTGACCAGACGAAGATTGAGGGAGAGGCTACCGAAGAACGAATTGTACCCAAATTGAGCGACGATGACAAGAAAAACAAGAAGAACCGTCTCACCATCAAGACGATGTTATGGACAATCGCCTTGGTTGTCGTTGCCTTGTTCATATACATTATTTATAATATATGGTCGTTGTTGGGATAAAAACGAGAACGTGATATGGAATTTGCGAGCAAAGGATATTTTTTATTGCTATTGCTTTTGATACCTTACTTGTTATGGTATTTCCTTTATAGAAAGAAAAGCGAGCCGACGATGCAAATGAGCGATACTTACGCTTATCGATTTGCACCGAAGAGTTGGCGCATGAGAATCATCAACCTACCGATGTTGTTGAGATGCTTGACTTTTATCTTCGTGGTCATAGCACTTGCTCGTCCACAAACACATAATTCTTGGGATAGTCGTGAAACTGAAGGTATCGATATCATGTTGGCGATGGACGTTTCTACCAGTATGTTGGCGGAAGACTTGCGTCCCAATAGAATGGAGGCAGCTAAGAGTGTGGCTGGTGAGTTTATTTCTGGAAGACCTAACGATAATATCGGTTTGACCATCTTTGCTGGTGAAGCTTTTACACAATGTCCTATGACAACTGACCATCAAAGTTTGTTGAATCTATTGCAAGGTGTTAGAACGGATATTGCTGCCCGTGGTTTGATTTCCGATGGTACAGCCGTAGGAATGGGACTTGCCAATGCGGTTTCAAGATTAAAGGACTCTAAGGCAAAGAGCAAGGTGGTCATCTTGTTGACGGATGGTTCTAATAACATGGGCGATATTTCTCCAATGACTGCAGCACAGATTGCGAAGAGTTTGGGAATCCGTGTGTATACGATTGGTGTGGGAACAAATAAGGTTGCCCCTTATCCAATGCCTGTAGCAGGTGGTGTACAATATGTGAATATTCCCGTGGAAATTGATACCAAGACATTGAGCGACATTGCCGCTACTACCGATGGCAATTTCTATCGTGCCACCAATAACCAAGAGTTGAAACAAATATACAAGGATATTGATAAACTGGAAAAGACAAAGATGACGGTGAAGACATTCTCTAAGCGTTACGAAGCATTTCAACCATTTGTGTTGATTGCCATGTTGTGTATGTTCTTTGAGATTCTGTTGCGTACCACGGTACTGCGTCGTATTCCATAATCATGTCTTATTGAAGAAAACGTGAACGATGTTTAGATTTGAAGATCCCATATATCTGCTCTTTTTGGTCGTAATACCAGTGCTTGCATTGATACGATTGATGGGGTGGAGACAACGAAAAAAGAAATTACGCAAGTTTGGAGATCCCGACTTGTTGAAGGAATTGATGCCCGATGTTTCTAAGTATCGTCCTTCGGTGAAGTTCTGGGTGGCTCTCGCTGCACTTGCCATGCTTATATTTATGCTTGCCCGTCCACAGATGGGTACGAAAATTTCGCATGAGAAACGAAATGGCATTGAGACAATCATTTGTTTGGATATCAGTAATTCGATGTTAGC
>JAEEGL016707067.1_pt1 | contig 10926 bp, 9 predicted proteins | sample 9134231 | NCBI WGS metagenome assembly JAEEGL01 (sample SAMN16246548, study PRJNA631951) | gut metagenome | biome: gut microbiome; feature: rumen; material: fiber-attached | host: Bos | place: Iran: Karaj | collected 2018-10 | reverse complement strand
TCTGGATGGATGAACTTGGTATCCCGTCAACGCCTGCTATGCGTAAGCAGGTAAAGGAATATCGGAAGTATTTCAATGCGAAGAACCGCAGAGATAAGATCGCAAGCCAGAGCAAGGCACCGACAGTTCCTGCTCAGCTTCACATGGCCGTTATGGGAGCCCTTGGTGGACTGAAGGATGTCACACCGGCGGCAATCATGAAGGAAGTGCTTAAGGCAGGGCTGGATATCAATACGAATTATCTGTACAGAGAATTCGTAAATTATGGTGCGGACAAAGCATTTTGGAGCATGGTGAAGCAGGGATCCGGTTATGATTCGGAGCAGCATGATATCGCTATGCTGGCAACACATATGCTTCTGACAGCCACCACCAGAACTATGCGTCTGGAATATCTTGCAGGGCTGGACGAATTTATTTCATCACCGCATCAGGCGTTCTGTTTTGATTTCGTATCTGACTGGATGCACAGCGAGGACCAGGAACAGTTGACAGAGATTGCAAAAACTGTGGAAGAAGAGCTGAAGCTTCCGACACGCTTTATGAAACTGGAAGTCAGTGATCTGGTAGATACAGAGATCTTCCCTTGCCTGGATGAAGTAATCCTGATCAAGCTGATGACAGAGATCAGCGACCATATCATTGATGTGGATGTGATCAAGGCAACGGTTGAGAAACGTCGTACCACAGTAGGCTATGCGCAGTTCAAAGATTATTATGAAGGAATCCTGCAGGTGGCAAATATGCAGGCCTTCTATAAAGAGCATATAACAGGCTTTCATTCGGCAGAGGCTAAGAAGGTCTGGAAGGAATATACATCCGAGTATTATGTGATGGATACCTATTACAGACTCTTCCATAAGAGCTTTGGAGAAAGCCTGAAATCATATAATTCGGATCTTCATGACCTGTTTACTCATGTTATGGAGAAGGTGGAAGGTCTGTATACGAACTGGTTCCTCGGACAGCTGGGTGGGAACTGGTCTTCTGTATGTTCGGAGGAACTTCAGAAGTATGGTCGTATATTGGAGATCCCTCAGCAGACAAATTTTTATAAGAGCAGGATTGCCAATGTTGACAGCAGGGTGTTCGTGGTTATCTCCGATGCGTTACGCTATGAGGTGGCAGCTTCCCTTGCAGAGCAGTTAAGGCGTGAGACGCAGGCAGACGTAAAGCTTCAGGATGTTCAGGGTATATTCCCTACGATTACGAAGTTTGGTATGGCTGCATTGCTTCCTCATAAGGAACTGGAAGTGGAACTTCACGGTGAGGTGCTGAAGGTTATGGCTGACGGTGTATCGACTGATGCCGCATACCGTGACAAGGTACTGAAGAATGCAAATGGAAACAGCGTTGCCATTAAATATAATGATCTGGTAAGCGCGAAGAGGGCGGATCGCAGTGCTATGGTTAAGGGCATGGATGTTGTTTATATCTATCACGATACCATTGATGAAGCAAGCCATACGGCAGATACGATGGTATTCCCGGCTTGTGATGATGCGATTCAGGAACTTAAGAATCTGACCAAGATCATCTGTAATGACTTTGGAGCGACACATATCCTGTTCACCGCGGATCACGGATTCCTTTATACATACAGTCCGCTGACGGAGGATGATAAGATAGATAAAACCGGATTCATGAAACGAATTATAGAATACGGCAGAAGATTTGCAATAATGATGAAAGGTGAGGAACCGGAATATTTCCAGAAGATAAAGTTCTTGGAAGATAAAACAGAATATGATGGATATGCGCCAAAGGAAAACGTGCGTATTAAAAAGAATGGCGGTGGGCTTAACTTTGTGCATGGAGGAATTAGTTTACAGGAGATGGTGGTTCCTGTGATAGATTATCATTATCTGAGAAATGATAATAAGGAATATCAGCGTAATAAGAATAAATATGATACAAAACCTGTTGAGATAAGTCTGCTTTCGGCAACACATAAGGTTAGCAATATGTTGTTTGCATTGAATTTTTATCAAAAAGAACCGGTTGGAGATATACGTGAGTCAGCTATATACCAGGTTTATTTTACAGACAGTAATGGCAAACTGATTAGTGATATTTCGAAAATAATAGCTGATAAGACTAGTGATAATGGTCAAGAGCGGACATTTAGGTGTAGTTTTAATCTGAGGTCGCAGAAATATGATAATAAAGAGATTTATTATCTCGTAATAGCTGATGAAAATGGGTTAGTGGTAACTCGTGAAGAGTTTCAGATAGACATCGCATTTGCGGTGGATGAATTTGATTTCTTTTAGTTAAGCATGATGGGAGGAGAGTTCAATGGAATTTTTTAACAGTGTTCCGGAACTTTTAGAAGCAAAAGAGGGTGAGCAGGTACAGTTTAAGGAGGCTAAAAACAGATTTAGTTTTGATGATGCAGCAAAATGTTGCTGTGCTTTGTCAAATAATGGTGGAGGACAACTCATTTTTGGAATATCGGATAAGCGGCCACGTAAAGTAGTTGGTAGTACAGCTTTTGAACAGCCGGAACGTACACGTATGGGTCTGATTGATAAACTGAAAATTAGCATTGATTTCCGATTGTTTGAGTACGAAGGAAAACGAGTTTTGGTTTTTGACATACAGAGTCGACCCATAGGTATTCCTGTTCAGTATGAAGGTGTTGCGTGGATTTATGAAGGAGATACGCTAAAACCTATGTCTGAAGAGGTTCGACGTAGTATATACGAAGAGACAGGTATTGATTTTTCGGCTACCATATGCAGGAGCGCATCAATAGATGATTTGGATGAAATTGCTATTGAAAAATTTAGAAATGGCTGGATAGAGAAAAGTGGTAATAAACAACTTGCAGTACTCCCAAAAGAACAGCTTCTATTTGATTGCGGTGCTATTACAGATGAGGGGGTAACTTATGCTGCTTTGATTCTTTTTGGGAAAAGTAGTTCGATTAACAGATTTTTACCTCAAACGGAAATCGTTTTTGAATATCGATCCTCTGAAGCTTCAGGTCCTGCAAATCAAAGGGAAGAATTCAAGATGGGCTTTTTTGCTTCATATGATAGAATTTGGGAACTGATAAATCTTCGTAATGACAAGCAGCATTATCAGGAAGGCTTTTTTGTATTTGATATATTCACTTTTAATGAGAGGATTGTCAGAGAAGCAATATTGAATGCCGTAAGCCATCGTAATTATCAACTTGGTGGGAGTATATTTGTTCGTCAATATAAGGATAGGTTAATTATTGAGAGTCCTGGAGGACTGCCTCACGGTATTACGCTTGATAATATATTAGATCGTCAACTTCCAAGGAATCGTCGTATAGCAGAAATTTTTGCGTTATGTGGTATGGTAGAACGTTCCGGTCAAGGAATGAACCTTATGTTTGAATTAAGTGTACAGGAAGCAAAACCACTTCCGGATTTTACTGGTACGGATGATTATTTTGTAAGTGTTACATTAAACGGATTGATTATTGATAAAGGAATGCTTTCGGTAATCAATAGAATAAGCGAAAGTTGTTTGAAAGATTTGGCTACGATTGATTTTCTAGTAATTGATGCCTTGTATCATGAAAGGAATCTTACTGAAAAAATGGTTTTACGTTTACCGAGATTAACCGAAATGGGTATTGTAGAACATATAGGGCGGAAAAAATACGTGCTTGCCAGAAGCTTATATGCAGCAAGTGGTAAGACTGGTGTTCATACCAGGCGTATAGGTTTGGATCGTGAAACAAACAAAGAGTTACTATTGAAACATATACGAAAAAATAACAATATTGGGACTCCCTTTAATGAATTACAACAGGTTTTACCGGGACATAATCGTAGTCAGATACAAGTACTCTTGAGAGAATTACGAGATGACGGGAAAATTTTCTGCGAAGGAAAAACGAGTGCTGCTAGATGGTATGCTGTAGAGTAACATAAAAAAATATAAGATATATAATCATTAACTTGAAACATACTTGCAACTAAATATTTTATGTCACTGAAATGTTTTAAGCCTTGTAATCAGGTAAAACAAAGGGTTGGCGACTAAATCTTGTAACCAACTTGCAACTAACTTGCAACCAACTTGCAACTTATCAATTTATCTATAAATATGATAAGAGATTTTCAATGGATGAAAAAAAGGATGTGATAATCCGGCATGGATTCTCCAAGGATGGATTTTAGAAAGCCCAAAATAGGAAGGTACCAGTATGGATTTGGATAGGCGTGAGCTGATAAAAGATAAACTACGGAAATATTTTAATGGGAAGATAGTAAGGAAGGATTTGACAAAGAAGATTAAAGAAGGTGCTAACGTACCGGTTTATGTATTGGAATTTCTTCTTGGTCAATATTGCAGTTCTGATGATGAAGAGGTTATTGAACAAGGTGTTCAGAATGTAAAGAGAATTATTGCTGATAATTTTGTTCGTCCGGACGAGGCAGAGAAAGTGCTTTCAAGGCTCAGACAGAAGGGTACCTATACCGTAATAGATAAGATTTCTGTAGCGCTGAACCTGAAATATGATGAATACCTGGCAGAGTTTTCCAATCTTGGTATTACGGGTGTACCCATAGCAGAGGAATATGCTGAAAAGTATGACAGACTCTTATGCGGGGGTATATGGTGTATAGTCCAGTTGGAATATAACCGTGATGAAGTGGAGGAGGATACTGCACCTACAATCGGATTCAATTCCAAGCTTCCGAAGAAAAAGGAGAAAAATGCTCCACAGGCTCTGATAAACATTACAAAGTTGACGCCGGTACAGATGCCTCATATCGAAATAGATGAACTTAAAGAAGGCAGGAAGGGGTTCACCAAGGAAGAGTGGATGGATGTACTGCTTCGTTCCATCGGCATGGAACCGGATTCTTTAAGTGAAAGGGAAAAATGGCTCCTGTTGTTGAGAATGGTTCCCTTGGTAGAGAATAATTTCAACCTTTGTGAGCTAGGTCCAAGAAGTACGGGTAAGTCACACATATATAAAGAGATATCTCCTAACAGTATACTTGTATCCGGAGGGCAGACTACGGTAGCTAACCTGTTCTATAATATGGGTAGGAAGACGGTAGGACTTGTCGGAATGTGGGACTGTGTTGCCTTTGATGAAGTTGCGGGTATAAGCTTTAAAGATAAAGACGGAATCCAGATAATGAAGGATTATATGGCTTCTGGATCTTTTGCAAGAGGAAAGGAAGAAAAGGCTGCATCTGCGTCCATGGTATTTGTCGGGAATATAAATCAAAGCGTAGATGTGCTGCTCAAGACTTCGAGTCTGTTTGATCCGTTTCCGCGTGAGATGGGAACGGATACAGCATTTCTTGACCGTATCCACTGTTATATTCCGGGATGGGAGATAACAAAGTTTAGGCCTGAGCATTTTACAAATGACTATGGGTTTATAACGGATTATCTGGCAGAATTCATAAGGGAACTCCGTAAAGAACAGTATGGCGACGCCTTGGATAAGTATTTTAGGCTCGGAAAAAACTTAAACCAAAGGGATACTATTGCAGTCAGAAGGATGGTTGATGGACTTCTTAAACTAGTATATCCTGATGCTAGATTTGAAAAAGAAGATGTGGAAGAAGTACTCAAACTTTCACTTGAGATGAGAAGAAGGGTAAAAGAGCAGCTTAAGAAATTAGGCGGTATGGAATTTTATGACGTGAACTTCTCATACATAGACCTTGATGATATGGCTGAGCAGTATGTTTCTGTTCCTGAGCAGGGTGGTGGGAAACTGATACCTGAGGGATTATGTAATCCTGGACAGGTGTATACTGTGTCACAAGGAAAGTCCGGAATGATTGGGGTGTTCCGTCTTGAGAGCCAGATGTTGTCCGGCAATGGCAAATTTGAGCGTACCGGCATTGGTACTGACAGAGATGCTAAGGAAAGTTCAAGCAGTGCTTTCAGTTATCTTAAAGCGAATGGGAACAGGATAAGCGGCTCAATCAGTACCTCAGGAAAAGATTATATTGTGAATTATCAGGATTTACAAGGAATAGGTATGACAGGAAAGCTTGGCCTACCTACTCTTATTGCCTTATGTTCCATTGCATTAGGGAGACCTGTACAGAGTTCAACCGCTATTCTAGGAGAAATAAGTATTAGCGGTACCCTGATTAAGGTTGAGAACCTTGCGGATACCTTACAGGTATGTCTGGATTCCGGAGCCAAGAAAGTGCTTCTGCCTCAGACATCATTTGTGGATTTCGCGACTGTTCCGCCGGAACTGATGAGTGCATTCCAGCTGATTCCATATCAGAGTGCTGAGGATGCGGTGTTTAAGGCGTTGGGGGTGGAATAATAACGATATATAATGAGAGTTAATTACACAAAATTATTTGTTGAAAAAGTATGAAACGTTGGGTTCTATAATGTGTTTTTAAGGGGTATCAAAAAGTATCTGTTAGATTTATACAAAGATTTTGAAACAAAAAATGTATGAGTTTAGCTAAAAGTATAATGAAACCAAGTAGCAAAAGTAAGGAGAAAGAATATGTCGGTTAATTCATATTTACAGGATCTTGCAAGTGAACTTATATTATCATCATCAGAAAAGAATCATGTTTCAACATCACTTGACGCAATTAAAAGTAAGATAAATACGTATTTTGGCAGTGATGTAACGGAAAAGAAAGTGTTTGGTTCATATAGCAGGGAAACTATTCTACCCAGAAAGGCGGATGAAAGTTCAGATATTGATTTGATGGTGGTGTTCAATAATCCATATAGTTATAAGCCACAAACCTTTTTAAATAGGCTAAAAAATTTCGCAGAAAATTACTATAGCCGTTCTGAGATATATCAATCTAGTCCTACAATAGTTTTAGAATTACAGCATATAAAGTTTGAGTTGACACCAGCATATAAATATTTTGGTACATATTATATTCCAAATGGACAATCTGATTGGATGATTACTGATCCAGATGGGTTTAGCGCTACACTTGTTGAGTGCAATAAGAATAATGGAAATAAAATCAAACCGGTTGTTCGTTTATTAAAACATTGGAATATCCAGAATAATTCAAGGAATATTGCATCATTTGAACTTGAAAAAACCATTGCTAATGAACTGAAGTATGCTTATATTTCCATATCTACATATGCGGATCTTGCGAAAGCAGGGCTAGAAAAAATCAAATATAAAACAGATTGTTCAAAGGTGAATACCGCGATAGACCATATTAGTAAGGCGTTAGAATACGAAAGGCAGGGATTAACATATTCTGCTTATCAAGAAATAAAGAAAGTTTTTCCGGAGATATAGCATGAGTAAAAGGGATGATGTAAATAGACTTTATAAAATTCCAAAAAATCTTGAAATAATTGAACATGTATTGTTTATTATTAACTTAATTGCTGCGATAGTTGCCTTATCAAAAAACCAGAATGTTATGGAAATTGCAATTGCCATACAGATTTTGACAGCATTATTCTATTTTATTATCAGTATAATTGATGATGGGTATTTCTGGTATGAAGCTGAGAGAGCAAGGAGAAAAAACAGTATAGAGAATGGTTTGGGAATCAGATTATCGGAACTTGAAACCGAAGAATATTACAACAATCAAAGTAAGGAATCATTAGACAAATATGCTTTGAATGCGTTCGAAAGCAATTTGTTTAGCAAGGAAATTGCGGGAAAAATGATTCCATTTAGTTTTATTAAATCTGTAGTAGCTGTGGCAATTCTTGTGATGGCATGCAGATTTATGAGTGATTCTGAGTTTTTACTTATCATAGCACAAACAGTTTTTTCTTCGTATATTCTTCGTGGGACTATTATGCTAATTTTTTATAAGCTACGGTTGGATAGTTTGTATAATGAAGGATATACATTATTGATTACATCAGGTTTAAAAGGTAAAAACAAGAATGCTTTTATTTTATCTTATTCTGTAGAGTATGAGGCTATAAAAGCTCATTATAAAATTAGACTTAGTGAAAGAATATATAAGAAAAATAATGAGTTGATTAGTAAAAAATGGGAACAAATAAAGTTACAAAGAGAGAGTAGAAAGTGATTTTATGTTTTTTAGTCTACTCTGAAAACGTTGCAGAACATAATATGTTAAAAGCTACTAAAACATCGTATACAGTTTTACATTTTGATAAGGATGATAAAGAATTATTTGGTGAAGATACATATAATGCTATGATAAGGTTAATATACTGGCTCTTTGACTCGGGAAAATAGAATGGATTCAAGGCGCTCGTATATATGCACCGCTGGAATGCAGATATTGAGGCGAGAGTCCGCGCACTATATCTGCATAAGGTACAGGAAAAGTATGAAAACGAGGTTAAAGCTATCAATACCATGATTGAGCATATAACGGACAACAGATTTATCGCAAAGGAAGAGAAGCGAAAGGATAAACTGCTTAAACAGATAGCCGAGGTTAAGGAATATGATGAAATTCTCGACCACATTGCTAACGAGCATATTGATATAGACCTTACATTGCCTCTGGTAAGCAAACAGACTGACATTTCTGAAAAAAGTCAGGCAAAAAGTCAGGCATCAAAGTCTAATATCATGGAACAAAGGAAGAAGTTAGTGCTTGAACAGATAAAACTCGGAGAGAATGTGACAACACCATTATTAGTAAAAGAGTTAGGTGTATCTGAACGGCAGATCAGGACAGTTCTAGACCAATTGAAGAATGAGGGCAAAATTCATTTTGAAAGAGAAGGGAAGAGCGGACGCTGGATAGCTGACTAATAGTTGGAAATACTGACCAGGAAGAGGGGGAAATGACCATGAAGAAAATGTATAGATTTAGGCTTGTGGCTATTGCGATGGTGCTCATAGTTAGTTCTTTAGCGTTAGGTTATACGGAAGCTTATGCTGCCACCAAGAAAACGCCTTCCAAGCCCAAGATTGCAGTCAAGGTTTCTGATAATGAAGTAACGGTCACCATAAATAAGACAAAGAATGCTGCCGGCTATGAGATATTTGTAAAAAATCCGGATGCATCAGCCTACGAGAAAACTGAGACTATAAAGATGAACGGTAAGGCTAAAAGGACATATAAGCTGAGTAATCTTCAAAATGGTACTTATAAGATCAAGGTAAGGGCATATAATGGAAATAAGTTTTCAAAGTACAGTGCTGTTAAAACGGTAGAGATTAAAGTGGATGAACCTGAAAGTTTAGCATATCATTTTAGGAATAATAATCTTTTGGAACAGCACTTTGAAAAGCATGGTAAAGAGATGGGATTTGAAACTAAGGAGGCTTACGAGAAAGCTGCTTCGGATGTGATAAATAATCCCAAGGTTCTTTTTAAGACCGAGGCTGAAGATGGGGATTATGTATATTATGTCGAGGAAACCAATGAATTTGTTGTTCTTTCGTTAGATGGATATATCAGGACATATTTCCTGCCTTCTTCCGGAAAGAAATACTTTGACAGACAATAGAAAAGTGTAATATAACACTGAGTTTGAGAAGTATAGCGCAGAAAAGATTTAAAAAGGGTGCTGAACAGATGTAGATCAATAAAATAAGAACAATGAAGCGGAGGAAGTGCATATGGAATTTAAGGATGTAGTTACAAAAAGGTATTCTTGTAAAAAGTATTCGGACAGGCAGATTGAGCCAGAAAAGCTTAATGCGATTCTTGAGGCGGGAAGGGTTGCTCCTACCGCAAAGAATCTTCAGGAACAGCGCATATATGTGGCTCAATCGAAGGAAGCGCTTGCAAAGGTAGACGCAGCTACACCTTGTCGTTACGGAGCTCCTGTAGTTCTGGTGGTGGCATATGATAAGAACAATGTGTTTACCTATCCCGGAGGGCATTATGATTCCGGTGCTGAAGATGCAACCATCGTAGCTACACAGATGATGTTGGCTGCTGCAGATGAAGGAATAGACAGCTGCTGGCTGAACTTCTTTGATCCGGATAAGCTTGCAAGGGATCTTAACCTTCCGGAGAATGAAGTTATACTTATGCTCCTGGATCTGGGATATGCAGCTGAAGGTGCAGGACCTCTTCCTAATCACGGAAATAGAAAAGAACTGAGCGAAACAGTCAGTTATATTTAATGCAGAATAAAAGAATGAAAAAGCAGTTATTTGAAAGATACTTACTATTCTTAGTTGGTCTATTTATTGCTTCTATGGGTGTGGCTTTTTCGACGAAAGCAGGTTTAGGTACATCACCTGTAGCATCTGTTCCTTATTCCGTATCATTAGCGTTTGGAGTTCTGTCATTCGGAACATGGCTGAATATGATGAGCGTAATACAGATTGTGATACAAGTACTGGTGTTAAAGGGGAAGTGTAATTATTTTGAGATAGCCATTCAGACGATTTTAGCATTCGTATACGGGTATCTTACTGATTTTTCCTGTTGGCTGATCAGGGGGATAGAGCTGAAAAGCTATATCGGAAGCTTTGTATTCATGTTGCTTGGCTGTGTCATACTTGCCTTTGGAATTTGGATCCAGTTGAAAGGTAATGTGGCAATGCTTCCCGGAGAGGCAATGAACCGAGCTATAAGTAAGGTAACAGGGAAAAGGTATGAGAATATCAAAATAGTATTTGATATTCTGTATATCACCATTTCAGCCGTAATATGTCTTGTATTTCTTGGAAGGCTTGAAGGAGTCCGGGAAGGTAGCATAATCGCAGCGATACTGGTGGGGACGATTATCAAACTGTATAATAAGGCATTTAACAGGATATTTAAGAAATAAAGTAGTATATTGCAATTTTGTATTTCCTATGCTATAATACATATATAAACCAAAGAAACAAAGGCGTTTCATCAGCAAGAGATGAAACGCCTTTTCATATTATAACAAAACAGAGATGCGGAGCATCGTTTTGTTACCGAGGAAACGCTGAAGGCGTTTTCGAGGTGACTTTGCCGAAAGCTTGACAGAATAGGAAGGTGGTAAATATGGCGGCGTTTGATAAAGTGA
>JAEEGL016662471.1_pt1 | contig 10926 bp, 18 predicted proteins | sample 9134231 | NCBI WGS metagenome assembly JAEEGL01 (sample SAMN16246548, study PRJNA631951) | gut metagenome | biome: gut microbiome; feature: rumen; material: fiber-attached | host: Bos | place: Iran: Karaj | collected 2018-10 | reverse complement strand
GATGAAATAGGAATAAGTGGCTGAAGAGTGGCTTAAAAAAGGAACGTGAAGCCCGGAAACCCCGCCCTTTCAATGTTATTAGATGTTCTTTGGACGCTCCTAAGCGGTAGGCCAGCGGTTCGAATCCGCTCACGATCACCAGTAAAATCAAGGGGTTCAGGGTTTTCTGAACCCCTTTGATTTTGGCCAAAAAGTGGTTGAAGATGGTTGAAAAACATTTGTTCAGCGAATTCTATGCTGATTCGTATGCCTCAAGTTTGTTTTTTACCGCTTCAGCTTGCCTTCTGTCGCTGTACGAATAGTGCCGTTCGTTCGTCTGCATTGAATGACCAAGTATCAGACAACGTTCATTTCCAGCAACACCGGCTGATATGAGCCTGGCATTAAATGCCACTCTAAAAGCGTGGTTATTAGATATCTCGATACCAAGTCTGAGGCAACTCTAACTGCTGTGCCTGCAACTTTCTGCCGTTCCTGCCTGTATAGAAGGTATAGGTCTAACGAACAAAAGGCGGAGGTAATGGAGATGAGTACTATCCTGGAGAAACTGGCGGTGATCGGCGTTACATTGGCGATGGTTTTCGGCGGCTTGATCTCATGCACGCGCTATGCGACGGATTATGATCTCGAGACAAACGATGCCGAATACGGTGTTTATGACAAATGGAACGTCTGCAAACGCGAGATGGACGGCCAGGTGTATCTGGACGTCTGGTACAGCGGATCGTACAAGACTTCCGAGGAGAAATGCTGGTTCAGAGTCTATGATTCCGCCATGGAAGCTTCGAAAGCATATAATGCCATGAAGGAAAGCTATGAGGACTTCTGCGGGTTGACGGATGAAGGCATTAACTGGTTTATAGGGCAGACGCCGAATGTGTGCGACGCGACCATAGATTCGATGGTGTATCTCCGGAACAATATTATCATCATTGCAGAGCTGGAGGTCTGGGGCGAAAGCGCCTGGGAGGAAGATGATAACGGCGAGTGGATCCAGGCCGAAGGCGGCTACACCGACAATACCGGCCTCAAGGATTACATCTCGGAGAACGCTTCCGAGATGGAGGAGTTTGTCATGGAAGATATCCTCGGGTATTGATCAAACGCTATTTTGCAAATTGACTTCTGTTCGAGAGATTATAACGCCGGAAAAGAGGCTCAGAAGATCACGGCCAGATCTTCGGAAAGCTTTTGCTTCTTGCCCTCAGGCTCGTTGTACTTTACCGTTATAGCCTTCATGCCTGTCTTGGTCTTGTAGAATATCTTAGGCGGAACACGGAGCTTCATCCACCATCCGTCCGGATACGTGACCTTGAGGAAGTGGCGCGAATACCTGTAGCCGGCCTGCCTTTCCATGCTCTGTACGGTGCAGTCTGCTACGGTATACTCGTGTTTGTTGATGAGACTGATGCGCTTGAAGGTGGGCATCATGAGAATGAAGACGAAGATTAATGCGCCGATGAGCATAAGTGCATAGATGACCGTGCATACCACTATGGTCGCCTCGTCGTAGTTGTCCCTGATCATCATGTTCTCAGAAAGGTACATCGCCAGGACCGCCACAGGGATCACAGGCGTGAGGAGCAGAATATAAGGAATTAGTCGCGCTAATAAAGAGCAAATGCGACTGAGCGGGATCTCTCATACTGCTTTAATTTACTCCGCATTAACACTTCAATAAAACTGACATAAAAGGCGAACGATAGAATTCGAGTATAGAAATATATAAACAGGAGGATACGGCAATGGCTGAAGATAAGAAGAAAGAACTCAAAATAGACGATCTAGAGAATGTTGCCGGTGGTTTTAAAATAATACTTGATAATGGCAATACACTCGATTTTGGTGATCCAACACCGTCTTTGACTTTTGGACCTTTTTGCAAAAATTGTAAAGTATGGACAGCGAATAAGAGTGTTGGCGATTTGTGCCCTACTTGTGGAGAGGTTTTAGTAGATAGTACAGAGTGGAGTAAATATGTGTGATACTCCGAGAGGAACTGCATAAGAGAGGATAAGACAATGGCTGAAGATAAGAAGAAAGAACTCAAGATCGACGAGTTAGAAAAAGTAGCAGGCGGAGCTATGGAAATAGATCCGGGGCCATTTTATCAGAGAAGATATGTTTTTACTCAAGAAGAGGTTGAGATATTAAAGAATAACGGAATTATTGGAGTAGAAGCAAAAAGTATGTACAAAAGATCCGAACTAAATGAAAAGGGAATCCCCGGAGATACTGCTGATGCTATAAGAGAGACTCTGAATGCCTGGGGTATTACTGTAACCCAGGTTTAAAAAACTAAGCCTGGGGGTGATCTCAGGCTTGAAGAAGCAAGGTCCAGGCCGGACAAAAGGGACTTTGATATAACGATTTATATTTAGAAATCCATTCAATTAATTATTCAACGAAAGAAGGTCCCCCAAAGGGCCTTCTTTCATTCTGATGGATGATTTCCGGTAAATATCGTTAAGGGAGAAGTGGACTGCGGTGAAAAAAGGTATACAGGTTTTATAATGCCATATCATAAATGTACGGGGATTCTATATATGTTTTATTCCGAGCGCCGCTCCCATAAACAGGCTGGTTCCAATTAAAGCAATTTAATTATTCTGCAATAAATATTGACATAGTATCAAAAATGTACTAACATTCTACCATAGATAGTTTTTGAAGATTACTAACTCGACTGCCGTATTGGAGGAAACTACTATGAAGAAGGTCATCTCTTTGATATCGATGCTGTCATTGCTTGGCTCTGCTTTGGTTCTCTCTTCCTGTTCATTGTTTGGAATCCGTGTTGATGCGTATCACTTTCCGGATCGGGGATTAAGGAATGCGGTTAGCGGTTATGTTGACAAAGATAATAATGGTTATTTGAGCAAGGAGGAATTGGAAAGCTCAAAGATACTTCCTGTTTGGGGCCCGTGTTATGATCTGTCGGGTGTTGAGTATCTGACAAATCTGGAGACGATAGGGTTTAATGAATGTTATGATCTGTCAGGTATTGAGAAACTGACCAATTTGAAAAAACTTGATATAAGCAATACATGTCCTGATCTGTCAGCCATTGAGGGTCTGACTAACTTAGAAGAGATCAATATAGAGAATTGCGTATTCAGCGACACCTTTGTTTTTGATAATGAAGTTCCGGTTACCGATCTGGTATTCAGAGAATGTGTATTTGAGAATGGCTTTATCTTAAATAATGATTATGTTGAAAAAGTAGAATTCGGTTCACAGGGATTTCCAACCTGCGAATTGAGCGGCGATTTTGTTTTCACGGATTGTGATGCATTGTATGAGTTCAACGCAAGTATTGACTCTGAGCAGGGACGAAACTGCAACATAGATCTGTCCGGATGCGATAATCTGGACTGGTTTTTAATCTGTATAGAGACTGAACAGACGATCACTTCTGTTGATCTTAGTAATTGCAGCAAACTTCGTTCATTCTCTATATATGAGTTTAATAAGCTCAATAGTGTTAATAAAACTGAGATGACCATAAATATCAGCGGTTCCCCGAATATTGAATCAGTTGTTCTCTCAGAAAGCATCAATGAATTAGACATCAGTGACTGCCCGAACTTGATATCTGCATCAGAGCAAACTCCAAGCGAGAAGGATTTCGGCGGTCTGATATATGAGAGTGACAACGGATATATTGATACGGGAAATGAACAATTGGTGTTCATTAAATGATCTTACGAGGTGCTGGTAGATACTGTTTTCGCGAAGTTCCTGAACAGTACAGCCCTCTGGATCATGCTGTTGGTTTTGGCTGTGTTGCCGATAGTCGGATTAGTGATTTCGATAATCGGAACAGCAATTGCCGGGAGAAATAGAAGGAGGAGCAGAGGATTCGGTATAGCCGGAATAGTTTTGGCGAGTATCTATGTGTGCTTTGTCGCTGTCATTGCCTTGATAGTCGGAGCGGTCTTTATTTAGTAATCCATTCAATTAATTATTCAACGAAAGAAGGTCTGGTACAGGACCTTCTTTCATTCTGATGGATGATCTGCGGAAAGGGAGAAATCAAAATGGGTAAAAACAGAGTTTAAATTGTTTCTCACATCATGCACCCAAAATGGATTGGCTATCAGTTGTTTTCTTGCTACTCGAGCAATTGACTGATATCCTACTTCTATCAGTTAATCCATTGCTGCGCAAGCTATTTATGAGTCTAAAATCCTGAGGAGTTTGTTTATGAAAGTATCCAGAACGGTTATTTCTTCTTTGCTCATTGGAAGTGCTCTGCTGTCTTTTACTGCCTGCTCGCCTAAGTATGACTTAAGCCCTAAAGCTTTGGCTGATTATGTGGATGATCAAGGCGCTGATGAAGCTGATAGTCCGTATGAATGCTTTAATTATAGTAATTCTTACGGACTCGGTGATTATATGATATATGTTTACGGAGCCCCTGAAGATTTTGACGGATTTGAATCGGTTATTGGATACGATGAACGCGCTGATGAAATTACACAATTCATAATGCAAGATGGTGAAGTTTATGCCTATATCTACTCTATTTCATTTGATCAAGATGATGCCAGTGATTACTATAAGGAACAAGTAGCGTATTACGAGTATCATTCTTCAGATGCTTATTATGTCAATGTCACAGAATCATCGAATTTGGAATACATACTATATGCGACGAGTGAATCCGATTATATAGCGGTTTATCACGACTGCAGTACTAATTCCGTTTTGAGCATGGATTTTCGCGGCGGAGATGAAGACGATGTTAAAGAAATAGCTGATGAGATCTGCAAAGATTTCGGCGTTGTTTCACCAAGCACATTATTTAATGAGGATTAATTCAGAAAAGAAAACAATATAGTTTATGGATGACTTGAATTCTTTTTTCCTGACTTGGGCGGTTATCTTCATCGGAACGCAGTTGTTTGCGTTCCTTATTGATCTTATTGCGTGGGCGGTAAGGAAGAAACATCCTGCCCGCATCGAGAAGAGCGAGGACGTAAGTTATCCTCAGTATCTTACTGTGAATGTCTGGCATGACAGCCACCGCTCCCATGGTTATAAACAGATAACGTACATTCGCAAGGGCGATAACAAATACAAGCAATATGTTAAACGCAGCGTAGGCGGATGGATAGGAATTATTCTTCTCTATTTATTCTGCCTGGTAATCATTTTCGCGTTACCGGTAGCGGTACTTATCTTGGCACCGAATAACCCGCATCCTGAGGTTTTCGGCTGTTCTGCAATTGTTTTCTTTTTAATCCTGCATGCTCATTTGACAGGTACCGATACTATTGCGAGGATAGAATTAAACAAGTATCTCAAAGCACAAGGTAAGTGATTTCTGATTAATTATATTTTTATAAGTTATAATCAAATAGTAACAGTCGGCTGAATCAATTGCTTTGATCACACAATGGAAAAAGGAGTGTGCATCATGGGTAGAATCAGAAACGCAGTCAGCTGTGTATTGGTGGTGGCCGTGGCGGCAGGACTTTGCGCCGGATGCAGCCGCAGCAATTTCTCATGCGACAGTGATAACCTGATGGGTTTCGAGGGGTACTATTACGAGGACGGCGAGTTGTATGTCGTTTTCGACGAGGACAACATCGATGATGTCATGGAACGTTCTGTCTATGATGACGAAGAGTGGAATGAATACGATCAGATCTATGTGCACCTGAAAGATGACGTTTTTGAAGTCGATCCTGATGACGTCGATGTGGATGTCAGTCACGGCCAGCTGATCATAAGTTTTGAGATGGATAGGGCAGACGCCGGCAAGATCACGGGGTTCTATTTTGATATCTATATCAGCCGCTATATATTAGATCTTGAGAATGGCACGCTGGACATCGAGCGCGAGGGCGGTGACTGTAAGGAATACTTCTTCCAGACATACGATCAATCGAAGGATAAATGGTCCGAGGCTGATTATGAGCTGGAGACTTATGATTGGGGTGATGATACGTGTGTGGAAAAACCTGTTATCTATCTTTATCCTGCCTCGGAAACAGATGTAACAGTCACTCTGGATATCGATGGCGATCTGACCTGCACTTATCCGGAATACGGTAACGGGTGGAATGTGACAGCTTTCCCCGACGGAAAGATCTATGACCCCAATACTGACAGATACTATGATTATCTTTTCTGGGAAGGAACAAGGTCTTTTGATTCGTATGAGTTTACGAATTATGCCTGCGTGCCGGGTGAAGATACCGCCGAATTCCTGGAAAGCTATTTGGAAGCGGCAGGTCTGAACGACAGTGAGATAGATGATTTTGTCTCATACTGGCTTCCCCGGATGCAGGAATCTCCTTACAATCTTATCTCTTTCCCCAGCGAAGAGTATAGCGACTGGGCTAAACTCGATGTGTACCCCGAACCTGATGCCGTGATAAGGGTATATATGGTCTTCATGCCGGTCAACGAGCCGGTTGAGGTCCCTGAATCAAATGAACTTATAATGCCTTCGACAGCAGAGCGTCAGGGATTCACCGTGGTTGAGTGGGGCGGAAGCATTCTGTGCGAACAGTAAGGCATTATCACCTTGGGAAGAAACAATATGTAAGAAAGAAAAGAACAGCTATTGCAAAGCAGAAGATCAGTATTGCTGCCGCGATGGCCACATGACCCATGCAAATGTAAAAAATTACCCGGATCCATATCCTGCGCTTGCGGTTTTCTTTCTTAGCCTTGATGCCGTCAACAATAAAAAGGATTATCGAGGCAAAGAAGAAAATTATACTAAACCATATTACCGCATATCCGAAAATCTCATTTTGGAGTGCTGTATCTATTAACCAATCTGTAGACGAAGACATATGTTGATCCTTTCTGCTGTTAATGCGCAGTTAGTAATATTCTGATACTTACAATGTGTATGATAGTATATATTTGCTACTATGTCAACCCCAAACCTCCCAAAATAGATTCTCGTTGACAATCGGCGAAAATAGTGTAAATTTACACTATAAGTAACTTGTTACACGGGGCGAATCGGATATGCGTAAGTTTCACAAATCGGAATACTGTTGCAATGGCTTAAAGAAAGACTTTAATATGGGCTTCCATCCCGCAATGCTCTATTTCTTCCCGATAGGCTGGCTGATCTCGCTTCCGATCAACTTCCTGATCGACAGCATCGTACTTCTTATCGGTTTTAAGATCTTCGGCAAGGAGAATGCGGGATACAACTGGAAAAAATCGATCATTAAGAGCTGGATATTCGGCTATATCGCAGATGTAACAGCATCTTTGCTTATGCTGCTTGCCGAGGCTGTTGCCGGTGCTTTTCGTACAAGTGTAATGTTAAATCCTTTCGGAGGTATTTTCCCGTTTACCGCCACATTCTTTTCGGTAGCAGTTGCCGGAGTCCTTATCTTCGTTTTCAATTACAAGATCGCGCTTAATAAGACAGAACTTGATCAGAAGGCTAAAAAGAAAGTAGCTCTGCTGATGGCCATAGCTACTTCGCCGTATCTGTTCTTCATGCCGGTTGCTTTCTGAGTTGCATTTTGGGAGAGAAACAAATGGAAAGAAGCGAATTCATATCGATAATGAACAGCAAGATCAAGCTCATAAGGACCGAGTTTGATCTGACACAGGATAAAATGGCCGAGGCGATCGGTATATCCAAGAAGACACTTGTCGAGATCGAGAAGGGAAGAAACTCTCTGTCATGGTCTGCTGCCGTAGCGGCTGCGGTAATATTTGCAGACAGCTCGATCGTTGCGGATGCATTTGGAGGCGACACTTCGGATCTGGTTAAGGTCATCGCTCTGAACGGGCTCGATGCCAAGCTACCGGCCCAGACCATGGGCGGCCGCGTATGGTGGCAGGATATAAAGGAATGCAAAGGTTACAGGATCCAGCAGAATATAATATCCCGCCATTACAGGATACTTGATGCTGAGGACCGAAGGTTTTTCTCGTCTTTCGATAAAAAAGAAACCGAGAACAAACTGAAGGATCTTACTTCGGGAAAAAGGAAGTGACTACATATGAAAAAATGGTCTCCATTTATAGTTTTGGTGGTTATAGCCTTAATATGCACGGTTGTAACAGCGATAATCGGAATTTGGGCCTATCTTGCTGTGACAGGACTTGATCTGCTCGTAATGGCGAAAAAGGACGCACCGCAAGTGTTTGTTATATCAGCGGCTGCTTCATCCGTTATGTGGTTGGTGTCAATAATCGTTCTGTTTGTAACCATAAGAAAGAAGAGAGTGTTAAAGGAATGATCTGATGGGTTATAAGAGGGCATTTTCTCCGGCAAACAACGCTAAGCAGGAAGTGATTCCTGCTTTTTATTTGAAATACATACAACAAATTGCTAATTAACTGTTGACATAGTATCAAACACATACTAACATCCGGTTAAAGATAGTACAAAATTACTACTAATCACGCGGCATTCGTTTGCGCTGATCAGTGGAGGAAAGAATGGACAACAATACAATAATAGAATCCGGTTTTATGAAGAAAGCTGTTGCAGGGCTCGTTTGTGCGCTGTTTCCTCTGGCAAGCATTGTTGCTGTTTTTCTGGGTGCAGGCAATAACAAGGCAATAGCCGATTACATTGCTTCAGGCGGAATGCTTACTCCAAAGATCAAGAAATCCGCCGCATTGAGTAAAGGTTCGATCGTTGTCGGCATAGCAATGACTGTTATTTATGCAATATTCATTGTTTTAGTCATATTGGCACTCAGCTTTGCTGCGCTGCTTCCTGATCAGCATTGATGATCATCAGATAAATGAGTTTTCTATGTATTGTAGAAGTGTGAACAATGGGCAAAAGAGTGGCTGCAGTAAGAGTACAGGCTGAATGGTATAATCATCAATTAATGCAGTCATATGGAGAGACGGTATGTCAGAGACAAATATAAGACAACTGACCAAACAGGATATCCCGGAGTGTGTAAATGTTATACGCACCAGCTTTCTGACTGTGGGCAAGGAGTTTGACATCACCCCTGAGAATGCGCCTCTGTTCACGGCTTATGCGACGGATGAAGCAAAGGTCAACTTCTGGATGGACGAGCAGCACCGCCCGATGTACGGATATTTCGAAGACGGGAAGATGGTCGGATACTATAACATTGCTTTTGCTTCTGAAACGGAATGTGAATTGGGCAGTCTCTGCGTCTTGCCAGAATGCAGGCATGGCGGTATTGGTGAGGCATTGCTTAATGACTCGGTCGCACGCGCGAAGGAACTTGGCTTTACGAAGATGAACCTCAGTATCGTCGAAGAGAACACCATTCTCCGCAAATGGTATGAGGATCACGGCTTTACGCATGTCGGCACAAAAAAGTACGATTTCTTCCCGTTCATTTGCGGTTATCTCGAGCAAGAGCTGTAAAAGGAGACAGATATGGAAATCAGAAGATTCAAAGAAGAGGATGCAAAAGAGGTATCAGATCTTATCCGTAAGACTATCCTGATATCCAATACAAAGGATTATCCCAAGGATCTGATGGACGCTCTCATCGAGACGGAGACGCCTGAACATGTGCTTCAGAGAGCTTCGTGGACCCATTTCTATGTTGTAGTTGATGAGCAGCAGATCATTGGCTGCGGTGCCATCGGTCCGTATTGGGGCAAGGAAGATGAGAGCAGCCTCTTCACGATCTTCGTGCTTCCCGAGTACCAGGGGAAGGGCATCGGCAGGGCCATCATAGACACTCTCGAAAAGGATGAGTACTTCTTAAGAGCGCATAGGATCGAGATCCCCGCATCAATAACGGGCGTGCCTTTCTATCTGAAGATGGGATACAACTACAAGGACGGCATTACCGAACCTGATGAAGAGCATCTGATAAGGCTGGAGAAGAACAGATAAAGGTCTGTATGAAGAACAATCAGAACCAGTACATTGAATACGTCAGGGAATATGCGGAGACCGGCAGGCATCATATATGGTTGGGCGGGTCTTTCCGTCGCGGTAACCCGACACCGTTTTCGGATGTTGATATAAGTGCCTGGCTGGACAAAGATTCCCTGAAAGAATTCATTTACGGCTATGGCAACCCGATATACATGTCCTGTACGACTAATCCCGAAGGCATCATCATAGTCATATATGAAGACGGTGTGGCTGTTGATCTTGAAGTGCTCGAAACAGTAGATTCTACGGACGCCGGATACTTCCATCAGGAAAGGATCAAGGACCATGAATACCGTCGAAACAGCAGCATTTGCAGGGAGATATGCCCTCGCAACGATCTGCCTTACCGGACGGCACGCCTCTTTCACCGCAGCCTGATAAAATACCTGGCCGGCAAGAAAGAGACCGGAGTCAGCGTCGCCAATGAGATCGCTGAGTATATGGATGCCGGTATCAGCGTTACTGAAAATGACTATAAGAACGGCATTAAGTGCCTTATTGACCAATTTAATGATAAGTATCCGTTGGATGCCGAATACTTGAGCCTATGCTTTGAATTGATCAGTTTTGTTATATAATTATAACAACCGGGGTGTGTACCGGTTAGGGAATTGCTTTGGCTTTTATATTTATGGGGATAGATATGAGAAAAGCAACAAACATAATAAGTGTAGTATTGATACTACTGTATATTGCCTTTTTGGTGATCGGTTGGAACAGTTTTCCGTCAGAACTTCCCACGCATTTTAATGCATCGGGGGTCGCAGATTCATTTGGTCCGAAGAGTTCGCTTTGCATTGAGCCGGCAGTAATGATCGGTTTATTCCTGCTTTTGGCAATTGTGGAGAGTTTCCCGAAGATTTGGAATATCCCGGCCGAGGTAATAGACGGCAACGAGGAAGATGTGCTCAAGACCAGTTACGTGATGTTCGGCATCCTTAAGATAGCGATAATCCTGGTTTGTGCTTTCGCCGGCCTTATGTGCATATATTCCGGATTCCCGTCTTGGCCTATGTTTTTGATGGTCGGGGTTATACTGATAACAGTAG
>JAEEGL014758734.1_pt1 | contig 10926 bp, 11 predicted proteins | sample 9134231 | NCBI WGS metagenome assembly JAEEGL01 (sample SAMN16246548, study PRJNA631951) | gut metagenome | biome: gut microbiome; feature: rumen; material: fiber-attached | host: Bos | place: Iran: Karaj | collected 2018-10 | reverse complement strand
GTTTTCGAGGGAACTGTTAAGAAGATTCAGGGCGGTAGCAACCGTACAACCTTCACAGTAAGAAAAGAGTCTTATGGTGTTGGCGTTGAGAAGACATGGCCACTTCACTCACCTAGCGTTGAGAAGGTTGAGGTTATCAGAAGAGGTAAGGTAAGAAGAGCTAAGCTGAACTACCTTAAGGGTCTTACAGGTAAGAAGGCTAAGGTTAAGGAACTTGTTACCAGATAATTTGTTGATTAGAGGCAGTTACTATTTTATAGTAATTGCCTCTTTTGCTATCTATTTACTTAAATAATGCGGGAGTTTATTATGCGACGCAAGAAGAATACATTAACATTTCATCAGAAAAAGAAAATAATTACTCCAAAGCTTATAAAAGAAGTAATGTCCTGGCTATACATAACAATTTTGGCTGTATTTATTGCATTCATGATGGTGTTTGCATTTGGCTTTCAGGTAAGAGTTATTGGAGATTCTATGGAGCCTACAGCCTATAATGGGCAGACTATGCTGGTCAACAGGATCATATTTAAGATATTTGGACCTTCAAATGGCGATATTGTAGTTTTTTTACCTAATGGTAATGCCAATTCACATTATTATGTTAAGAGAGTTGTAGCAACTCCCGGAGATAAGGTCCAGATTATTGACGGACTGCTTTATATTAATGGCAGTGTTGTGACTGATGATCAGGATAAATATGATAAAATGGAAGATGCAGGTATTGCTTCTAATGAGATCAAGCTAAAAAGCGGAGAGTACTTTGTACTTGGGGATAACCGCAATAGCAGTGAGGATTCTCGAAGTGCCAATATCGGCATTGTAACTATGAATATGATGATCGGTAAAGCCTGGTTTAATCTGGGTAATAGTGAACATAGTGGCGGGCTGATCATTAATTGATTAAAAGGAAAATGGTGATTAGATGAATTATCAATGGTATCCGGGACATATGACAAAAGCTGTCAGAATGATGCAGGATAATATCAAGCTTATTGATATTATTATTGAGCTTACTGATGCAAGGATTCCTGCAGCTTCCAGAAATCCAGATATTGACGAACTTGGTAAGAATAAATACAGGCTGATCATTTTGAATAAAGCAGATCTTGCTGATCCTAAAGTTACTAAGGAATGGCGTGATTTTTATCAGAAACAGGGCTTTTTTGTAATGGAGATGAACTCCAAGACAGGAAATGAAGCCGGCAAAGTTAAAGATATGGTTCAGAATGCCTGTGCCGAGAAGATAGAAAAGGATAAAAAACGAGGCATAGTAGGAAGGCCTATAAGAGCAATGGTGGCTGGAATTCCCAATGTAGGAAAATCCACATTCATCAATAAACTCGCTGGTAAAGCCTCTGCAAAGACCGGAAATAAGCCCGGTGTGACTAAGGGAAAACAATGGATCGCCCTTGGCAAGAATATGCAGCTTTTAGATACTCCAGGTATTCTTTGGCCTAAATTTGAGGATGAAGAGGTGGGACTTCATATTGCTCTGATTGGTTCAATGAATGATGAAAACCTTGACACAACAGAACTTGCCTGTCAGCTTATCAAAATTCTTGAACAGAGCTATCCAAATGCTATAAATGAGAAGTATAATATTATTAAGGAGCAGATTAGCGAACTTGAGGAAGAGCAGTATGCTACTCATGCTAGTGCTGTCCTTTCGGCCATAGCAATTAACAGAAAATGCTTTAAACAGGGGGCTGCGCCTGATTATGACAGAGCTGCTGCACTGCTAATTGATGATTTCAGGAATGGTCGTTTGGGTAAAATTTCTTTAGAAAGGCCATAATGCTTTATGAACAAAGAGTTTGATGAGGGGATGAAAAACGTTTTAAAGGAATTACTTAGCACTGTTGTTTATGTGGGGGTTACGCTATTACTTGTCTTTTTATTTATTACTTTTGTAATGCAGAGGACCGAAGTTAGCGGAACTTCAATGGTTCCCACTTTGAATGATAGTGATTCTCTTTTGATAGAGAAGTTCACCTATAGATTTGGTGATGTTAACAGATTTGATATTATTGTTTTTCCGTATAAATATGGGAATGACGAATATTTTATCAAGAGAGTGATCGGACTTCCTGGGGAGACCGTTAACATCGATCTTGAAGGGAATATTTTTATCGATGGAGTTAAGCTTGATGAAGCTTACGGGGCTGAGATAATTCAGGATCCAGGTGTTGCATATTATGGTGTGACGCTTGGGGAGGATGAGTATTTTGTCATGGGAGATAATCGTAACCATAGCATGGATAGTCGTGATCCTTCTGTTGGAAATATCAAGAAAAAAGATATTTTAGGCCATGCTTTTGCGAGAGTATATCCTTTTGACAGTTTTGGGAGTATTAAGTGATGCAGTCAATATCCGAAATTAAATCTATTTTACAAGAGGCAGTTGATGAAAAAGCGATTGCCTCTTTTATTGAAATCTATAGAAGTGATGAAAGAGCCGGAGTTCAGAAGATTGTAGGATCAGCTGACAAAAAGTTAAAGGCTCTTCAGGCAGAAATAAAGCGTTCCTATGATATGAGGACGTACGAAAGACAGTATGAAAACCTTGGGTACCTTTGCGGTATCGATGAGGTTGGAAGAGGACCTCTTGCAGGCCCTGTTTATGCTGCTGCCGTAATACTTCCTACTGATACAGATATTCTTTATCTAAATGATTCTAAGAAATTATCCGAAAAAAAGAGAGAAGAGCTTTATGATGTCATCATGGAAAAGGCTGTTGCTGTCGGAATCGGTAGCAGAACCTGTGAGAGAATTGATGAGATCAATATTTTAGAAGCTACCAAAGAGGCTATGACTGATGCGGTTCATAGCTTATCAGTTAAGCCCGGAGGTCTTTTGATAGATGCTCTTCACATACCTTCGCTTGAAGAATATCAGCAGATTTCTATTATCAAGGGCGACGCCAAGAGCGCTTCGATTGCTGCAGCCAGTATTATAGCTAAGGTTACAAGGGACAGGATCATGAAGGAATATGCCAAGGAATATCCTCAGTATGGCTTTGATTCCAATAAAGGCTATGGCAGTGCTGAACATATCGAGGCTCTTAAGAAATATGGTCCTTGCCCGATTCATCGCAGATCGTTTATAGGTAATTTTGTATGAGCAATATAACCGGCATTTCACAATCAGCTAATAAGGTTATTCTACAGGGAAATGATAATACTACCAAAGTAAGTCAATCTCCTGTGGAAATAAAAAACGGCTCTACTCTAAGTGGAAGAGTCGTTTCTATTACTGATGCCGATGGCGGTAAGGTTGCTAATATTGATATAGGAAATGCCACTCTTTCCGCTAAATTGTCTGATGGAATGGGGCTAAGAGAAGGGCAGGTTTTGAGTTTTGCCGTCAGGGGAAGCAGCGGTGGCCAGGTTTCGATTACTCCCCTTTTGGAGAATACTTCTATTGATCAGAGTACACTTCGGGCTCTGCAGGCTGCTGGGCTTGAGGTTACAAATGATACTGTTCAGATGGTAAAAGAGATGATGCAGGCAGGTCTGCCAATCGATAAGTCATCTCTTTATGAAATGAGCAAAAATGTTAATACCTATTCTGATACAAGTATTTCAACACTTGTTGAAATGAAGAGTCTTGGAATTCCAATCAATGAAAATAATATAGAGCAATATACCAATTACAAAAACTATGAGCATCAGGTTTTAAGTGATATGGCTGATATTGTGGATGAACTACCGGATGCCTTTAAACAGCTCATGGAAAGCGGCAACACTTCAAAGGCTCTTGATTTTTATGGGCAAATGCTTTCGATTTTTGGAAATGGAGATGGAGCTGACAGCCTACAGTCAAAAGAAATATCTGGTAACCAAAACGCTTTAGCAGAAAATCCTGTTCAGGGACAGGAAGGACTCATTAATAGCGAGGCGTTGGAACTGACGCAAGAGCCATCTGAGCCTGGTGCTAAGAATCTTTTATCTCCCGAAGCTGGAGCTGATGCTGAAAAAGCCCTTGAGGGCGGTATTTCAAAAGAGACGGCCGATGGAAAAATCCAGAACCAGCAGGATAAGGGAAACTTTAAGCTTTCAGGTGATTTTGCTAACAGTTTAAGTAATGTCAATATTTCTGAAAAGACTATTGAGCAGATTAAAAATGGTAATAGTCTTGATCTTAATGCTCAAAAACAGCTTTTTAAGGAATTATCAGAAGCATTTTCAAACGCCAATCTTTCTGATCCGGTGGAGACCGCATCCTGGAAAAAGCTTTTTTCTTCAGATGATTTTGGGAAATTACTAAAGGAAAATATTAAGTCTGCCTGGCTATTAAAACCGGACGAAGTTGAGAATAAGGAAAACGTTGATAGATTATATCAAAGACTCGGCACTCAGGCCAGGGCACTTGCAGAAACAGTAAACAACACCTTTGGGGCTGAGTCGAAGATAGCACATTCTGCCAATAACCTTAGTAATAATCTTGATTTTATGAATCAGCTTAATCAGATGTTCCAGTATATTCAGCTTCCGCTTCAGATGCAGGGGCAAAATGCCAACGGAGATCTTTACGTCTATAGGAATAAGAACAAGAAATTAAGCGAGGATGGCTCAGTTAGTGCAGTATTGCATCTTGATATGGAGAATCTTGGCCCTGTAGATGTCTTTGTTAAGCTCCTTGATACTAAGGTTACAACCAACTTTTATGTTGCTGATGATATGGTGCTGGATCTAATTAATGACAATATTCATATTCTGGACGAAAGACTTAATAAGCGTGGCTACAGTATGCAGGTTAATATAAAGCTCCTTGATGATGATAGTGAGAATGCTGCAGTAGATGAGATGTTAATGGTATCCAAAAATCCGGTTATTTCCACGGCTTCTTTTGATGCGAGGGCATAAAATGGCGGATAATAAGCAAAAAGAAAAAGTTAAGACTGCGGTTGCCCTTGGATATGACCCGGGGGAAGATGGTGCTCCTAAGGTAATTGCTTCAGGTAAAGGAGCTCTTGCAGAGAAAATTATAGAGCAGGCTAAGGAAAACAAGATTCCGGTCCATGAGGATGATAAGCTGGCTGACACACTTTCAAGGCTGGAAATAGGGGAGATGATCCCGCCTGAGCTTTATGAGGTTGTGGCTGAGATTCTGGTATTCGTAGATGCCATGGATAAGATCAAGGCAAAGGAAAAGAAAAAATAATAATAGACAAATAAATTCTTTTGTGATAATATTTCCTCTAGTTTTTTGAATAAGGATTATTATGAACAAACGACAGGTCGGAGAATACTATGAGACATTGGCCTGCAACTTCCTTATGGCAAAGGGAGCATATGTCCTGAAAAGGGACTACAGAGCCTTTCGCGGTGATATTGATATTATTGCCCGGGATGGCAGGTATTTATGCTTTATTGAGGTTAAATATAGGAAGAGCAAAAGGTTCGGTGAACCGGAGGCTGCTGTCACTATTTCTAAACAGAAACAAATCTGTAAAATATCTAAGTTTTATCTTTATTCCACATATAAATCCCAGGATGTTCCAATAAGATATGATGTAATTGCTATAACTGACATTGATGGAATGGCGTCGGTTAAATGGCATAAGAATGCGTTTGAGTATATCTGATTGTTTTTATATTATAGTTATAAGGATTTACCACATAAATTTCTTTTGGGAGACGATAATGGCATGAATTTGGTGAATGTAGTTAGAACTGGAAAAAAGCAAACAATTGAATTGAGACAAAAAGACGGAGTATACTACTTTGTTTTTCCAAGAATTGAGGAACTTGGAATTGTGAGCCATCTGTTCAGTACAAGACTTGGTGGTGTCAGCAGGAACGAATTTAGCACCATGAATCTAAGTTATACCCGTGGTGATGATAAAGAAGCAGTTGATGAGAATTATAAACGTATTTCTGATGTTTTGGGACACGGTCATATACTGGATGATTTTGTTTCAACCTTTCAGACTCATACAACCAATATAAGGGTTGTTACAGAAGAAGACAGAGGGAAAGGCCCCGGAAGACCAAGAGACTACATGGATATTGACGGACTCATATCTAATGTCCCAGGGATAATATTGTCTACTTTTCATGCGGATTGCCCACCTATATATTTTATAGACCCTGTAAATAAGGCTATAGGCTTGTCCCATTCAGGCTGGAAGGGCACTAGGGGAAATATAGCAAAAGAGACTCTGATTAAAATGGCTGAAAACTATGGTACAAACCCAAAGGACTGCATATGTGCCATCGGGCCATCAATCTGTGGTGACTGTTATGAAATTGGGGAAGATGTGGCAAATGAGTTTGCCAAAGCCTTTACAGAGGACGAGCTTTCTGAGTATGGCATTTTGATTCCATATCCAGGCGGTAAATACAGATTGTTTTTATGGAATGCCATAAGACTTTCTCTTCTTAAGTGCGGCGTTAAGGATGAAAACATTTTGATTACTGATGTCTGCACTAAATGTAACAGTGATTTACTTTTTTCTCATCGTGTTCATGGTGAAAAAAGAGGAAATCTTGCGGCTTTTTTGTGTTTGAATGAATAAAAGGTGTACGAATGGAAAATATACTTATCTGTGATGATGACAAAGAAATTCTGAATTCTATAGAAATATATCTGGAGGAAGAAGGGTTCAATGTTTTAAAGGCCTACGATGGCTTTTCTGCACTTGAAATACTTAGAAATGACAGAATCCATCTGGCTGTTCTGGATATCATGATGCCGGATATGGATGGCTACAGGCTGGTTAAGGAGCTTCGCAAATTCTCAGCTATTCCGGTTATTTTTTTATCTGCCAAGTCTGAGGATTCTGATAAAATCTTAGGACTTAATGTAGGAGCTGATGATTATATGACCAAGCCCTTTAATCCACTTGAGCTTGTTGCAAGAATAAAGTCAGGTCTTAGAAGATATATGTCCCTTGGCTGTGAGACTGATAACGAGAATATATATTCTTCGGGTGGGCTTGTCATTGATGATAACTCCAAGGAATGCTTTGTGTATGGAGAGAATATCAAGCTTACCCGAATCGAATACAATATTCTGTATCTCCTAATGAAGAATAAGGGCAAGGTTTACTCTATAGATCAAATTTATGAAAACATTTGGAATGAGGAGCTGGCAAGATGCGATAACACAATAGCTGTTCACATCAGACATATACGGGAAAAGATAGAAGTTAATCCCAAGGACCCTAAATTCCTCAAGGTGGTCTGGGGCGTTGGCTATAAGATAGAAGATGAGGCTCTGCCATGTACATAAGAAGTAACCATCTTTTCTCTAAAGCTCTTTTTTCTTTTTCTGGATATTCCCAAAAACTCATCTTAGAACTTACAGATAGTTCTAAGAAATCTAAACGTTCGTGGATTTCATATATTCTTTTTATTCTACTTAATTTCCTACTTTTTAGTATTGATGATATTGGGATTTTTCTGGCGCTTATCGTAGATTTATTAATCGGCCTTTACCTAAATAAGCAGTTTGCTGACAGAAACAAGATACTTGGAGTTATTGAACTTATCAAAAATGGCGATGTTAAGGCAAAGGTTGATGATAAAGGCTTTCATGGTGATAATATCTATCTTGCAAGGGCAGTAAATTCGATAGGCAGAAGCATAGATGAGGCGGTGGAAAAGAGCATTAAAGATGAAAAAATGAAGGCTAAGCTTATCACTAATGTATCCCACGATCTGAAAACGCCTCTTACTTCCATCATAAATTATATTGATCTTATAAAAAGAGAAAACATAGATAATCCTAATGTGAGGAAATATGTAGCTGTATTGGATTCCAAGGCATTGAAACTAAAAAAGCTTACAGAAGACCTGGTGGAGGCTTCCAAGATAAGTTCCGGTAATGTCTCAATAAATAATATAAAAATAGATATGTCTTTGATGATAGATCAAACAATTGGAGAGATGTATGACAGATTTGAAGAAGCGGATCTCAAGGTAACGTCCAGATTCCAGGAAAAGCATATGTTTATTTGTGCGGATCCAAGGCATCTTTGGAGAGTTATTGAAAATCTTTTTACTAATATATGCAAATATGCACTTTCTAATACCTATGTATATCTTGAAATCAGGTATATAGTTGTTAATGGGAAAAGAAAGGTGAGATTATCGATAAAAAATATTTCAGCTACTTTGTTAAAATTATCCGGTGAAGATCTTACTGAAAGATTTGTAAGAGGAGATGAGGCGAGAACTTCGGAAGGAAGTGGACTTGGGCTTTCGATTGCCAAGAATCTTACCACTTTGATGGGAGGAGAATTTGAAATTAAGGTTGAAGGTGACCTTTTTAAGGCAATCCTTACTTTTGATGCATTAGAGCAGGAAGTATGCATATAGCATCGTTTAAGACGTATTTATGAGATATGGATATAAATGAAAAAAGCTATGGGAGAGGTTGATTCCCATAGCTTTTAGCATTTTATTTAGTCAAATAATTCTGTAGGTGTCTTGCAGCCTGAATTATATTTACCTACGATTTCATGGATCTTCTCAGTAGGCATATTAACTGTAGACATTGAAGCATCATGATTTAAGAAATCGATGATAGTAGCAAGGAACTTGCCCATGTCGGCAATAAAGATATATTCCCTTGATGTTACTTCTTCGTTCATGTATGTGAGATTTGTAGTAATTACAGCATCGAAATAACCTTTTTCATAGCCTTCATCGAACTTTTTCATTCCGTCTGTGAAAAGACCGAAGGTGGTGCAGATGAATACTCTTTTTGCTCCCATGTTCTTAAGCTGCTTGGCTGTATCTATCATACTGGAACCTGATGAGATCATATCGTCTATGATGATTACATCTCGGCCCTGAATATCTGAACCAAGGAATTCATGAGCAACAATAGGGTTAGTTCCGTTAACAACATGAGCATAATCACGTCTCTTGTAGAACATACCTGTGTCTGCACCGATAACGTTGGCAAAATATACAGCTCTGTCCAAAGCACCTTCATCAGGAGAAATAACAGTAAGGTGATCCTTGTCAACGATGAGGTCATCAATATGAGATAAAAGAGCCTTCATAAACTGGTAGGATGCAAGGAAATTGTCGAATCCACCAAGAGGCTTAGCGTTTGAGATTCTAGGATCGTGGGCATCAAAGGTTATGAAATTGGAAATGCCCATATCATGCAGTTCTTTAAACATCTGAGCTGCATCAAGAGATTCCATGCCATTTCTTTTATGCTGTCTTCCTTCGTACAGGAAGGGCATGATAACATTGATTCTCTTGGCCTTACCTGTTATGGCGCCAATAACACGCTTAAGATCCTGATAGTGATCATCAGGAGATTTATGATTGACGTAATTGTACATTTTGTAAGTGATGCTGTAATTGCAGACGTCGGTTAAGATATAAACGTCATTACCACGTACACTTTCGTTAATGGTAGCTTTAGCTTCACCACTGCCAAATCTATCAAGGCCAATGCCTATCTGATAACTGTCCTTGACGTATCCATGAAAAGCTGGATCGTTCTCAGGCATTTTATAAAGCTCATGTCTGAACTGTGAAATATACTTATCTACGCTGTTTCCAAGTTCCCTGGCTGATTCCATGACAATGAGATTAAGGGGAGCTACCGGAATAGTGCCCTCTAGCTTATGAAAATCTGGCATAATTTACCTCTTCTAATATATTTAAAGATTTATGATGGACATACGATAATAGTTTAGGTAATATATATCATCGCATACCTATTTCTTTTTATATCATCATATTTACTGACACGTCAAGAATTTTCATGTATAATGAAGCTTATGAAAAAATATAATGGACACTTAATAGGCAGTGTGGAAGAAGGCAGCATTGCTGAAGAACTTAATATAGAAAAGGGCGATATTCTTCTGAAAATTAATGATGAAGAGCTTGAAGATGTTTTCGATTATCAGTACCTGGTTCAGGATGAACATCTTGACGTTCTTATCAGGAAGCCTGATGGAGAAGAATGGCTTTTGGACATTGATAAGGATATCGATGAAGACCTTGGCATTGAATTTGAGAATGGTCTTATGGACGATTACAGGTCCTGCAGCAATAAATGTATTTTTTGCTTTATAGACCAGATGCCTAAGGGCATGAGGAAGACTCTGTATTTTAAGGATGATGATTCAAGACTTTCCTTTTTGCAGGGTAATTATGTAACGCTTACCAATATGTCGGATAAAGATATAGATAGAATATTGAAATATCATCTATCACCGATTAATATATCTTTTCAGACTACTAATCCGGAGCTGAGATGCAAAATGCTGGGAAACCGCTTTGCAGGAGAAGCTCTTAAGAAGGTAGACAGACTGTGTGCTCCCGGGACCGGTATTGAGATCAATGGTCAGATAGTTCTTTGTAAGGGAGTTAATGATGGAGCTGAGCTTACAAGATCCATAACTGATCTGACTAAATATATTCCTAATCTTCAAAGTGTTTCGGTTGTTCCGGTGGGCTTGTCCAAATTCAGAGATGGGCTGTATCCACTTCAGCCCTTTAACAGCGAAGATGCCGGGAAGGTTATCGATGAGATTGAGAGCTGGCAGAAGAAGATATATGCCGAGCACGGAATTCATTTTATACATGCCTCAGATGAATGGTATTTCCTTGCCGGAAGAGATTTTCCGGAGGAAGAGCGCTATGATGGCTACATTCAGCTAGAAAACGGCGTAGGCATGATGAGACTTCTCATTAATGAGTATGAAGAAGCCTTTGATGCCGTAATGAGTGGTCATAAAGAGCATGTTAAAGCGCTTAACAGAACAATTTCAATAGCTACCGGGAAACTGGTTTATCCTAGTATAAAAGAACTTGCTGATAAGGCCATGAGTGTTTGCCCTGGACTTAAGGTTACAGTTTATGAGATAATCAATGAGTTTTTTGGTGAGAGGATTACTGTTTCAGGTCTTTTGACTGGACAGGATATAATAGGCCAGCTTAAGGG
>JAEEGL012639417.1_pt1 | contig 10926 bp, 7 predicted proteins | sample 9134231 | NCBI WGS metagenome assembly JAEEGL01 (sample SAMN16246548, study PRJNA631951) | gut metagenome | biome: gut microbiome; feature: rumen; material: fiber-attached | host: Bos | place: Iran: Karaj | collected 2018-10 | reverse complement strand
GTTGGAGAAAATAATATTAATCAACTTTTATTTGAAAATAGAGTTTATCATTTAAGATTATTATGTGAAAATTTTATTGAAATTAATATATCAAAATTTGAAATAATTAAAAATAAAAACCCAAATATAGATATTAAAGTGAATAAAAGTCCAAGAAAAAAAAGAAAATCAATGATAAAATCTAAACACAAACAAAATGAAATCGATGAAAAAAGTCATCAAGATACAGAACAAATAAAGAAAAATATATTTTTACCAAAATCAGTATTTTTTTCTTATATAATATTATCATTATGTTTAATATCAATATCAATAATAATAGGAATTAATATAATATATGATAATTCAAATAAAAATAAATTTATTTTTTCAGTTATAATGGGAATGAATTTTTTAGAAAGAATTCCTAAAGGATGTGAAATATCATATTATATAGCATCATCAATAATTTTAATAGATCCTTCATATATAGGATCATATGAAGATTATAATCAAAATCCATTAGTTGATGAATATTTAAATTATTATAATATTCCCTCTGAATATAATAATAATAGTTTTCTTTCTGCTATGAAAGGATCATTTTATCCTATTTTATATATTGAAGGAAAAATGGTTGAAAATAATTTAAAAAAATTTTTTGGGAATGATAATGATATATTAAAAGCAACTAAATATTGGGAGAATCAATTTAATATAATTGATAATTTTTGTTATTCTTCTTCTTTAGGTTCATTATATATTGCTTTGCCTAATTTCGAAAGTGAAAAATTAGTTTTTTCTATTCTTAATGATAAAGTTGTAACTTGTTATAAATATAATTCTGGAAGTTCAAAATATGGAATTGATACTGAAATTAAATATATTTATCAAGAATTAACTAATTTATATTTTGATTTTATTCAATCTGATAATAAAATAAATGATGCTTATGATTTTTTAATTGGAGAAGATTTAACAAGAGCTTTTTTAGATTTTGCTTATGTTTTTGAATTTTCTTTTAAAACATATTCTTTTTTTATTATGGAAGACATTGGGCAATTATATGAACAAACTATTTTATATGAAAATTTTTTGTCTATTAGTTTATTAGTTATTTTATTTTTCATTGTTGTTTATGTTTTTATTTGGATTGATAGAGGGAATAATAAATATAAATCACTATTAAAATTTATAACTAAACTTTATTAAATTTAATGATAATGTTTAAAATAATAAAATTGTCATATTCATAGATATTAAAGTATAAATTTATTTTTTTAATAATTAAATATTTTTATTTTTATTAATAGAATTATAAATGTATTTTATTCAAAATATAATTTCCAAAATAAAAAATACTAAATTTATGAATATTCATGTTATTTTATTTCCTTTTTATTTGATGTTTTTTTTTTCAAAATTCAATGAATTATCATCTCAATATTATAGAATCAATTCATTATTATCAAATCATATTGCTGATTATAATAAAGAAATAAAATCAAATATAAATTATACATTAAAAAAAAAATACTTCCTTGGAATTTTTGAAAATAGTTTCGAAGGGAATTTTTCAACAAATAATAGTTTAATTTTACCTGAAAACAATAAAAATTTTAATGAAACAAAATTAATTTTTCGATTAAAAAAAACACCTCATAATGAATATACTTTTATATTTAATATTTTTTTATTAAAAAAAGGTGAAAATAATCATTTTATTTTAATTTCAAATACTTTTCATATTCCTTTTTCAGATAATCATTTAAGTCAAATTATTAAACATCATAATTTTTCTTATTCAATTTATATTCCAACAACAATTCTTTCTATTAAAGAATATAAATTTTTAAAGAAAATAAATTCATATCAAACCTTAGGAAATTTAACTTTTAATATTACTGAATTAAATATTGATTTTTTTAATATTGAAGGAATGTTATATTTAAATAATACAAAAATGAATTTTAATTTATTCTCAGATGATAAAAGTGTATTTAAACAAATTTTTATTTTTGGAAAATTTTTAATTGGAATTGGAACAATTCATTTATTTATTTATTTAACAATATTAGATTTAATTAAAAATAAAGAATTAGAAGCTATTAAAGTAAAATAATTATTTATATAATTTAATTAGTATTCTCCTTATTCTTTATTTCCAAAATGTTTATTTGATTGTTTTATAGGATTTCAATGTTACAAACTTGCTTTATATGATGAAGTATATATCACTTTATAATATAGAGATTCTTTTTTATTTATATTTTTGCAGGAACTATTTTTTTTCTTTCTTTTTCTATTTTACAACCTAAGTTAATTTTAACTATTTGGAAAAGTGAAATTTATCTTTTACATTTAAATAATGAAAATAGAAGTAATTTAATTGAAAATAAAATTCTTCTTGTTAAGGGCTTTTATTGTAATTGATTTATTTTTTTTAATTTTTTTTAGATATTACTTTATTAGTTTCTCTTTATTTTTCTTTTGATATTTTTTTCTCTAAGTTATTTAATGGGTTAATCATGTTTATTGTTTTTTTTCTTCAAATTATTTTTAATTTTTATGGGAAAAATAATAGAAATGTTTCAAGAAATAATAATAATAATTTTCAAATTGAAAATTCTTTTTCCTTTAGAGTTTTTGAAATAATTAAATTTAAAATAATTTATTTTTTTCATTTTATTATAATAGCAATGACTCATTTTTCAATTTTATATTTTTCCTATAATAAATATAATCCTTTTAAATTTAAATCAAATAATTATTTCATAATATTATTAGGATTAAAAATTTTATTTTATTTAACAATTATATTAATTCAAATATTATTTATGATAAAATTTGAATTATCAAATCAAAATAATATTCAAATTAATTATGTAAATGATTTTCATAAAAAGAAATTTTCAAAAAAATATAATTATCAAAAAGCTCTTGGTGAAATAATAATAATGAAAATAGATATAGAACATTTAGATTGTTCAATTTGTTTATTATCATTTAAGTCAATATTATTGAAAGAAAAGATAGAAATTATTATAAAAGGAAATTATAAGGTATTACATTCAGAAAAAAATAAAGATGATTTTTGTATAAACTTTTATAGTAATTTTTATTATTCTAAAGAAATGGATAGAAAACAAACAATAATGTTAACTCCTTGTAAACATATATTTCATGTTAAATGTTTATTAAAATGGATGAATTATAAGAAAAAATGTCCTTTATGTAGATTAAAATTACCTAAATAATATAAAGGAGAAAATATAATATTTAAATAATAATTTTTTATCAATTTTTTTACACAAATATAAAAAATGAAATATCAAAGTAAAAACAAAATAATTTTTACTTTAATAATTCTTCAAACAATAAAATATATTACTTCAAATATAGAACCAATAAAAGTAAAACCTTTTGAAAAAATATATTTTAATAATTCAAATGAAATCTTAATAGAATTTAATAATCAAATACCAGATAATTACACAAGTGATTTACCACCAGATATTTTAATAAATATAGAATTAAATGAATATATTGATTTAACAGTTGATATTTCAACAGCAAAGACTTTAGAAATTCTATTTAGTAATGAAACTGATCCTTTAACAAAAAATATATTTCATGGTTATTCTAAATATAATCAATATTATTTAAGAAATGGTTCTTCTGTTAATAATGGTTCTCATATTTATTATTTTTACATTAATGGAACCATTCAAAATGGTAGTTTTGAAATTTCAAATGTTGCTCAAAAAAAATTTATTAATGTTAATGAACCTTATCATTTTTACATTGAACAAAGTGGAAAAAATATTTCTGTTGATAAAATATTATTTGGAATTTATCCTTTAGAAAAAGATATTATATTATTATATGAAGTTCAAAATTGTGTTAAAAATATTTTTTCAATATATAAAGGAATTAATATATCACAAGATCCTTATTATATTAATAGTTCTGATGTTTGTTATGATTATGTTAAATTAGAAAAAGGAAATGAATATACTATAGTTTATAATATTGATATTAATAATCAAAAATTTATTTTAAATTTTTTTAATAAAGTTATTCATTCTTTGAATCCAAATGAAAATTTTAATTTTAGATCAAAAGGAAAATCAGATATTTATTCTTTAATAAATATTAAAGATTTAAGTAATTTTGTTTTATATGCTGATTGTATAACTTATCATACTAAAGTTTATGGTAAATATATTGATGAAAGTGATATTGATATTATTGAAAAACATATTTTTGAATATGAATATATTGAATTAACTACTTTTGAGAAAGGACCTTTAATTTTTAATAAAGAAAATAATACTAATTATTTAATTTTAAAAATTAAATTTAGTTACTCAGATAATATCATTAATTTTTATAATGTTGGTTCTTTAAAAATTTATGATGCAATTCCTTTTAATTTAAAAGTTCCTTATAATGAATTAAGTTATATTCAATTTTCTTTAGAATATCATAGTGAAAAAGCTGAAAGTTATTTAATTTATTGTGATCAAGAAGATTCTTTATTTTATTTTAATAATGAATATTTATCACAGAATAATTTTATTGAAATTTCTCCTTCAAAAAATGAAACTTATTATTTACTTTTATTAAAAAGCGAAAGAGATAAATTTGTTTATGTTGAAAAAAAAGATAATTCAGATAATATAAAAGTAATTGAAGAAATATTTTATGATGAATTTTTTTCTTTTTCTTTTGAAGTTTATGATTGTTCAAAAATTAATTTTATTTCATTTATTGCTCAAAGGCAATATTCTTCTTTTAATACTTTAAATTTAGGAGATGCTAAAGTTTATAGATTAAATAATACAAATGGAAATTCACTTAAAGATTTATTAACTGGAAAAAATATGGAAATTATGGATAAAGTTTATGAAAATTTTGGTTGGAAAAATGAATATTTTGTTATTAAATGTAATATACCTTCTATTATTAATTTTGATTTTGTTTTTCCTACTATTCAACCTTTAGAAATTGATATTTCTTCTTTTTCTTATATTTTATTTTTAAAAGAAAATGAATTTAAATATTTAGTTTATGATGGTAATTATCAAATTAGATTAGTTAATTTTAATGAAAATAATTCTTTAAGTATATTCAATAACCAAACTGGAAATGAAACAATATTAAATAAAGATAATATTTATATAAATATTAAAAATGTTTCAGATGATATTTTATGTAAAGATTACTTTGGTAATTATATTAATAAAAAAAATATAACAACATTAAAATCAACTAAAGGTGATTGTTTAATATATATTAATCAAAAATTAAAAAATGATTATGAAATAATTGAAAAAGCAGAAGAACCTTTAAATTTTACAAATGATATTTTTATTAAATTAGATAAAAATAATTCAAAAGATATAAGAATTCGTTTACATACTTATGAAACAAATATAAAATATTTTGAATATATAATAACTTATGGTTATATTCCTTATATTGATTTAATTAGTGAATATAAATCTAAAAAAACAACTAAATATAATAAAAATGTTATTATTGATTTTAAAAATCCTTTTAATAAAGACAAACACGAACTTTTAAAAGATGAAGATTTGTTTATTTATATTCCAAATGATAAAGAAATTAATTTAAAAATAGATTTTATAGAAATTTCAGAAGAAATTATTGTAGAAGATAAACAATATTTGTTTGAAAAAACTGATAATAAAATTAGTAGATTTTCAATTAATTTAAATGATGCTAAAACTTTTGCTTATCAAATTAATCAATGTGATTCTACAAGATTTTACTTTAAATTAATTGGAGATAATCCAGGTCCAATAATAAGATTAAGTAATGAAGTATCAACCGGATTTTATCAAGTTTTAATATATAAAAACGTAAATCATTATACTTTTGAATTTTCAACTGATAGGAATTATTTATTCAGATATAAAACTTATAAAGAAACTTTAGATTATGTGTTCAATCCAAATAAAGATTATAAAATAAATATAACTAAAGAAAGCATTGATGATAAAAACAATAATTTTGTGAATATAACTTATAAGCCTTATTTAAAAAAAGAATTAGTTCATTATTTCATTATGATAGCATTAACAGATGATTATATTAAAAATATATCTGATGCTTGTTTCTTTTATGAAATGATAAATAAATATAATAATAATAATTATTATTATTATCATTATAATAATAAAAATTCATTAATTGACTTTTTATTATTTCAATTTGATAACATAAGTTATGATGGAAAGCCAATAAATATTTCTTTAAATATGACAATAGTTCCAAAGAATAAAAATTATAGTTTAAATATTATGGCACAGCAAATTAATAATTATCATTTTATTGAATTTTATGAAAAAAAAAGTTTTTGTTATAAATGTGACAATGATGAAAATAATGATAGTAATACTGTAATTATTATTGTTATTTTTATAGCCTCTTTTGTTGTTATTGTTGGAATTCTTGGAACTGTTTTTTATATTAAAAAGAAAAATGGCAGTTATGACGGATTAAATGATATGGAAAGGATGATTGATTAAATTATTTTTCAAGTTATTTATTTTATTATAGTTTTATTATTTAAAATTCAAAAATAAGTTATTTTTTTTATTTTTAATTTAAATTTTTAATTTTGAATTATTAATATAGAATTAAAACATAGTTCAATAAAATAATAAAAATCTCATTAACTAAAAAAGATATGTAATTATTAGATTTAATAGTAAATAATAAGTTTTATTTAAAATGAAAATTGGAAATAATATTTGAAATTAAGAAAAAAATTGTACTTTATATTATTAATAAAGAAAAGAATTATTGAATTATAGAAAGTATTGAATCTTTGTGAATGATAGATTAGTTTAAATAATTGATTCTTTATTTTTTATAAACATAATGTGTAAGATATATTGTTTTTATATTTATTCCAAATAATAATTTTTCCCAAAAAAAATTCCACCTTTTTCTAAATAAAACAAACTTTTCAATACAATTTTTATTAATTTATCATTTTTTGGATAGATAAATAATTGATTTTCAATTATTCATTTATATATAATATATTTTTTTTAAATTATAATGAATTTAAATCTAGCTATTTTGATTTAATTATATTATTACTTTAAAAATCTCCCTTGAGCCTTTTTATAGAATTTAAATTAAATTAAAATTTTATGATTTATTTTTAATTATTTAATATCCTTTATTTTTATGTAAATTTTAAAAATGTTTAATAATATAATAAAAAATCATGAATATTATTATTATTAAAAAAATAATCAAATAAAAAATCTTAAAAGCCTAAATTATAAAAAATCCTATTTAATCGCATGAAATAAAAGTGAATAAATAAAAATGAAAATATTACAAATAATAATTGTTGAATTAAATTTTATAATTCCTTTAATATTATCATTTAAATGTGGATTTAATTCATTTCCTCGTCCCAAAATTACATCAATTTCTCCAATTGAAGAAAATCAAAATTTAAGAAATTTATCATCATCTTATCACCCGATAAAAATATATATAGATTATGAAATAATAGAAAATAGTTTAAGTAAAGAATCATTAAATTCAATAAAAGAAGCATTTAATTTAGCAATATCAACATTTCAAAAATTAATATCAATTTCAAATAATAAAAGATATACATTTCAATCATATGAAATCAATTCAGCTCATTCATCTTTCACTGCAAGTGATGTTCCATATTTATTACAAAATTCAAAGAATATTGATGCTGATTTATTTTTAATTGTTTCATTAGAAAGTATAGGTAATTCACAAGCAAGAGCTTATCCTATTATTAATGATAAAAATAATAAAAGGCCAATTTTAGGTGTTGTTGAATTAAATATTGGAATTAATACTTATACAAAAAATCATATTATTTATATTTCTAATTTATTATTACATGAAATATCACATATTCTTGCTTTTAATATTGATTTATTTCCTTATTTTAATAAAGATTTAGAAAAAACTATTTATAATATTGAAATTGATGGTAGAAAAAGGATATATTTAAGAACTCCAAAAGTAGTTGAAAAAGCAGAGAAGCATTTTAATGCAGAATGTATTTTTGGAGTAGAATTAGAAAGTCAAGGTGATGATGGTACAGCAGGTTCTCATTGGGAAGCAAGAATAATGTTAGGAGATTTAATGATTGGATATGATTATCCTGAAATTGTCATTAGTGATATTACTTTAGCTGTGTTTGAAGATAGTGGCTGGTATAAAGTTAATTATTATACTGGAGGTTTATTTAAAACTGGAAAAAATGAAGGTTATAATTTCTTACTTGGAAATTGTGTTAATAAAGATAATGGGATTTCTAATTTTGAATTAGAATTTTGTAATAATCAAAGAGATCCTTTTTGTTCTCCTGGATTAATTGATAGAGGATATTGTTATTTAGGTATTTATCCAGAAGATCAAAAAATTCCTAAAATTTATCAAAATTATAATAATCCACTAAAAGGAGGATGGGAAATTGCTAATTATTGTCCTGTTATGCAAAATGATTATGAAAAAACTAATAATTATTATTATTATAGTAGATGTAATAATTTTGGAAAAGAGAATTATACTGATATTGGAGAAAAATTAAGTAATACTTCTTTTTGTTTTTTAAGTTCTTTAGTTGATTCTTCATTAAATGAAGAAATCAAAGAAAAATATTCTAATGAAAAAGCTATTTGTTATGAAGTTATTAAATGTGATTTTAATTTAAAAAATTATATTATTAATATTGGAAAAAAAAATTTCACATGTAATAATGGAAATAATGTTATAAGTTATGAAATAGAAAATTTTGAAGGAAAAATAACTTGTCCTCCTTTTGATAGAATTTGTTCAGGAAATATATTATGTAATGATCTTTATGATTGTATTGAAAAAAAAAGTGAAACTTTTTATGATAATATTGAATCATCAATTCAGTTCAATTCAAATTTTAAAATTAAATTTGAAGAATATGAAGGATTTCTTCAAGATTATATAGATAAATGTCATCAAAATAATAATAATAATAATTTTTCTTCTTCTTTGTTTTTAAATTTGAATTTTTATTATCTTATAGTATTCATTATTTGTTTTTTTATTGATTTTATTTAGCTTCTTTTTTAAAATTTATTAACTTATAATTATAATTATAATTAATTAGATTTTTTAAGATTTTTATTATTGTTGTTATGATTTGAAAATTAATTATTGAAAAAAATTTAATATTTATTAGATTTTAATAAAATAATAAATATTTAAAATATTATATAATTTAATGTAGATTAATTCAAAAACAAAGAAATAATGATTATCACTAATAATCACATATAAATAATATTATATCATTTATACAAACAGTACGATTGATAGTACTAATTTATTTTATTTTTTGTTTTTTGATATCATGATATTTATCATTTTTTATATTCATATCACATAAATATATCAGGCAAACTGATTTTAAATAAACAATAATTAAATTATATCTTAAAAAATTAAAAGAAAAAAAAGTTTTATAAATACCAGAAATGAATGTAAATATTGCATAAATTTTCCTTTTCTTTGGGGGATTGATTCCAATCCCCATCCTAAATATTGAATATATATATTATTTTTCTATTTTATTAATTAATAAAAATTTTGATTTTATTATTTATTTATTTTTATATCTATTTAAATGAAAAAATTAAAAGAAAACAAAAAAACTTTAAATAAAAAATATGGGATTGGGGACTGGAATTAGGTTCAATTCCCAATCCCATTTTTTAAATTACCTAATTATAATTAATTCATTTTTTAAATTCTTTTGTTTTTAGAATAAAAATGATTATTTCTTTAATATTTATCATATTTTTATTAATTTTGAGCCACTCCCTGAGGAATGACATTAATATTTTCTCTACTAATTGTATCATAACAACAGGTAAAAATAATATGCTTTCCTATTGTACAACAAAAAAGAAGAATTGATACAACTATATTAATTACTAAACATTTCTCAAAATGAACCATATCTTCGTAAATACTCTCATAAGATGAAGGTAATTTTGATTTTATCTTTTTTGAATAATTTAAATGAACAATTGATATAATGAATAAAAGACATTCTAAAAAACATTGAACCATAAATGGAGCATTCAAAGCAAAAGCAGCAATTGTTTTTACACAAGTAGGCAAATTCTTCCCACAACAAATACAACATGCAGCAGCACATTCAGCTCCCTCCTGGAATGATACACATCTAAATAGAAAAACTAAAAAAGTCCATGCAAGAATTATAACAATTATAATAAATAATGAATGGAATTGTAATAAAATCATATTTGGAATATAAACTTTCAAATTCTTGGTCATTATTTTTAGACATATTTTCATCATTATTTTTAGACATATTTTCATCATTATTTTCTTCACAAAATTCCTCTTGACAGTAATTGTAATCATTAATTTCTTCATAATTATTATTATTATCATTTTTATAAAGATTTAATGTTTTATCAATCTCTTTCTTTTTGTCTGTGACTTTCTGAATTTTAAGACAATTTATCATTTGATAAATTGGAACAATAAAATATGCTAAAAGTAATACATAAAATACAACTTTTTGAAATCCTTTTTCTGTGGGAGCTTGAGAATTCATTATATATAAAAATAAACCTTTTTTATGAACCAACAACAATCTTTTTTAATTAAATATTTTTAATTATTTATTATTTTACAACAATTATAATTATTTTTGGAATTTATATTTAATTTTTTTATGAAGGAAAATAATAATAATATGGAATTAATGATAAATTTTTTATTTTTATAATGTAATCTTTAATGAAAAAAAATAATCTTAAGTAGTTATTTTTTCTATTTCAATAGTATAATAATTAATTGAAATTTCTATAGATAAAAAGGAATAGTTTTCCATTTAAT
>JAEEGL012521855.1_pt1 | contig 10926 bp, 5 predicted proteins | sample 9134231 | NCBI WGS metagenome assembly JAEEGL01 (sample SAMN16246548, study PRJNA631951) | gut metagenome | biome: gut microbiome; feature: rumen; material: fiber-attached | host: Bos | place: Iran: Karaj | collected 2018-10 | reverse complement strand
TTGCTTGCCTCGAAGATTTTGGGGCTGGGCATATCCGAAAAAGTCAGCGGCGTGGATCTCGCCCGCAGCCTCTGCCGTCTCTCCGGCGAAAAGGGTTTCTCCATCTACTTCTTGGGCGCCGCTCCCGGCGTGGCGGAGGAAGCCCGGCAGAAGCTTCTGGAGCAGTACCCGGACATGAAAGTCGCCGGCGTCCACCACGGCTATTTCAAGCCGGAGGAGGAAGCGGCGGTGGTTGAGGATGTGAAAGCCAGCGGCGCGGACGTTCTTCTGGTTGCCATGGGCATTCCGGCGCAGGAAAAGCTTATCAAGCGGAACCTGGACAAGTTGGGCGTCAAGGCGGCCATCGGCGTTGGGGGCACCTTCGACGTGTTCTCCGGCAGAATCGAGCGGGCGCCGGTGTGGATGCAGCGGCACGGCATGGAGTGGTTCCACCGCCTCATGAAGAACCCCAAGAAGATTTCCAAAGTGGCCATGCTGCCGAGGTTCATGATGATGGTTCTTCGGAAGAGACTCCTCGGCAGATGAAAGTTGTTTCGGCAACGGATTTCACCCCAACGGGCAAGGACATAATCGCCCTCATAAGCGGCGGCGTGGACAGCGCCGCCACCTCCCTCCTGCTGAAGCGGGCGGGTTTCAATGTTTTGGGGGTCACAATGATGCTTCCCGGCGAGTCCGACGCTCCCGCCAAGGCCGCTAAGGTGGCCGAGAAAGTGGGAATCGCCCACGCGGTGATAGACGTGCGTGCGGAGTTCGAAAATCTCATCATCGGCGGCACCCGGGACGCCTACATGCGGGGTGAGACGCCCTCGCCCTGCGTCAGCTGCAATCGGCTTTTCAAGTTCGGCGCGGTTTGGGACTTCGTCCGAAGCGAAACCGGGGTGGAGAACATCGCCACCGGCCACTACGCCCGAATAGAGAGCGGCAGACTTCTGCGGGGCGCGGACAGGGGCCGGGACCAGAGCTATTTCCTCTACGGAATCCCCCGTGAGCGCCTCAGTAAGGTTTTCTTCCCCTGCGGCGACAGGACAAAGGACGAAATCCGGCAAATCGCCCGGGAGATTGACCTTGAGGTCTCCGAGCGGGCGGACAGCATGGAGCTGTGCTTCACGAGCGACTATCGGGATTTGATTCCCCCGGAGGAGCCCGGCGACATTTTGAGCGTTGACGGCAAAGTTATGGGCGTCCACAAGGGGATTTCCTTCTACACCGTTGGTCAGCGCCGGGGAATCGGCATCGCCGCGCCGGAGCCCTACTACGTGCTGGCCGTAAATCCCACCGACAACACCGTCACAATCGGCTCCCGGGAAGAAGCCTATCGGAACGATGTAAACGTGAAACGGGTGAACTTCCTGGGCGACGTCGAGGTGGGCAAAGTCTACGGCGGCAAAATACGTTCCGGCGGCGAACCGAAGCCCTGCCGAATAGTCGAACTTGACGGCGACGATATGACCGTCCGCTTCGACGCGCCGGTTTTCGCTCCCGCCGCGGGGCAGCACTGTGTTTTATACGAAGACGACGCCGTGATGTGCGGCGGAGAAATTGTATTGAAATAGATTTTAATAGGTTTCGGGTTTTAGGTTTTAGGTTTTAGGTAATGTGTCGCCCGGCGGCGACGGATTCCTATAGCCAACCTCGCGATGTGGGTTATATAATCGTCCGCCGAAGGCGGACACCGCACCTAATAACCTAATAACCTAACAACCTAATAACCTAATCCAATCAGGGAGTAAACCAATGTCAGAAAAATTATGGGGCGGCCGCTTCTCGAAGGGGATGGCCGACGTTGTGGAGAAGTTCACCGAGTCCGTGTCCTACGACTGCCGCCTGTTCCCTCAGGATATACGTGGCAGCATCGCCCACGCCAAAATGCTGGGCAAGCAGGGCATAATTCCCGCCGAGGACTCGGCGAAGATAGTTAAGGGTCTGGAGGCCATCTACGCTCGCTACGAAAAGGGCGAGGTTGTTTTCGACACCTCCGCCGAGGACGTGCACATGAACGCGGAGAAAATGCTCTTCGCGGAGATAGGCGACGCCGCCGGCCGGCTTCACACCGCCCGCAGCCGCAACGACCAGGTCTGCACCGACGTGCGCCTCTACATGATGGACGAGATCGACGCCATAGTGGGCCTCATCGACGACTTTTGCAAAGTGATTGTGAACGCCGCCGACAGGTACAAAGACGCCATATTGCCGGGCTACACCCACATGCAGCACGCTCAGCCGGTTCTGTTGGGCCACTACTTCATGGCCTACTGCTGTATGCTGGAGCGGGACAAGGCACGGCTTGTCGACTGCCGCAAGCGTGTGGCGGTTCTCCCCTTGGGCAGCGGCGCTCTGGCGGGCACCGCGTTCCCCATCGACAGGGATTTCGTGGCGAAGGAGCTGGGCTTCGACTCCGTGTCGGAAAACAGCCTCGACAGCGTGGCTGACCGGGATTTCATCTCCGAGTTCCTGGCCGCCGCCTCCATTCTCATGATTCACCTCTCCCGATTCGCCGAGGAAACGGTGATTTGGAACACCTCCGAGTTCGGTTTCGTGACCCTCGACGACTCCGTGACAACCGGCTCCTCCATTATGCCCCAGAAGAAGAACCCGGACGTGGCTGAACTTGTTCGGGGCAAGTCCGCGCGGGTTATAGCCGACCTCATGAGTCTGCTCACCCTCCAGAAGGGGCTGCCCATGACCTACAACCGGGATTTGCAGGAGGACAAGGAGCCCCTGTTCGACGCGGTGGACACTGTGAAGCTGTCGCTGGCGGCTTTCGCGCTGATGCTGGACACGGCTGTATATAATGTAGATATAATGTATAAGAAAGCCGGCGAGTCCTACTCCACCGCCACGGATTTGGCGGACGCCCTCGTCCGGGCGGGACTGCCCTTCCGCTCCGCCCACGCCCAGGTGGGAGCTCTCGTTGCCTACTGTGTCGACAAGGGCAAGGAGTTCGACGACCTGACGGAAGAGGAAATAAAGAAATACGCTCCCGACGCTCCCGACGGGGTGAAAGACATGCTCACCGTTGAGGCCAGCGTGGCCGCCCGGAAAGCGAAGGGCGGAACGGCTCCCGTTAACGTTAAAAACTCCGTCGAAAAACGAAAATAATCGGACGTCCGCTTAAAATAATTTTCAAAAAAAACTCAATCCCCCCCTTGACATTGTCGTCAATGGGGGTTACAATTATTATGTAGGTTATTTTTTACGATACCGACGTTTGCCGACGATATTCGTAGTGGTCAATTAAAATCTTTCGTCGGCAGACGTTCCGGTATAGTACAGAATAATTGTAACATCATCACTTCTCTATAATCTTACGAAAGGATTAACAGGTATTATGAGAAAATTTAAGCTTGCGGCTATTTTCCTGCTTATGGCTATCGTTCTCTGCACCGCTTCCGCTTTCGCTACCACCTGGAATCTCCGGGACGGCGATTGGTCCACGGTTAACTCCGACACTACCGATCCCTGGGCTGTCGGTGAATACGCAAACGGCGCTTTGACGCTCTACCAGTATTCCACCGTTAACCAGAACGCTTTCGGTACCTACGGTTCCGTGGGTTACAACTGGGACGGCGGCGGCGACTGGGACAACCACGGCAACATAGGCAAGAACACTTCCGACAGCCAGCCCATCAACGCTTGGACCGCCTACTGGGATCCCCAGGACATGGTCGGCGGAGCCGGTGTCAACGGCGGTCTCACCTCCGTAGAGTTCACCGCTCCCGAGAGCGGCAAGTTCGCTTTGAACGCCGTCTTCTCCGGTAAGTCCACCAAGGGCGGCGGCGCCACCGTCGACTGCTACCTCTACGTCAACGGCGTACAGGTCGGCACCGTCAAGGAGCTCCGCGGTCAGGTTCAGTCCGCCGACGGCAACTCCGGCCCTCAGGGCACCGCTCCTCAGGTTGTTTTCGACAACGTTCTCGACCTTAACGCGGGCGACACCGTCCTCGTCGGTTTCAACGGCTCTTCCGACGGCATCGCCGCGGACGCCACCGGTGTCGAGTTCGAAATCAGCACCGTCTCTTCCATCGCTACCCTCACCGGTACGGTTAAGAGCGATCAGAACGCTCCCATCGCGGGCGCTACCGTCACCGTGGGCGCCAAGAGCGCTACCACCGACGCCAACGGCGTTTACACCGTTGAGTTCTCCGAGGGCGGCAACGGCACCGTTACCGCTTCCGCCGACGGTTTCTTCCCCGCTTCCGCCGACGCTTCTTGGGTCGTTGGTGAAACAACCACTCTGAACTTCGTTCTGGAGACCAGAGCCCCCAACATGACTTGGTACGTTGACGGCAACGGCGACAACTCCAACGACGGCCGCACTCCCGAGACCGCTTTCGGTTCCTTCTCCAGAGCCGCCAAGTTCGCGGCTCCCGGCGATACCGTTATCGGTAACGGTCAGTTCGGCTCCAAGTCCATCGATAACTTCAAGGGCACCGCTGACGCTTGGATTACCATCAAGGCTTCCGAAGACGGTTGTACCATCGTCGGCGCCAACGACTACCCCGTAGCCGCCACCATGTACGATGACCAGTACCTCAAGATAGAGGGCATCACTTTCCAGGGCGGTATCAAGGGTATCGACATGGCTCGCTGCTCCAACTGTGAAATCGCTTTCTGTACCTTCCAGGACATCAATGTTGAGTCCCGGGGCGAGGGCTGCGGCGTATGGAACAGCGGCAGTAGCAACATCTACTACCACAACAACATCTTCCGCCACGTTTCTCAGCCGAACACCGGCCCGCAGGGTTGTATCGTATTCGTTCTGGGTAGTTACGACTGCCAGGTTTACAACAACACCTTCGTCTACGCTTCCAACGCTCTCCGCGCTTGGCGCAACGTCGGCAGAATCGCCGTCAAGAACAACATCATCGTTGACATGTACGGCGGCGGCGGAAACGGCTACATTCACTGCGACGGCGGCGAGAACTGCGACAACGCTTTCAACTGCGACACCAACCTGTTCTACGCCTCCTCAGGCAACGATGTCACTCTCTACGACAACAACAGCACTCACAGCAACGATCTCACTATGGCTCCTTCCTTCGTGAACTATGCCGCCTTTGACGATCCCGACTGTGATTTCAACCTGACTTCCTACTCTCCCGCCATCAACGCGGGTGTTGACGTGGGTCTTCCCTACAACGCTTCCGCTCCCGATTTGGGCGCTCTCGAGTCCGAGTACACCGGCTCCGAAGTTGCCTACATCGAGGGCTACGTGACCCGCAGTGCCAACAAGTACTATGCCGCGGGCACTCCTCTCCGGGGCGCCAGAATCGTCAGCGGCACCGACGTTGCCATCACCGACACCGACGGCTACTACAAGCTGGCCGTCGCTCCCGGAACCCATGACGTGACCTGCTCCTTCGGTCTCAACGCCGAGAACAACGCGCAGACCGAAAGCGTCTTTGTCGACCTGGGTCAGACCGCGCAGCAGAACTTCGAGCTTACGGCTCTTGTGGGCAACACCTACTACGTTTCCACCGAAGGCGACGACTGGACCGGCGACGGTTCTCAGGAGAATCCTTGGGCCTCCCTCGACACCGGCGACGCTTGGGAAGTTCTTCTCCCGGGCGATACCATCATCGTTCAGGAAGGTACCTATTTCGATCCCGATGACGTTCTCGGCTACAAGCTCATGAACGTTTCCGGTGATGAAATGGCTCCCGTTACCTACGTTGCCGACGGCGCCGTTGTCATCGACGGTTCCTACTGGACCGATCAGCACGTTGATGAAATGACCAACTGTATCCGCTTCGGCGGCTCCGGCACCGTTGTTTCCGGTATCGTTATGGACGGCTTCGAGTTTGTCGGCGCCCAGTTCGGTATCTACCTCTGCGACGGTTCCAACCAGAACATGGTCACCGACTGCTACTTCCACGACTTCCTCAGACCTGCCGAGAATGACATCCACAACGGCGTTTCCGACACCGTCGCGGGTCTCGTCTTCTCCATCTCCAACGACTGTATCGCCAAGAACAATATCTTCGCGAACATCAATGATCCGAGAGGATGGAGTTACGGCATCGGTATGCCCATCAACAACAGAACGAAGATCATCAACAACACCTTCGACAACTGCGACTGGGCTGTCAGATCCTGGGCCGGCGGCGGCAACAACGAGTTCGTGAACAACATCGTTATGAATATGGAAGAAGGCGGCTTCCTCGTCGATTCCAACTTCATCACCGCCAAGAACAACCTGTTCTACAACGTAGCGGGTTCTGTCTTCGGCAACGCCATTGACGGCGGCGACAACTTCCTCGCCATCCCGGGCCTCGACGAGAACTACGCTCCCGTTGAGGGCTCCCTGGCGGCGGACGCCGGTATCGAAACCGGTTACGCTTACGAAGGCGCCGCTCCCGACCTGGGCGCTATCGAGTCCCAGTTCACGGCTGTTCCTTACAGCCAGGTTGTTTCCGGTGTTGCCGTTAACACCGATAACGAGCCTCTCTCCGGCGTAGCTATTACCTTCGACGACGCGTTCAACTTCACCTCCGGTTCCAACGGCAACTTCATCCAGCTGCCCTACAGAGCCGCCGGTACCTCCGTTAAGGTTGACGCCACCAAGGAAGGTTATTCCGACTACAGCGAAACTTACACCCTCAGCGGCGACACCGACGTTACCGTGGTTATGGAATTCCTCCAGGCCTACGTAACCGGTACCGTCACCGAGGCCGGCACCGGCGCTCCCGTCGCGGGCGCTACCGTTGCCATCACCGGCGGCGCTTCCACCACCACCAACTCCGCCGGTCAGTACACTCTCATGACCCCCGAGGCTTCGGTTGAGATTACGGTTTCCGCCGACTGCTTCGATCCCGCCACCGCTACCGTTGCCACCACCCTGGGCGGCAGCGTTACTCAGGACTTCGAGCTCACCCGCAACGCTTACCTCTGGGAAGTCAACAACGACTTCTCCAAGGAGCTGGGCGGCCCGAACCCCAACGGCGTTTGGTCCTACGGTTATGAGACTCCCAGAGCCGACGATGCCACCTCCGGCACCGCCTTCGTTCCCTACGACGCCTTCGTAGACGCCGGCAACACCGAGATCGCTTGGAGACACGGCGGAGACTGGGATAACTGGGGTTATGTCGGTTACAGAAGAGGCGACGGCGTTCACAACGAGTGGGGTCATTGGAGACTTCCGCACACCGTTTACCTCGGTTCCTCCTTCGGTTCCGGCTGGTCCACCGTTCGCTTCACCGCTCCGTTTGCGGGCGACTTCAACTTCGAAATCAAGTTCCAGTACGCCGGTTCCGGCGGCAACGGCGCTATGGTTTATCTTGACCACAACGGCACCACCGTTGAGTCCAAGAGAGTCACCGGCAGCATCCACGGCGGACAGGCCGAAGACGAGAACAACACCTATGCCACTCAGTTCACTCTGCACATGGCGGCCGGTGACACTCTCGATCTCGTCGACAACGCCTTCACCGCTGCGGGTTCCTGCTCCGTGCTTCCGCTCTTCAAGGTTACCGCCGATGTTCCCAGCACCGACTATGTTGACGTTGACAGCGCCGAGGCCCTCGAGAACGCCGAAGTCGGTGATCTCGTGAACACCACCTTCACCGCTACCGCGCTGAACGGCAGCGATGCTTTCGCTGACGGATCCGTCTACATCGAATCCGGTCTCTTCGAAGGCTACAAGCTGATCGTTCCCGCTTCCGCCGAGATCGCGGCGGGCGACGCCATCACCTTCAAGGGTGAGGTTAAGTCCGACGCCGACGGCAAGTACGTCGAAGTCGCTGAGATTACCTCCAAGACCGCCGGCGAAGCCGGTAAGATCGTGGGTATGACCAACGATATGCTCGACAGCAACGTTCCCGTCAGAGCTTGGGGTAAGGTTGTCTCCGTATCCGGCGACACCTTCGTCATGAACAACGGTAACGGCGACGTCACCGTTAAGGTCGAAAAGGCCGCCGCTCCCGCGGTTGGCGATTTCGTAACTCTCACCGGTGTGGCTACTCAGACCGGTATCAGAGCCATCGAAATCCTCAAGTAATTCCTGAGAGTTTCGACTCAAAGCAAACTCGGGGCTCCCTTTCGGGGGAGCCCCTTGCGGTTAAGATTTTAGCTGTCGCGCTTACGGTGCGAGTGATGCGTTCGCTACGCTCACAGTGATGTAGCCTGCGGCAGTGATGTACCGCCTATCGGCGGAGTGATTCGCTCACTTTGTTCGCTAACTCAGGTGTTCGGCAAAGCCGAACGGATTATAATCCGTCCGCCAAAGGCGGACACCGCCACGCGCAAGCGGAGCGAAGCGCACATCACTTGCTCGAAGAGCAAACATCACAAGCGAAGCGGCATCACCCGCTCCGAAAGGAGCGTACATCACCGCGTCAAAACCGAAAAACCCTTTGCCGAAGAAAAACGAAAAAAAATTTCAAAAAATTTTGAAAAAGACGGAACAATTAGCGATAATAGCGTCGTCCAATAAATATCAGCCGAAATATCCCGGTTTGGGGCTTGATTTTATTTGGCCCTATGTTGTATAATAGAGGTAACAATCCGGTTTTCGCCGACCGTGATGTTATAAAATTCCAATACAATAAGGTAGGTAGATTGTATGAAAAAAACTTCTAAGGGTTTCACCCTCATCGAACTCCTGGTAGTTATCGCCATTATCGCGATTCTCGCGGCGATTCTCTTCCCGGTGTTCTCCTCCGCTAAGGAGAAGGCAAGATCCAGTCAGTGCATCAACAACATGAACCAGATGGGTAAGGCCATGAGAATGTACCTGGACAACCACAACTCCACGTATCCCGGCGCCGTTCCTCTCGGCGGTTACCAGACCGCTACCGTGTACGGCTACTACTTCCACGGTACGGATCCTTCCGCCAAGCCCGCCGGCAGTCTCTTCAACATTTACGAGAAGGGCGGTCTGTGGCCTTACATCTCCGGTAAGGGCGTTTACGTATGTCCTTCCGACTACAACCAGTACGCTCAGAGAACCTCCGGCGGTGTGAACACCAACACCAAGACTTCCCGCCCCTTCGGTCTCAGCTACTCCATGAACCTGCACCTCACCAACACCGGCGCTTGGGGCAGATTCCTGAAGGATACCGACGTTCGCACTCCTTCCAAGACCGTTCTCTTCATCGATGAAGGCGTCGGTTGCTGGCACAACGGTTCCATCCAGCCGCTCTGCGACGGCCACTTCGGTCCCAACATTGACTGGCCCTCCAAGATTCACTACGACGGAACCAACTACACCTTCTGCGACGGCCATGCCGAGTGGGTTAAGATGTCCAACGACGGCTACGGCCAGCTGATTTGGTACAACGATCCCAACACCGGCAAGGCTTGGAAAGTTCCCACCGGAACCGCGGATTTCAACTCGGCTATCGATGCCCCGAGAGTTACCAAGAAGTAATCAAGCTTAACGAAAAAGTCCTCCTCGGAGGACTTTTTTTGTTGTTTGGGGTTGTAAATAGTTGTCGGCTTTGCTAAAATGGATATGATAATTAGTTATTAGTTATTGGTTATCGGTTCTTAGTTGATCGGTATTCACTTCGTGAACGGATTATAAAATCGACATCGCGATGTGAGTTATATCATCGTTTGCCGTAGGCAAACACCGTTTTACCGATAACCGAAAACCGACAACCGACAACTAAAATCATATCAACGGAAAACGAGGTTATTAAAGTGAAAGTTACCGTTTGGAACGAATTCAGACACGAAGTGGAGCCCGGCCACGAAGCCGGAAAGGTCTATCCCGGCGGAATCCACAAGGCCATCGCCGGATTTTTGGCGGAGGCGGGTTTTGACGTTAAAACCGCAACCCTGGACGAGCCGGAGCACGGCCTCACGGACGAGGTCCTCGCGAATACCGACGTTCTTATTTGGTGGGGACACATGGCCCACCACGAAGTGAGCGACGAGATTGTGCAAAAGGTCTTCGACAGAGTCATGTTCGGCGGCATGGGCTTCATCGCCCTCCACTCCGGCCACTTCTCCAAGCCCTTCGGCAAACTCATGGGCACCGGCTGCAACCTGAAGTGGAACGAGTACGGCGAAAGCGAGCGGGTTTGGGTCATCAACCCGGCGCACCCCATCACCAAGGGACTGCCGGAATACTTCGACGTGCCCAAAACCGAGATGTACGGCGAGCGGTTCGACATTCCCCAGCCCGACGACCTGATTTTCGTCAGCTGGTATCCCAGCGGCGAGGTCTTCCGCAGCGGCTGCTGCTGGTCCAGGGGCAAGGGCAAAGTTTTCTACTTCAGCCCCGGCCACGAAACTTACCCCATCTACAAGCAGAAAGAGATTCAACAGGTCATCATCAACGCCGTCAACTGGGCGGCGCCCACGGGCACGGAGGTCACCTACGGCCAGTGGTTCGACAGATTCGATAAATAGGTGTCAGGTGTCAGGGGCCGGGGAATGTGTCCGCCAAAGGCGGACGGATTCTACCAACCAACCTCGCAATGTGAGTTGTATAATCGCCGCCGTAGGCGGCACCGCTCCTGATTCCCGATTCCTGATTCCTTCATATAAATATGAAAAGAATCACTGCCGCCGCAATCCTCTTCATAGCCCTTACCGCGACTTGCCGCGCTCAAATCACCGTGGACTTCGACAAAAAGACCGGGGCCTGGTCCTCCATGGTCTACAACCGCTACAACGTGATATACGAGCCGGGCAAGGACGTTGACATCACCTTCGACGGAAAAAATCTGCCGGAGAAGATGGTTTTTGTGTCCCGGGAGACGGTGGGCGACAAGACGACCGTGGTTCGCCGGGCGGCGGATTGGGAAATCACCACCTACACGGAAGTCCGGGAGGGCGAAGTGCGGCGGCGGGCCTCTTTCAAATGGCTGGGCTCCGCTCCCGTCAAGGTCACCGGCGCTTCCCTCATCATTCCCAATATCCAACTTTCCCACAGCTACAACGACTACCACGACGACTGGTGGATCGTGCCCAGTCAGT
>JAEEGL012017056.1_pt1 | contig 10926 bp, 7 predicted proteins | sample 9134231 | NCBI WGS metagenome assembly JAEEGL01 (sample SAMN16246548, study PRJNA631951) | gut metagenome | biome: gut microbiome; feature: rumen; material: fiber-attached | host: Bos | place: Iran: Karaj | collected 2018-10 | reverse complement strand
TGATAATTTATTGTGTATTTATAAGGACGCTGTTCTTCTTGTGATAAGGACTCATCTATATCCGGTAGTTTAAACTCATATACTTTTAATAATTTATAGAGCTGAAAACCTCCATTGCTTTTGTGCTTAAACGCAATTAGCATATCTAAAGATGCGTAATTTTTGGAAAGATTAAGGAATAACCCCTCTACCTGCGGGTTGAACTCCATGTATATCCTTCCTTTTCCCACTAAATATATTACATCATCGTATAAACTTCTCATTCCCAGGGCTTGTGAATCAAGGTCTTGTACTATGATTAGTTTTCGCTTTAGTTCGATGGCTGCTTCGGCCATTGTGCTATATATTTTATGGCTCTTTGTTCCGAGGATTTCCTCGATTTCCTTTTTATTGATTACAACTGCTCTTACGTTGTACTTGTTGCCATATCCATCTACCTTGTCAATTATCTGATATTCATGACTTAATTTATATATGGAGAGAAGCTCTAACTTGCTTTCTACAAGTGATGTTCGCTCTCTTGCCTGAAGGAAAGCATTTGCGATTGCAACCTTTTTCCCAGAGTATTTTTCTTCAAAGCTTTCAGATTCATTCAAGTCATCATCTCTTAATGATAACTCTGCTGCTTTGGAGAGGATCTCTCCTTCGATTCTTTGTAATTCAACTGATGTATCTGACATTATTTTTCCCTCATGGCAAAAGCCTCTTTTAGTCGTTATCTAGTTTTCAGAATACACCTTACAATTATTTATGTCAACTTATTTACCCCATTTTAGTCGTTACCTATACCCCTTTTAGTCGGCATTAACCTATTTTAGTCGTTATCTTATACCCCTTTTAGTCGATATCAACCTCTTTTTGTCGGTATCTTATACCCCTTTTAGTCGGTATCAACCCATTTTAATCGTTATCTTATACCCCTTTTAGTCGGTATCAACCCATTTTAGTCGTTATCTATACCTATTTTAATCGGCATCAACCCATTTTAGTCGTTATCTATGCCTATTTTAATCGTTTACAATGTTGTGTGCTATACTTTCTTTACCCTCTTTTTTAAGGGTACTGCCCATATAAATCCTGGCATCAGCCTTGATGTTGTTTATATACTTTTATATAACAACATTTTATTATTTTATTATTTTTAGAGTCTGAAGGCCTTTATTTACAGGTGGTTTGAGCGTTCTTTTACGCAAATCGGGGGTTAGTTTACATAAGAAGAGGTAATGCTTACGCAAAACGGGGTAAATGCTACAATTTTCTTTACGCAAAAAGAGGGTTAGCTTTGAACTTTCGGGGATTTGCCTACGCAAAAAGGGGTACCTTACGCAAAAAGAGGCATCCGCTCCAATATCAATAAACAACAACCGGGGTTGTAGATGATCTTCGCATATCTTATTTGTAATAAATATATTTGCAATAACATATTTATAAGTATATACTAAAAATATGTATAGACTAACAGGCTTTGATGCTTATGGGATTCAAAATTATCCCAGGGAGCAGCGGACAATCACAGATATAACAGAGTCAGCTCTTTTAGACGATGTTACCGTATCCCTGAAAGAAGCTGTTCTTTGCTTGATGTATTACTGTAATCTTATATCTGTAGAGAGCATTTATCGTTATATATACCCATCAGAAAGTATCAGTACAGTTAAGTTATTCTTAACTCGATTGAAAAATTCCGGTCTTACTAAATCTATATCTTTATCTTCCGTAGATAACAATACCCGAAAAGTGTACGCCCTTACAAAAAAAGGGTATGAATATTCTTTATCGTTTCTCCGTGTACTTAGTGAATCTGACTTTAAAGAATTTTCTCTTACGCCTAAAACCATACATGATTATTCTGCAGGTTTAAATACTCTTGCATTATTAAATTTAAAAAATAGCCACATTGATTACTTGTCAGAGTACACATTCAAAAACGATATTGTCCTTGATAAAAAGGGAACAAATAATATAGTTCGACCTGATGTTACTTGTCGCTTTTCAGATATTACAGAGCGGAACTACTTCGGTTACATCTTTGTAGAACAGGATATGGGAACTGAAGGCATTCAGATCCTTTTGGATAAAATACTTTCTTACTTATTTTCGGGGATTCTTGTTAGAAACAATATGAATGCCCTTGTTTTTTCATTTAGAGTTAATGGCAATCTGTCTGCAAAGAAGAAAAAGTCTGCTGTAAGGGATATAAAGTCACTAAGTCGTTGCAAGGAGCTTATGCTTGAACATAAGATAAAGACCTTATACTCTTTTTACGAGTCTGAACTTGTTCCTGAAGACCTGCAACTTTTTATTAAAGATTTTTTGATTGAAACAGGCGTTATCGATGTTTCAAACGAGTTTGACTACATACAGTCTAAGGATTTTACTATTAAGGATATTGATAAATACATATGTGATGCAGATAAATTTTGCAATCCTTTTGTAAATAGGGAATCTTTGAAACGGCAATATGAATACTCTTTGAGAAAAAGGGATACCCTTGTTAATCGTATTTCTGTAATTTATGAGGATACCGAGCTTGTTGCTGCACAAAAAACTAATCTTTCAACAGAACAAATAGAGGGACTCCGGAAGGTTGTATATAGTGGTGTTCAGAATTTTTCGTGTGCCACAGAACTTATGCTCAACTATATAGATTTTTTCAATCCTTATTTTTCAAAGGTATACAGTCCGTTGGTTAATGTTATTCTTTCTGAATATCTTGGCCAGAGTAGACTTACTTACAATTACTCCGTTTTATCCGGCGATATTTTTGATGAGCAACTGCCTTACGCTCTATCTTTGAGAAATACATTTACACTTGAAAATGGTGATACACTTTCGTTTGAGCATTCTCATGATATTTTTGCATGGTACAGAATAGCTTATTTCATAGAGGGCAAAGAGCAAGTTCCCACAATGAATAGGCATTTTCTCTTTATAGTTGTTGATTCAGTTGAAGATGCTTACTCTATTGCAAAGAAATATCGCATCAGTTCCGGTTACCAGGAGATGGATTCTCTCGAAAGTGGTTATTATATATTCTTTATTGAAGCAACATCCTTTAGGCAGAGTGAGTCTTCTCTTGTTAGGTACATTAGGAAAGATGTATTTTACCACTCTCCTATCTTTGTATTTCCAGACTTAAATGTAAAGGCAGAGAACAGGCTCTACCTATACGATAGTTAGGGGGATTTTACCATTGGAAGATATAGCAAAAAATGATAACGAGAACAAGAAAATAAAAAATTATCCGTGTTTCAAGTATATACTTAAACACTTAAATCGCATATCTCAAGTTTCTGAATTTGCCAAAAATTATGTTGCGACAATGCACAGAAGGGGCGTGTCTGAGGAACGGTGTATCTCTGGCTTAAGGCTAATGACTTCTGTTCCCGGTGCTTGTTCTATTAAAAAATCAGATTTTTTTGGCGTTTATGGAGATTGCACGGATGATGTTTTATATCAGCAGATAATAACAGATGCAGGTACCAAGGAATATAAGAGCTGTTATGAATATTATAATCAGTTTTCTAAAGCAAAGGGACAAGGTTTCGACAGAAAAAATAGCGTCTGCATGATTTGCCCTTTTAGTAATAGATACGCAGGAAGATACCGCGAATTTGAATATTCCCTTTTGCAGATGCTTTATTCAAAAATAGGTGATCCTGCTGATTTAGATTCAGTATTTTTAAATATTCAGTCAAAATACGCATCTTTTTTAAATACTCTTGCACCGGGAAAAAAGAAGCATTTACCTACTGATTTTGAGCTTATCTCTTGCGTGGATCTGTGCGAACAGTGGCCCGAAAGTACGCCTTGCGTTATGTCCGTAGCGAATATTATGTATCGGGCGATGATGTCAAAAATTAAGGGTGAGTCCTCTCTTGAGGATTGTTTTTACGCTGCTCTTATTTCAAATAAAAAGATTCCCAGCTCAATTACATCTAAAAAAAGTTGGAAGTCAAATGTCTATCGTAATGTAATGTCTGAGGTTAAATCTTCAAAAGAGCTTTCTTACGAGGAGATATTAGACGGTTTTTCTGTTTATTTTGAGTATCTTGCTGATTTTTACAATGCAAATGATAGTGGAGTTAAGCGGTCTTCAAAAAAAGTAGACGCAGGTACATCAGACATAAGTGTTTCTACGACAAAAAAATCAAATGGCGAAGAAGAACTCTCCGACATTCTGGAATATTTATATTCGCTTGATTACCAGGATAATGAATCCAAAATAAGTGGTGATGAAAAATGTGTTACACATTCTGACGAGATAACCACTCAAAATTGTGTTTCAGACACAGAGATTTCTAAATCACAGGATAATGTGTCCCAAATGTGTCCTATTTGTGATGATAAAGCAGACGATCTGCGTGAGTTAGATAATGGGGCATCCGCTGAGGTTTGTAATAACGAGTTGCAGTCTGCATCTTCTTCAGATGCTACTCTCTCATCTTCAGGTTTAGACGGTGTGCTATTTTCAGAGGATGATCTGCCTTTTTCACTTGATGAAGATATTCCTACGGATAATTGCTGTACTGTCAACGAGTCCGAAGAGGACAATGATATTTCAGAGGAACACAATGAAGAAGTTCCTTTAACCAATAATGATTCGGGAACTGTTAGCGATAATGAGGAGACGAATGTTTTAAGAGAAACTGACGAAAAAGACGATTCTTTGAATCCTTTTTTGAATAGGGAGCCTTGCTATCTTGTTCAAGATGATTATTTGGAGCCTTTAGCCTTGAATAGTAAGGATTACTCTTTCTGTAAAGATTTAAAAGACGATACCTCCCTTTTGTATGTTATCGAAAATGATGCCCTTAATAATCAATACATGGTTTGCGAGGTTATTAGGGATGATTATGGGGATACTAAACTGATAATTTATTGCGATAATTCGTACTACATTTACAATCCATCAGAGTCTAATGTTATTTCAAAAACAATTATCACAGCTTTGTTTAATTCAAACAAGGTTAAGAAGATTTGTTTTAATGCTCCGGCGTTATATGCTTTCTCTCAATTTTATGGGTATAACCTTAGAAATTGTGAAGGAATTTTAACAACAGAGCTTGTTATCCGCAATATGAATATCTCAAGTAATATTCTTCCGGATAATGATTACTATAATAATTTTGATTATATAGCACTGCTCTCTCACTACAATATTTCAAAGAGATATATACATAGCCGCTTTGCGTTTAATTCTGAAGAAGATTTCCAGTATCTTACTCTCTGCTCTAACGAAAAGTATGCTTTAGGCTATGTTCGTCAGTCCGTTCTTGCCGGAATGCCATTATATACTTCTGTAAATAATTTACAGAATAAGTATGCCAAGTCTGCAATTAAAATTATGTCTAAAGAGAACTTTAGCAATGAAACAAGCAATCTGGATTTAGTGATCCATCGATTTGTCGATGAATGCTCTTTTAAGAATGTTCTCATGGGTAAGGCCCTGCTCTCTAATTTTTATAATAATGGTGACAAGATTGTCCGTAGTGATACTCCGGGCCAACTTACTTTTGCTATAAAAACTTTAAAGGAGGTCTCAAACTTTTATGAAAATTCCATTGTCCTCTCCTTCTCTTCTAATTCTTCCAAGGATGAGGTATTGAATTTTATGAAATTCCTTTCCTTGTCAGACAATCTTTCTAAGTTGCCGTTTTCAATTATCACAATGAGCGACAGCTCTATTGCTCTTGCTATTCAATCAGGCAAAAATTTCCAAGTGTCTTTTTTCACAAATCAATTTCGAAGATTTTCTATTAAAACCAAGAATCGCACTCTCTCACTTACAATCAAATAGTCTAATATTTGCTTACATTTGCTTTTTTATATTGCAAATTTGTTACAAGTTTGCTTATATTTGAGATTTGCTTTTTTATTGGAATATATCTTTTCTGCTCAAATATTTAACATTTGAAAATATTTGCTTTTCGCTTATTTCCTTTACTGGCTTGACTTTTTTCAAAAACAAATCTAATATAAGATTTAATATTTGCTTTTTGAAAAATTTTAAGGAGGTGCTTTTTATGGAAACAAAGTATGAACCAGAGTCAACTCTTGATGAAAATATTGAAAGCTCCGATTTTTCAGATTCCACTCCTATCTCATCTGATAACATAGAGGTTGTTTCCGGGGAGATAGTCGATAATGAGGACAGGTATCCCGATGATACTCTTTTTAAAACTGGTCAGGTCGCTGCTTTTTTAGGAATGGATCCTCAGATGATAAGAAATTCTCTTAATCTTGGTCTTTCCCAATTTGTTGATATAAAAAATTATGGGGACAAAGGCTCAGTTCGTAAATGGACTAAACAGAATATCAAAGATTATCGTGCTCTGCTTGAACTAAAAAAGAAAACCGGTATGACCTTTGAACAACTGATCGAGTATAAGAATCATCCCGAATCAGCTCTTGTTGCAGCCAAAACTGATGATAAGGCTTTTGAAAGGCTGATGGTCGCAGTTCGTAAAAACATTAACGAATCCATTAACGCTATTACTACTGAACAGAGTAAACGCATGGAATCTCTTATTGACGAAAAGTTTCAAAATAACTTTTCGCAGCTTAACACTACTTTAGAACGCTCTCTCGCTCACCAGGAAGAAATTACCCTCTTGAAGAAAGAAGAAGAAATAAAGGCACAGGAGAAGAATGAAAAATCTTACGAACTTTTGTTGCAACAACTTGCTCTGGTTACAGAAAAACTTGGAGCATTAGAGGATGAAAACAAAAGGGTTAATGAACGCCTGGAGACACTTTCTTCTGAGAATAAAACTCTTACCGAACAGAACGAGATCCTGCTTGAACAAACAAAGAAGAAAAAAGGATGGTTTTTCAATAGGTAAACCACTCTCCTTTTTCAAATATCTCATTTTTATCTCCACCTACGGGGCATCATACTAAGTGATGCTCCGTTTTTTCAAATATAACCAAATTTAATCAGGTTTATCTTTTCGGGGCACTCTCCTACTCTCGCAAATCTTATTATATTTGCTTACATTTGCTTTTCGCTATTTATATGCAAACCCCCAAATCCTTTTATATTTGCTTACATTTGTTTTTTAATTTTGCAAATATTACAAACATATAGAGTTTGTTTTTAACCAAACTGCAAACATTTGCCTTTGAATTGAAAGCAACTGCAAATATTTGCAGTTTGGATTTGAAATTTTTGTTATTTTAAGCCTTGGCTTTTTCAAATATAACCAAATTTAAAAACATTTGGAAATTTAACAACACAGATAAAACACATTTAGTACACGGAAAGGACACATTTATTCTATGATTTACACAATTAGGACACATTGAGGACACAAACAGAACACATAGCATGAATTATTTAAGTGGGAATTATTGACAAGCAGTGAGAGTGTGGTAAAATAAATCACATATAGAACAGTTTGTTTTCAAACAAAAAGCAAATATTTAAAGTTTGAATTTAGAAAAACAACAAATTTGATATGTTAGGAGGACATATTTTATGGCAACACAGACAAAAGACAGCAAGATTTTCCTTTCAATCGATCCCGGTTTTGACAGTATTAAGGTTGTTTCAAACGGCGGTCTGATGTTTAAGGTACCAAGAGATGTAGTTGATATCACTGATAGTAATTTCTATGGTGAGAGAGGAGCGGGTTACTTAAAGGCGGTAGGATGCGTGGAAGGAAAGGAATACCTCGTCGGTGAATGGGCTACAAGGCAGCTTTCAGATACCACATTATCAGATAATAGTGGTGATATTGAAAGACAGGCAAGTTTCGAGTCATTGGCAAGTTTTGAATCCCCGGAGATGAAAGTTGCTATTTTAACCTGTATAGGTAAGGCTTTAGTAACTTTAGCACGAGATGAAAAGAATGTTCTTGCACTTAAAGAGAGAGAAGATGGTAGCTTTGATCTTCTTACAACACAGGCATCTATCGGTGTTGGAGTAGCATTACCTCATTCAGTGACAACATCATCGCAGCCGTTTATTAAAGAATGGCTTGATAGGGAGAATACCTTCGTAATTGAGGATGAGAGCGGCGCATACCACATCACAATTAAGCCCGATTTTAGCGTCATTAACAGCCAGGTAATATTAGCCATGGTCGGTGCGATAACAGATGAAGAGGGTAATACATCCCCCGATGCACTTATCAATGTTCAGGATCGTAATTCTTTACCTGCAATCGTTATAGATGGCGGATACAGAACCCTCGGAAGATTCCTTCTTACATCTGCTATGGGTGTTCAGGATGGCGAATCAAATCAGACATACGCTATGCGTAATATACACCAGAGGGTTGCTGATAAGCTCAGAAAAGATTGTGGAAGAGATGATATAACTCCCAAAAAGATTAAATATCTGTACGAAAACAACGAATCACTTCATTACATCGATAAAAAAGGGCTTGGAGCAGAAGAGAATGTTGTAAATGCCGTTAATGACGAGGTTATGAATGTATGCAAGGATCTAATTGACGAGCTTTATCACAAGTATAATAACCTTCTTGAAATTAAAACTCTGCTTGTAACGGGTGGAACGGGTGCTGCTTACTACGAATATCTTAAAAAGGCCCTGTCTGAGAGAAGATTAACATGGGTGAATGTTGTACTTACCAAATATGAGTTCTCTGGTAAAGCAATTTCCCCGGAATATGCAATAGCCGTAGGACTTTACAAGGCAATGCTTCACACTTCGAATAAATAAGAGGGAAATGCTATGGAGTATAAGTTTAGCGAATTTGTAACGGAGCCCACAAAAGAATATTTTAACGGTCTTGTTCGGGATTTTGTGCCGAAATCACAGAAAAGTTATGCTCTTGTAGTAGACGAAATATGTGTCTTTTGCAAGAAAGATTTTCAAGAGATCCAGAGGGACGATTATCTTAAATACCTCGATGCTCTTAGGGAAGCTGTTCTTGCAAAGGCATATAAACCTCAAACTGTTAACCGAAGGATAGCAGTTTTGCGAAGTTTCTCCGAGTATCTTAATGATAGGACTTTCGGACTGCATGAAATCTTTGTAGAGAACTACGACAAATACCACGAAGAAAGCAGTGTCAGAATATCCAGCGTACCAACCTGGAGAGAACTTGACCGTGTTCTTGGGATAGCGAGAGAGTATTCTGATGGATTTTATGCTCTTTGTGTAATTGTTGTAAAGATGGGCGTATCTATTGATAAGGTGGTGGGGCTTAGATATTGCGACATAATTCTTGGCCCCGACGGAGAGTTTGCAGGATTAGATTTTAAGGGTCTGCATCATAAGAAATCGTATTCGGTGCCTCTTCCTAAAGATGTTGCCGCGATTTTATCTGCATACCTTTCAAAAAGGGGAGAATTAAGCCCATTTAGCCATCTTTTCTTAGGCGAACGAGGGAATAAGCCTTTATCAGTTAGAATGGCTGAAATACGCCTTAAAACACTTCAAGAGAAGGCTGAGTGTACTAAAGTGTTTAAATTCAGGGATTTAAAGTCAAGGGGGCTACTTGCTTTAACAAGTACAGAATGCTCAATGGAAGAGCTCGAGGAGTTCTCAGGCTTAAGCAGAAAGGCTTTAGAGAAATATAAGAGAGTGGCAAGTATGCCTTGCCCAGCAGATTTAACGAACATAAGGTATGTGTAATGGCACGAAAAGAAAATAGCGTATTGGTACGATACAATCAAATAAAAGATCCTCAATTCGCTGCTTTTATCGACTGTGTAAAGGGAACAAGAGAGGTATCAGAGTATATCAGCCTGTTATTGAAAATATATCTCATGCATGGAAAAGTATACCCTGTTGTAATTGGCGATTTTAGAGTTTCTGAGGGAATATCTTTACGCAAAGAACAAAATATGCTCTTAGACAAAATGGCTCTTTCAGAATTAGAGAACTTTTGTTCTAAAAACGGCTTAAAAAAACCTGCTACGGTAAGAGATATTGTCTCGCGTTTTGTTGTTTTCGATGAATGTCCGGTCCATATCGAAATGGGAATAGATGAGCTTCGCCAGAAATTTATCGGTCTTAGCAACAATTCTTCAAAATTTGCCGAAAAAAGCAATATAAATCCAAACATTGCAGTAAATACAAGGGTTTCAGAGGTTTCAAATATGGCAGATTTGCCTGCTGAAGATTCCCCTATTGTTAGTACGGAAACTGTAAATGGGACAGTAGACGAGGGCGTTTCACAGATGAAAAAGAGGGAGGATTCCTCAAAGGGAGATGCCGTGGATATGTTACTGAACTGGTTTAAGCAGTAGAGAAATCTGCTGCTTTTTTAATGAGGTGCGGCACGTGTTGTAAGGATAGACTATTATGAGTGGGGATATTAAGTGCAAATTAGGGGATTAATTTATGGGAAAATCCGTTGGCAAAATTCCATCGGCATGATATGATACATATATGGAAATAATGGAGGGTTAGTTTATGCCAAGTATAAAACCGGTTTCAGCATTAAAGAATTACACAAGTATAGTCAATGAAGTTACTTATGGAAATAGAGTCTATTTTACAAAAAATGGTCATGGAACCTGTGCTTTGGTAGACATGGCAGAACTTGATGAGTTAGATAAACAAAAAGCTCTTCTACAGCTTATGACAAAGTTAGCAGAAGCGAAAGTATCTGTAAGGGAAGAAGGTACTATTTCTGCGGATGATCTTGAGAAGGAGCTTGGACTGTAATATGAGATACAAGTTGGAATACTCACAGATTGTTCGTAGAAAGCTTAAATCTCTGAAGTTGTATCTCTCAGAACAGTATGGAGAGATTTTTGCAAAGTCCGCAGTAAAGAGAATAACAGATAGAGCCAGAGACCTGCAGGGAAATCCGGATATAGGTGTAGATTTGTCTACAAAATACGAGATTGATACGGACTACAGGGAACTATATGTAAATCATAATCACTTGTTTTACTACAAGGACAAAGATACGATTATCGTCGCGGAAATGTTCGGAGAGAAAG
>JAEEGL011001540.1_pt1 | contig 10926 bp, 9 predicted proteins | sample 9134231 | NCBI WGS metagenome assembly JAEEGL01 (sample SAMN16246548, study PRJNA631951) | gut metagenome | biome: gut microbiome; feature: rumen; material: fiber-attached | host: Bos | place: Iran: Karaj | collected 2018-10 | reverse complement strand
TCCAGGATTCCGCCAGCGACGGAACGATCTCCGCAGTTCCATCGGGACCGATTTCCGTTTCTACCAATCGGTTAAAGCCATTCTGGGCAATTGTGTAATATAGAGACGTACATTGAAAATCAAGCGTATCCGGATCATCTTCAATCACAATCAGATATCCGGAGGTATCCGTTTCTTCCGATTCTTCTACCGCATCAGATAATACATTTTGTGCGGAACAACCCGAAAGAAATACAGTCATCGCCAGCAGCGAAGAAATGGAAAAAGTGGTATGTGTCATAAACGAACTTCTCATAAAGGCACCTGCCAGAATGTTCTTGAAAATGGATTATCAAGTGGCCGATCACAGTCGTTTCACCGGATCTGATAAGCCAATTATACAGTTTTTTAATATATAAGTACGAGTAATAGTGAATTCTTGCTTGGTTCCCTAAATTTAATTTATCCTCCATTTTTAAACCATGTGTATCTCTCAGAAGCTGTAAATACTGACACTGTAAAAGATCAATTTCTCATTTGGTTTGAAGAATGAAGGGTAGTTGATTTATAATTTTTTTTAATCGAAATCTGTAGGGGCAGATTATTCAATGCATTCACTGAGAACAAAAATAACGGCAGTAATGATCAGCGCGATTATGATCACAATGATTATCGCGACGGTTTTTGGCGTTGCTGCGATCCGTGATATCGGACAGAAAAACTCAGAAAAGATACTGATGCTACTGTGTGAAGCAGGAGCGAAGAATCTTGATGTATTACTTCTCGATGCGGAACAGGATGTTGAGACGATCTCGGCCTATGTGGAAGCGGATCTTACCGCATTGGATGATGAAAGTCTGTCTGCACATCTTAACCGGGTCAGTGATTTCTTCAAACGGGCCCTTTATAAGACAAACGGCATAATCACGTACTACTATCGGATCGACCCGGCCGTATCCCCCAATGTAAAGGGATTCTGGTTTGTAAATGAGGACGGGGAAGGCTTTCAGGAACATGAAGTGACGGATATTACGCGTTATGATACCGAAGATACTTCACAGCTGGTGTGGTTTACCGTCCCCAAGGCAACCGGGAAATCTGTCTGGCTGCCGCCGTATATTACCGATAATCTCGATGCACGGGTCATCTCCTATAACACACCGGTCTATCTGAACGGCAGGTTTGTCGGAGTGATCGGTATCGAATTGGATTACTCCTTCATGGCAGAAGAAGTAAACAATATAACGCTCTATGAGAACGGTTATGCATTTGTTAACGATGAGGCAGGTACGCTGATCTACCATCCGCGCATGGATGTCATGACCATGGAAACACCGCCGGTAACACCGGAAGCGTTTCGGGGCAGCAGGAATACAATCATTAACTATACCTTCGATGGGGTAAAGAAGATGGCGGTAAGTCTGCCTTTGGTCAACGGAGACTGGCTGAATGTTTCGGTTCCGGTCAATGAGATCAATGCCGTATGGCAGAGATGGGTCAGAGCAATCATTATCGCGTTTGCGGTATTACTGATATTATTTATTTTTTTCATCATGAGATATACCAGGCGGATCACAAAACCGCTGCAGGATATCACAAAGGTGGCAGAAGAAATTGATGCCGGCAACTATGACCATAAACTGGATTACTCCGGGGATGATGAGATCGGTATCCTGACCCGCACCTTCAGCCGGGTCGCACAGAACTTAAAGCGTACCATTACCGATCTTAACGATCTTGCCTATGCGGATGCCATGACATCTCTTCGCAACAAGGGTGCCTTCGACATCTTCATGAATAATCTGCAGATCGAATGCAATGAGAACCGGGAGAATCTTGTATTCGCGATCATTATGTTTGACTGCAACAGTCTGAAAGCCATAAATGATCAGTACGGGCATGATAAAGGCGATATCTACCTGAAAGAGACAGCGAACATCATCTGTGATGTATTTAATCACAGTCCGGTATTCCGGATCGGCGGAGACGAGTTTGCGGCACTTCTGGAAGATGGTGACTATGAAAACCGGGATGCACTCCTGAACGAGTTTGACAGAAGATGTGCGGAAAAACAGAAACAGAAAACCAATGCCTGGGAAAAGGTAAGTGTAGCCCGCGGTATGGCTGCCTATGACCCGAAGGAAGATGACACGGTATATGATGTCGTACGGCGTGCAGACCGTCTGATGTACGAGAATAAATGGAATTACAAAAAGACACTTGCAGGATCGAAATCATCGGAATCACGCTAAAAATAAAACAGAAGCACAGTGCGTGCTTCTGCATGGAAATGTAAGAAAGAAGGATGCCCTTGGGAAAAGGGCATCCTTTACTTCGAAGTGTTTGGATCTGCTTAGTAGATCGACTCAATGAACTGATAGTCTTCTTCCAGCTCTGCAGCACTGATATCAGCGTTGTCGCAGCGGACAGACCACCAGTACTTGATATCACCAACACTGTAGTTCTTACGCTTAAAGAAAGCCACATAGTCTCTGAGCAGGGCTTTGCGTGATCCGGACATACCGCCGCTGACTTTTTCCAGTTCCTGAGCTTCCAGTTCCAGCTTTTCAAAAATTTCTCTGTTTTCCATACTTTACCTCCAGTTTTTTCTTAAGTGATTATTAGTAATTGACCAACGATTAAACCCCCAACGGAGTTGGGGCGAACGGAGTAAGCAGTAGCGTTGAACAGAGTACCAAAATAGAAAAACCTCGGCTTAATATGGAAGCATGTCTAGCAAACCGCTACATAGAAAGTCGAGGTAATCCACATGGACAATCAAAGTTTATCTCATACAAAGTACAATTGCACGTACCATGTAGTTTTTATCCCAAAATATCGAAGGAAAACAATGTATGGATCTCTGCGTACAGATGTCAGGGATATTTTGAAGAAAGTATGCGATATAGAAGGAATCCAGCTGATAGAAGGTGCAGTATGTGCGGATCACGTTCACATCTACATGGCAATTCCACCGAAGATGAGTATATCTACAGCAATGTCGAAACTGAAAGGAAAAAGTGCGCTAATGATATTCGATAAATATCCTCGATACCGAGACAAAAATGGTCGCCATTTCTGGGCTCGGGGATACTACGTAGAGACAATAGGCCAAGTGAACGAAGAAACAATCAAGAACTATATCAAGGAATAAGAAGACGGCGATAGGATAGAAGGATAGCGAGAGAAAGCGGTCGCTAGGCCTCGCCTTTAGGCGAAACGACAAACTGCCCGGAGGGCATTCCGCAAACCACCAGCAGGACTGGTGGTCATGACTTCTATATTGATATCCGGTCTATGCGTTCCGGCCGGACTCAGTTTCATCCGTTTTTTATGAATTCCCGGGAGCTTTGCGGAAGGATATCTTATGGAACTGCAGCAGCTTCCCCGTAAGGTATTTTCTCTCTTCGTTGTTGCTGATGAGATAGATCTCCATGGCGCCCCAGAACGGAACGGTTGCCATGATATCGAGAATATAGGCAATGATACTCTTCAGTGTTTCATTTGCGAACGGAACGTATTCCAGCCCGATGGAGACCAGAATGAATACCAGACCGATTCCGCACAACAGCAGGGCAAGACTATTCTGATCTTTCTTCTGCCGTTTTTTCACGGCGGATTCCATCAGCACATTTTTCCGGAAGATCTCTTCCAGTTCCTGTTCATTGTATTCTTCCAGATCCGAAAACAGAATCTCCAGATCAACTTTGTAATGTTTTGGCGTCAGGTCAAACGCATGAAAGATTTCGCCAAAAAACGATTCATCGATGAACGGAATCTTCGTTACCGTGTTCTCACGAAAAATATCACTAGGCTTTTCATATTTCATCCGGATAAACGCGATTTTATTCTCCGGATCCAGATCCAGGAATTCGCTCTCGATACTCGCATTCTGTTTCATCGTTCGTTCCCCTGCATAACAACTGTTTCGTTTACACTGTACTATCGTATTCCCTGATTGTTTTCGTTTCAATATTCCGATTCCCCGACATGAAAAAAACAGGATATTTTTCGGATATCCTGCTGTGTTTCCTTGATTCCTGTCAAGAACCGGTTCCCCGGTATTCCACGCACATCATCGTGAGGTCATCAAACTGCTCTGCGTCTTTTACAAATTCATTCACACTGTGCCGTACTTCCATGAGAATTTCATACGGCGTACCATCACCTTTCTGATTCAGCGCATCTATCAGACGGTCGGTACCGTAAAGCTCCATTTCCTTACTGGTTGCCTCCGGAACACCGTCCGTGTATAAGAAGATCTTGTCGCCGGGATCCATCTGGATTTCATATTCGGAATACGATACTCCTTCCATAATACCGGTCGCAATATTGTGCTTCCCCTTCATCAGTTCAAACTTTCCGTCCTTCTTTCGGAATGCAGGATATTCATGACCGGAATTAACGGCTTTCATCTGTCCGCTGGAGACATCCAGTATTCCAAACCAGATCGTAACAAACATCTCTTCCTTGTTGTTGGCACAGATCATTTTGTTCGTCCGCTTCATGATTTCCGCAGGGCTGCCGCCGATCGAAGCGCAGTTCTGAAGAATCACCTTGGAAATCATCATAAACAGGGCACCGGGTATGCCCTTACCGGACACATCCGCAATCACAATTCCCAGATGATCCTGATCAATAAAGAAGAAGTCATAGAAATCTCCTCCGACCTCCCGGGCCGGATCCATAACGGCATAGATATCCACATCGCCTCGTTCCGGGAATGCCGGGAAAATACTTGGCAACATACTGCTCTGGATCTTGGAAGCCAGTTCCAGTTCCGCAGTGATACGCTCATTCTCCTTGGTGATCTGCTCAATACTGTCGATATAGTGATCGATCTCACTGGTCAGCTCGATAAAGTCCTCGGACAGCTGTCCAATTTCGTTCTGGCGGATCGCAGCCGCACCTCTTTCGGAAAGGATCCTGTTCAGGTTTCGGTTGACCTCTCCGCTGTTTTTGGTTTCGGTATACAGGTTAATATTTTTCAGGATCTGTTCCAGTGGACGGATGCCGAAGAAGTACAGAAAGCCCATGATGAGCTGTACCAGAATGAACTGGTAAAAGACCGCATATCCGGTTCCGAACCTTGCGGAATCCTTGATATCCGCATTCATGGATGTGATCTTATAGGAAACACCGACCAGAACCGCATGGCTATCAAATTCATACAGCATCCGGTAATAATCCGCGTAATTTCCGCTGTAATCGTAATTCCCGTTTTCATAACCCGCGGTTTTATCCTGCCTCGATTTTTCCACCGCATCCCGCATCGCTTCCTGCATCTCCGGCCGGCCTTCCGCGGATATGACATTGCCAAGCGGATACACCTCGTGATAGTTGGTTCCGCGGACGGAATCCTGATCCGCAGCAGACAGCAGGAAGGTCTGCTTCTGATACGGTTCCTTTCCCGTTTCGGTATCGGTCACGAAACAGTACAGATAATTCACTTTATAGTTCTGCTTGATTTCATTCAGCCTTGTGATCAGCCAGGAATAGGCAATTTCTGCATACAGTTTCTGATCCTCTTCCGATAAAGCCTTTATTTCTTCTTCGGAGGCATAGCGGATCTGAAGATCCGGCTGGTGCTCTTCCAGCAACTGTTCTTTTTCTTTTGTTTTTACACTGTCTGTAAAATCGACATCATACTCAATATCCATGTCATCACAGTGTTCATACCAGTACTTCAGCAGCCAGCTGTAAGCCGGATACTCTTTGATTGAAAGCGAAGCTTCTCCTGCGATCTCGGTCGCAAAACGGGCTGCTTCATTCTTTTTGGATTTCTCCGCCAGATGGGACTGCGAAAAATAGGTGATAATACCGATCACCACCATTCCAACCATTACCATCAGATAAATCTGCAGGATAATACCGGTTTTGGATTTCTTTTTTTCGCTCGAATTATCCATGACTGCATCATACCAAAAATCATTTTCAGAAGCACTCTGCGAATGTGTGCATACAGAAAAAAACGGCACCCATCCGGGAGTACCGTTTCAAAACGACCTGCATTCCCCGTATTCCGCAAGACAGGAATACCCGTCCCTGCCTTGATCAGACAGGCGAAGGATCTTACAGGGATATCCGCATACCGTCATTGTTTCGTTCATTTCAGTTCGTTGGTATGTTTTGCCTTTTCCGCCTTGCGCCAGTCATCACGATAGCCGCTCAGCGCATCGACGAACCGTTTTGCGACATAATGCGGACGCGTAATCGCACTTCCCACCACGACGGCATGACAGCCGACGAAAATGCACTTCATCGCATCTTCCGGTGTATACAGATGGCCTTCCATGATCACAACCGCTTTGCCTTCCATTTCCCGGCACATCTCTGCGACCATGCGGTAGTCTGCGCCTTCAATATTTGCGGTTTCCTTCGTATAGCCGTACAGCGTCGGCGCTACGATCTCCGCACCGTTATCGGAAGCACGTTTGGCTTCTTCAATATTTGAAACATCCGCAAAGATCAGATGATCCGGATACTTGACCCGTACCTCTTTGATGAGATCCCACGCCTGTGTTCCTTCGTGGGTGATCTGTGCCGTACAGTCCAGCGCGATAATATCGCAGCCGGCTTCAACAATGGCATCCACTTCCTTCATGGTCGGTGTAATGAATACATCCGTATCGTCATGCCATACTTTGTACAGTCCGATGACCGGAAGATCCGGAATCGCCTTCTTGACCTTACGGATCTGTTCCGGAGAATTCAGGCGCAGTCCGACGGCGCCTGCCCATTTTGCACACTCGGCCATTTTGACAACCATGTCTTCGGTATAGATCGGCTCGTCCTTCTGGGTCTGGCAGGATACGATCAGGCCGCCTTTCAGACTCTCAAGCAGTGCTTTCTTTTTCGGATCAGTTGTAATCATTGTTATTTTTCCTCCACTATCATGATATTCTTCGGCAGTTTCCGATGTCCGGTTTCACTCGTAAAGACTGTTTTAAAATCGGTAATCCCCGCATACGTACATGCCGCTTTCTGATCAAATTTACTTCCGTCAATCAGCAGATAACAGATTTCACTCCGTTTCATGGCCGCTTTTTTCTGACAGGCCAGAGCGAAGTCTGCCACCATGACTTCTCCGGTTTCAAGATCAACGCCGTTAGCACTCATGAATGCGGCGTCAAAATGATAATACTCCAGCATTTCTGCGGCATATTCCCCGCCATTCATGTCATATTTCGGGTCATACTGTCCTCCCAGCAAGTATAAAGTGCACTTGGCGTTTTTGGGGAAGCGCTTCAGAAGATATACGGAAGGTGTAACGATCATTACCTCCCGTTCCGCAAGTTCATCGATCAGAAACGCGGTCGTTGTACCGGAGTCCAGAAAGATCCGGGATCCGTCACGGATTTCACGGGCAGCCCGATGCGCGATTCGTTTCTTTTCCCGTACATGAACCGCTCCTTTTTCGGATACTGCCGGTTCTGCTTTCTTAACCAGCCGTTCCTGAATTTCCGGCAGCGTCGCTCCGCCATGTTCCCGCACCAGCAGGCCTTCCTCCTCCAGTGTACAAAGGTCACGCATGATACTGGAGCGAGAGGTATTCAGTTCGTTCATCAGATCCCTCACATGGACGAATCCGTTTCCCCGGATCTTTTCCATGATCAGGACATGACGTTCTTTTTCCAGCATTCTCTATCCCCCAATCGTTACGAGTTCATCCCGGTATTGTTCCAGATCCTTTGCGGATATGGATGGCTCCGCTTCATATGCATAGTCTCTCTGAAGCTGGTGCCACTTGGTCTTTCCAAGGTTATGAAACGGCAGAAGATTCACCGCCTGAACCGGATGCGCTTTGATAAACGACAGGATCTCATCAAGATTCCCGCGGTTGAATCCGGGAATGACCGGAACTCTTGCGATTACATCCTTTCCCCGCTTCTCACACAGGTATTCAAAGTTTTTCCTGACCATTTCAAACGGTGCTCCGGTCACCTCATACAGTTTTGCCGCATTCACATGCTTGATATCAAACAGAAAGAGATCGATATACGGTTCTGCCTGATGGAACAGCGACGGTTCACAGACACCGGTCGTTTCAATCGCCACATGCAGACCGGATTCCTTTGCCTGCTTGATCAGAGCGACTGCGGCTTCTTTCTGAAACAGCGGTTCTCCGCCGGAGAATGTCACTCCCCCGCCGCTTTCCTGATAGTAATCGAGATCCTTAAGCACTTCCTTCAGGATCGCATCATTTTCCATGTATGTTCCGTTTATGGAAAGCGCATTGTTCAGACAGTGATCAACACATTGTCCGCAACGGTCACACTGACCGCGATCCATCTGAAACGTCTGTTTTTCAAAGTGAATCGCATGCATGGGACAAACCGATTCACAGACCCGGCAATGAACGCATTTGTTTTCCATATGCATCAGCACCGGTTCTTTCTGCCAGGTCTCAGGATTTGCACACCACGGACAATGAAGCGGACATCCCTTCAGAAATACGGTTGTACGGATTCCCGGTCCGTCTTTGGTCGCAAACCGTTCAATATTCGAAACACTAATCATAGAGTTCTCTGCTCAGCAGTTCTTCCTGCACATGACGGTCAAGATTAACGAATACCGCGCTGTAGCCGGCTACCCGGACAATGAGATCCTGATGGTTCTCTGGATGGATCATCGCATCTTCCAGCTCACCCGGATCCACGCAGGTGACCATCAGCTGACAGCCGCCCTTTTTGAAATACGTCTTCCACATCGCCCGGACCTTCGCTTCATCTTCTTTCATCATCCTGGGGGTGAATTTCATGTTCTGAACGCTTCCCGCATGATACTTCGCATCAAACTTCGCGAGGGAATTCATACAGGCAGTTGGTCCGTTCTTGGCGGCACCTCCGACCGGATTATTCGCCGGGTTCATGTACATGCCTTTCTTTCTTCCGTCAAGACTTGCATCGGTCTGAAGTCCCCAGTCGCTGTTGGTCTGATTATTGGAAATGACGATGAGATAGTAACCAAGACCTGCTTCGATTCCGCGGTCACGGATACCTTTTGCGACATATTCATAGAGTTCGTTTGCCAGCGCATCGACGTCTTCGATATCATTGCCGTATTTTCCCTGGGCAAGCAGGTCTTTCTGAATAAGTGCGTTCTCTCTTCCTTCAAAATTCGCCAGGGCAGCGTCATTCAGCTGCCGCAGCGTATACTTCCGTTCTTCAAATACCAGCTTTCTGATCGCATAGAGTGCATCGGATGTATTGATATTTCCATACGTCTCATTCGTTCCTCCAAGGATCTCCACACCGCCGTCGAGCAATGCTTTTCCTCTGGCAATACAGTCATCCATCAGGATCGAAGTAAACAGGAAGCTCACCTCACGGTTCATTACTTCATAACTGTATTTCTGTGCCTGTACGCTTAGATCAAAATAGTAATCCAGCAGTTCCTTATACTGATCGAAGAACTGTTCAAACGTCTGGAATTCCTCCAGCTTCTTTACATGAACCGGGCCGGCTTTATAAATCCCGTCCATCGGATCGATTCCTTCATTCAGTGCCATCTGCAGGATCTTCAACAGATTCAGCAGCGTATTGGGTGTACCGGTGCTTTTCCCCTGTATGACATATTCCGTACAGCCAAACGGCACATACTGTTCTGCGATCTTCCGGTCTGCCCGCATGCCCCACATAACGGCAGGAACATTGACATCATCGTTATACAGGGTCGGATAGGTATGCCCGGACGCAAGACATTCATAGGCCAGATCAAGAAGTTCCTTTGGTGTTGTGGAATCAAACCGCAGGGTAAACTGCGGCTCAACATATTTTGTACTTCGGCAGACCTCAAGACAAAGCCGCGCAAACAGATCACAGGCCTCCGGGTCTTTTCTTCCCTGCCCGCCGACAATAATCCGCCCGTTTACGGTTGTCCTTCGGTTTTCAATCAGGGTCCAGAGGGAACGCACGATTTCCCGCGCCTCTTCCCAGTTCAGGGTTCCATTCTCCAGATCCTTCTTCAGAAACGGTCCCAGCACGATATCCAGTCTTCCGTAATTGATACAGCCGGCACACAGGGCAAACAGCCACATCAGCTGCAGTGCCTGACGGAAGGTTTCCGGTTTATGATCGAGCAGGTACACCAGGTCCGCTTTCATCTGTACCAGTTCCTTCATCCGCTCCGAATCGGCATCTGCCATGGCGTTCTCTGTCAATTGAATCTGTTTCAAAATGACATCCCTGAACAGATCCATCGCTCCGATACATGCCCGAATGAATTCATTATCTTCCGCACGCTTCAGCTCCTCGCAGATCCCTTCGATTCCAAGATTCACCAGCTTTTCATAATCCAGCATCATGCCGGAAAGACGGGCGGTCGCCATAAACGGATATTTACAGTCAATAAAACGGCCGGTCGTGGTATCGTTCAAAACGTCATTGCAATACAATGCCTTGACGTCATGGTCCTGCCAGTAGTCATACAGTGCCATGGCTCTGGCTTTTTTCGCCGGATCTTCAAACCGTTCGGAAAATGCGCGCAGTTCATGAAAGACGCAGTAATGACCGACGCCGCCGATCGACGTCACCGATCCAAATCCGATCGGCAGGAAATCCAGTCTTCCGGCGATCCGGTCCTGTCGTTCAATACTGCGGAACATGGTCGGAAAAAGAACCTTCAGACAATTCAGTTCACGCTCTGCCTTGTTCAGATTCAAACTTTCCTGATGAGCCCGGGTATAAGCCTCCATGATCTCAAGCTGCTCATCGAGTGTCTTTTCCGATGGGAGCCGTTTGGATACGTTTACGTTCTGTGCTCCTTCAATATTGATTCGCGCCATTTCCGCTACCTCTCTTCATTTTCAGTATAATCCAGCTCTCTCAAAAAACAACCACAATGATTCATTTTTGTTCATTTTTGTTCATATTCAGACAGAACAAAAGAGGCGTTCTGCCTCTCTGCTCTCTTTCCTTTTATTCTGCCCAGAAGAGACGGTTCGCT
>JAEEGL010719772.1_pt1 | contig 10926 bp, 14 predicted proteins | sample 9134231 | NCBI WGS metagenome assembly JAEEGL01 (sample SAMN16246548, study PRJNA631951) | gut metagenome | biome: gut microbiome; feature: rumen; material: fiber-attached | host: Bos | place: Iran: Karaj | collected 2018-10 | reverse complement strand
CATTTACGGTGAACACCTCCCAGTTACTCTGTTGGCTTTTTCTAAAGGACAGTTTGATTATACACGATTGATTTGCCGGTTTCAACAAAAAGATGCAGATCACCTCACAAAATCATGGGGATAATCGACAAAAAAGAGCGGCTTTCTAAGCCGCTCTTTCCATGATTCCGTCCCGCTCCGTCAGGAGTGCGCTTCTCCGTCCTCTTCTTCGGCCAGGGAGGAAATGATCTCCTCGATCTCCGTCCAGCCATGGACGCGGATCATGCCGTTGGCCGCCGCGTCGTAGCTCTCGTTGTGGGGCGCGGTCATCAGGATCTTCACGTAGTCCCCACCCTCCAGGTTGTGCACCCCGTCGTCGATGAGCACGTCGCCCCGGATCAGCTGTTTGTGCCAGGTGATGATGACCTGCTGCCAGGAGATGCCGGGAAAGCACCGGAACAGCAGATCGTTCATCTTCTCCGGGACGGATTCGTGGGGCGTGGCCGTCACGATATAGACCTCGTGGCCCGCGTCCATCAGCCGCTGCACGGCCTCCGGCGCGCCGGGCATGGGCTCCACGGTCTTCCAGAACCCGGGCCGCATGGGAACGGAAAAGACCTGCTCCCGGGTCAGCCCCGGGAACGCGGCGGACACGTCCCAGGCCTTCACGTCCTCATAGGCCGTATCCGTGCCGTAGAGTCTGTTTGCGTCCCGGACCCACGCCCGGAGCAGCTGCTCGATGGTGTCGTCCATGTCGATAAGGATCGTCAGCTTTTTCATAAGGACCCGCTTTCTTTATCTTCCCAGCTTCATGCCGGTCCGGAGGAGGCGGAACATGCGTACCGCCGCCTGATAATACAGCTCCTCCGCCCGGTCCATGGCCTCTTTGAGCGGCATGGGCGCGTCCACGGCGGTCATGATCGAATCGATGCCGCAGTCATAAATGCCCGCCGCGTCCCGGCCCAGGGACCCGCTGAGCCCCACCGCCGGCACGCCTTTGGCCCGTGCCCGCCGGCCCACGCCCTGCATGACCTTGCCGAAACAGCTCTGCCAGTCGGTCCGGCCCTCCCCGGTTACCACCAGATCCGTGCCCTCCAGCCGACTGTCAAAGCCGATCAGATCCAGCACCGTGTCGATGCCCGAGCGGAGCTCTCCGCCGAGGAGCACGGTCAGCGCCGCGCCCAGGCCGCCCGCCGCCCCGGTGCCGGGGATGGCGTCCGGGTCCGCGCCGAACTGCCGCCGGATCACGTCCCGGTAGTTGATCATGCCGGCCTCCAGCCGGGCCAGGGCCTCCGGCCCGCCTCCCTTTTGGGCTCCGAAAGTATACGTTGCCCCGTCGGGGCCGCAGAGGGGGTTCGTCACGTCGCACATCACGGTGATCTTCGCATCCCTCAGCCGGGCATCCAGGCCGGAGAGGTCGATCTGCCGGACCTTTTCCAGATCCTCCCCTCTGCCCTCCAGCTCCCGGCCGGCCTCGTCCAGGAACCGGCCGCCCAGCGCCCGGACGCAGCCCATGCCGCCGTCGTTGGTGGCGCTGCCGCCGATGGCCACGGCCAGCTCCGTGAAGCCCTGCTCCAGGGCGTGCCGGATCAGCTCCCCGACGCCGCAGCTGGTGGTCCGCAGCGGGTCCCGCTTCTCCGCGGGGATCAGGGTCAGGCCCGAGGCCGCGGCCATCTCCAGCACGGCTCTCTTCTCGTCCAGCCTTCCGTACCGGGCCGTCACCGGCTCCCCCAGGGGGCCGTGAACGACGGTCTCGATCCAGCTGCCCCGCTCCGCCTCCACAACCGCTTCGGCGGTGCCCTCCCCGCCGTCGGCCACGGGCACGCCGACGCACTCGACGCCGTCGCCGAAAACGGCTTTCGCCGCCCTCGTCAGCAGCTCCGCGGTCTGCCCGCTGGACAGCGAGCCCTTGAAGGAATCGGACGCGAAAAGAAATTTCATGGCGTGGCCTCCCGGTATTTTCTGTCCCCCATTATACCGATTCCGGTGGAAAAAGGAAATCACAAAATACAAAACGCGGCCGACGATCGGCGAACTCCGTCCGCGCCGCCCTCCGGGATCGGAAGAAAATCGGTCGAGAGCCCGACAGGATGCGCCGCCGTACTGGAAAACCCGGCCGACCTGTGATATGATTGAGCAAAACAGATCTGCACAAAGGAGGAAACCCCATGAAAAAACTCTTTGACGCCGCTGACCGCTATATCCGGACCAGTGACTGGAAGACCATCGCCGTACTGAAATTCTGCCTGATCTCCCTGGGGATCATGGTGGGCATGCTCATCCGGCCCGAGCACAAAAAGGCTGTATTCCCCTGCGCGCTGGGGGTGTTCTTCGTCACCTACGTTCCGCTGATGGCCAAATTCTTCCGGGTCTTCGCCATAAAGCAGGAGCGGGAAGAATGACGCGGGGCCGGAAGGAGAGCAAAATGAATCTGTTTCTGCTGGGGGCGGCGGTCCTTCTGCTGCTGGCCGGCTGCGCGCTGAAAAAGGCGCCCGCCCCGCAGGAACCGGCGGAGAGCGCCGCGCCGGCGCCCTCCTATCGGCAGATCGACCAGGAGACCGCAAAGAAAATGATGGAGGCCGACGACGGCCACGTGATCGTGGACGTGCGGCGGCAGGACGAGTACGACGCCGGCCACATCCCCGGTGCCATACTGATCCCCAACGAGAGCATCGGCACGGAGCCGCCGTCGGAGCTGCCCGATCTGGAACAGGTCATTCTGATCTACTGCCGCAGCGGGAACCGGTCCAGGCAGGCCTCCCAAAAGCTGGCCGACATGGGCTACGTGAACGTCTATGAGTTCGGCGGCATCATCGACTGGACGGGCGAGGTCGTGACGTAGGAGCATGCCCCGGCCGCGCCCTGAACTCCCGGTTTTTCACAGGCGGTGTTGTCCCGCCGCCCGCCCTGTGGTATAGTGAAGTCGGGACACCTCTTTTGCGTGCGCGTACCCGGGGCTGCCCCGGGCGGAACACTCTTTTTGGAGGCTGACGTATGAAAACCGTGTTTCTGGCTGTCTTTCTGCTCTTCACCGCCGTCCATCTGTACGCTTCCCTCAAGAAGAATGCCCGGCTCCGGAACTGCACCAAGCCCTTTCTGCTGCTGTCCCTGCTGGGGTACTACGTGCTGGCGGCCCGCTCCCCCGCCGCGGCCGTCGTCCTAGCGCTGGTCTTCAGCTGGATCGGGGACGTGCTGCTGATCCCCAGGGGGAACAAATGGTTCACCGCCGGAGGCATCGCCTTTATGATCAGCCACGCCTTCTTCATCCTGGGCTACTGCCGGGACGTGGTCCTTGCCCGGCTCCCCGCGGCGCTGGTCCTGGGGCTGGCGGTGTTCTTCGCGGCGCTGGTGAGCTTCATTTTCTCCCGGCTGAAGCCCCATCTGCCCAAGGCCTTGTTCTACCCCATGTACCTGTATCTTCTCATCAACGGCGCCATGAGCTGTTTCGCCATCTTCCGCTGCGTCAGCGTTCCCTCGGCGGCGACGGTCGTCACGGTCATCGGCGCGGTGCTGTTCTTCGTGTCCGATACGGCGCTGTTCTTCGTCCGGTTCAAGAAGGACAGCCGCATGAAGACCCATTTCCTCGTGATGCTCACCTACTCGATCGGAGAGCTTCTGATCGTGTCGGGACTATTATGATTAAAACGGAGGGGCGAACATGAAATACTATCTCTATAACTCCCTGGCAAACAACGGCATCCGGCCCGACGTGCCGGAGGGGGCAGCGCCGGTGGACGCGGTGGGCATGGATTACCCCGCGTATCTGGCGGGCCTCGATCCGGAGGACGAGGTGGTCCTCATCGGCGGCGACGGCACGCTGAACTACTTTATCAACGCCGTGAAGGGCGCGGAGATCAAGAACAACGTCTACCTGCTGGGCAGCGGCACCGGCAACGACTTCCTCACGGACGTCGGCGCCCAGCCGGGGCAGGAGGTACTGATCAATCCCTATCTTGCTAAGCTCCCCACCGTGACCGTGAACGGGCTGGAAAAGCTCTTCATCAACAACATGGGCTTCGGTATCGACGGCTACTGCTGCGAGGAGGCAGACCGGATCCAGGAAAAGCACCCCAGGGAGAAGATCGACTACTCCGGCATCGCCATCAAGGGCCTGCTGTTCCACTTCAAGCCCTGCCATGCGGAGATCACCGTGGACGGGGTGAAGCACGAGTTCGACCACGTGTGGATCGCGCCCACCATGAAGGGCAAGTACTACGGCGGCGGCATGAAGATGGCTCCGGAGCAGGACCGCTTCTCCGGCAAAGTGACCGTGGTGGTCTACCACTGCCGGTCCAAGCTCAAGGCGCTGATGGCCTTCCCCTCCATCTTCAAGGGCGAGCACGTCGCCAAAACGGACATGGTCAGCGTGTTCACCGGCAACGAAGTCCGCGTGCGCTTCTCCCGCCCATGCGCGGCGCAGATCGACGGGGAAACGGTGCTGAACGTGACGGAATACGCCGTCGTCCAGCCCTGACAATCCGGATAAGCATCCGTCCAGCGCATCCCTGTCAACAATCTGAAAAGGAGGATATATATGGAATTCAAGGAAGTCATTCAAAACCGCTATTCCTGCAAGAAGTACTCCGACCGGCAGGTGGAGCCGGAAAAGCTGGCGGCCATTCTGAACGCCGGCCGGCTGGCCCCCACCGCCAAAAATCTGCAGGAGCAGCACGTGTACGTTGTGCAGTCCGCAGCCGGACTCGCCAAGATCGACGAGATCACCCCCTGCCGTTACGGCGCGCCCACCGTGCTGGTGGTGGCCTTCGACAGCAAAAACGTCTTCACCTACCCCGGCGGCAAACGGGATTCCGGAGTGGAGGACGCCTCCATCGTCGCCACCCACATGCTCCTGGCGGCGGCGGACGAGGGCGTGGACAGCTGCTGGCTCAACTTCCTGGACCCGGAGAAGGCCGCTGAGATCCTGGGCCTGCCGGAGAACGAGGAAGTGCTGATGTTCCTGGACCTGGGCTACGCCGCCGAGGGCGCGGGCCCTCTGCCCAACCACGCCAAGCGGAAGCCGCTGGAGGAGACCGTCGCTTATCTGTGACGCCGGCTTTTCAAAAAGCACAACGAAAAGAGCCCGCCTTTCCAAAGGCGGGCTCTTTATCTTTTTTTAATTTAGCTTCAGCGTCCGGGGTAGAGGATCATCTTGCCCACGGCGCCGTTATGGATGGCCTCAAAGGCGGCCTTGTAGTCGCTCATGGCATACTTCCCGCCGATGACCCGGTCCAGCTTGTAGTACGGCCCGGCCATGACCTTGGCGAAGTCCTCCCAGGTCTTCCACACCAGCCGGCCGGAGATGCCGGTGAGCTGGATCTCCCGGTAGATCAGGTCGTCGGCCATGTCGGGGAAGGTCACCGGCCTGGTGGGCAGGCCCACGCAGACCAGCCGGCCCGCCGCCCGCAGGCACTTGAGGGCGGTGTTCAGCGCCGCGCCCGCGCCGGTGACGTCGATGGCGGCGTCCATGCCCACGCCGCCGGTGAGCTTTTTCACCTCGGCGGGCAGGTCGTCGCGTCCGCTGTTGAACACGTAGTCCGCGCCCATGGCTTTGGCGGTCTCCAGCTTGTCGTCGATCAGATCGCAGGCCACCACCATCTTCGCGCCGGGGCCGGGTGATGCACCACGGCACGATCCTCTTCGACTCCGATCTCTCAACGGTGTCCCGCGCGCTGCGGGCCGACGAGAGCAAATTCACCTCCAAGGCCGCCAAGTCCGTGCGCAGCCGGGTGGCCAACGTGTCGGAGTACCTGCCGGAGGCGGTGAGCCTGGCTGCCTTCCGCGCCGCCCTGCTCTCCCGCTTTACGGCGCGGGAGGGCGCGGAGCTTCGCTCCTTCACCGGGGCCGACGTGGAGAACATCCGGCGGCTGCAGCGGGAGCGCTATGATACCTGGGAGTGGAATTACGGCTTCTCCCCGGCCTATACCGTGCGCCGCCGCGCCCGGATCGAGGGCTGCGGCTCCGTGGAGGCACAGCTCTCCGTGGAAAACGGTCTGGTCACGGACGCCCGGTTTTTCGGCGATTACTTCTGCGTGGAGGAGCCGGAGGGCCTGGCCGCCCGGCTGATCGGCTGCCGGGCCGACGAGGCCGGGTACCGCGCCGCCCTGTCGGGCACGGACGCGTCCCGGTTCATCGTGGGGCTGGACAGCGAGACCCTGATCCGCCTCTTATGTGACTGATCATGCCGTCGCTCCGGATTGACAGCGCCGGAGCGGCATTGTAAAATAAGCCCGATTTTCAAGGATCCCGGGTGATCATATGATCTCATCCAACATCACAAGAGACAGCGCCGGCGTAGTCTGTTTCGCCGGACACAGCGTTGCCGCGCTGGCGGAAGAATACGGCACGCCCCTCTACCTGATGGACGAGGGCCGTCTCCGCTCCAACTGCCAAATGTATCTGGACGCCTTTGCGACCCACTTCGGCCCCGGCTCCCGGGTGCTGTATGCGGCCAAGGCCTGTTCCTTTAAGGAGATCTTCCGCATCGCCGCCGAGGAAGGAATGGGACTGGACACTGTGTCCATCGGGGAGGCTTACACCGCTCTGGCCGCCGGATTCCCGGCGGAACGAATCTATTTCCACGGCGACGCCAAGACCGACAGGGATATCCGTTTCGCACTGGAGCACGGTCTGGGCTGCGTGGTAGCAGACAACCCCGACGAGCTTGTCCTGCTCAACGCCGAGGCGAAGCGTCTGGGCATCCGCCAGAAGGTCCTGCTTCGTATCACTCCAGGCATTGATCCTCATACCTATGAGGCCGTCAACACCGGCACCGTGGACGTCAAATTCGGCGTGCCCATTGAAACGGGCCAGGCCGAGGCTTTCGTCCGCGCGGCGATGGCGATGGAGCATCTTGACGCAGCCGGGCTGCATTGTCACGTGGGGTCCGAGGTCTTCGATGAGGATGTTTTCCAGCGCACCTGCGACGTGATGGTGGACTTCATGGCCCGGGTGCACGGCTCTCTGGGCTTCACAGCCCGGGAGCTGGATCTGGGCGGCGGCTATGGTGTGCGCTACGTGGATTCCGACCCTGCCGCGAATATCCCAGCACGGATCGGCGAGGTAGCAGCGCATCTGCGCGCTCTTGTTGACCGGGCCGGGCTGCCCATGCCCTATGTGCTGATGGAGCCTGGCCGGAGCATCGTAGCCGATGCGGGCATGACTGTCTACACGGTCAGCACCGTCAAGCGCATCCCCCGCTGCAAGAACTACGTGATCGTGGACGGCGGCATGGCCGACAACCCTCGCTGGTGTCTCTACCGGGCCCGCTACACCGTGCTCCACGGCCTGCGGGAAAGCGATAAAACGGAGCTCTTCGATCTGGCGGGCCGCTGCTGCGAGAGCGGCGACGTGATCCAGCCCGCCGTGGCGCTGCCCGCGGACGTATGCCGGGGCGATCTGGTATGCGTCTGCACCACCGGTGCCTACAATTACTCCATGGCCTCCAATTACAACCGGCTGTGCCGACCGCCGGTGGTCATGCTCTCCGGGGACGGCGCGCGTCTGGCCGTGCGGCGGGAAACGCCGGAGGACCTGATCGCTCTGGACGTCTGATCCTGTAAAAGAGGAAGTTTGACACCCGGTCGCATTTGTCAGCAAAAGACAGAACGCAAAACAGCCCCAGCCCGCCGATACCGGCGGGCTGGGGCTGTCCTCTGTGATACGCTTTATTCCTTCGTTCGGGGCTTACGACCGGTCAGATCGAAGCTGATCTCGAACAGCTCCTTTATGAGATCGTCCTCCGCGGTTCCGTCCAGCAGGACGGTAAGCCAGTGCTCCTTGTTCATGTGGTATCCCGGCAGAACGCCGGGCTGGTCCCGGTAGGCTCCCGACAGCCGCGGATCGCATTTCACGTCCGCGATATCCGCCTCTCCTTCCCTGTCCAGGCCCAGTCTTCCGTACGGCACGCGCATGGCCACGGCGAACCATTTCCGGTTTTCCCGGTGACGGAAGATGAAACTGTCATCGTCCCAGGGGTACTCGGGGTCGGCGGAAAACCGTTCGTCCACCCAGCGGATCAGTTCCTCCCTCGTCATGGCGGCCTTACCCCAGCAGCTTCAGACTGAGGGCGATGAGGACCTGTCCCGCGTAGTAGAGAGCGATATTGGTGATGCGCAGGCTCTGGCGGAATTCCCTGCCGAAGGTGTTCAGGATCAGCACCACGTCGCTGACCAGGAACAGCGCGGCCCCCAGGGCGAACACGCCCGTAAAGGCGGAGGGGGCAGCGATCAGGTTGCCGACGGCCACGCAGTTGAGCAGCATGATCGCGCCGATATACACCACGCCGAAGATTTTGAAGGCCGGCTTGGCGGTGATGCGCCGAAAGATCCAGACCATCAGCAGCGCCGTGAGAACGGCGCAGACGGCCGCACACAGCAGCGGCTTCGCGCACAGGGGCAGCACGGCGGCCAGGTACACGATATGCCCGGACAGGAACACCAGGATCCCCACCAGAAAGATGGGCTGACCCTTTTCCTTGAATACCCAGCGAAGGTTCAGCAGCACGTCCGCCGCGCAGCCGATGACGAGGCCCCGGACGATCTTCCCCGCCATGGCCGTCCCCGGGCTGCACAGCACGCCGATCACCACGAAGCAAAGGGACGCCAGTCCCTTCAGGATCACCGCGGGCACGTATTTTTCCCTGCTCTCCCTGTCGAGGAAGATCCCCGCCAGCACCGCGCATAAAACGATCAGTACGTACGTCATTTCTCCATCCCCTTTCCTGTCCGGTCCGTCTTTCCTCTTTCCCCGAGGATACCACAGCCGGGGGCTTTTCTCAATACGCATTTCCGCCCGGACGGCGGCGTTTTTCCTACAATTCGCAGGACAGCACAGCAAAAAAGAGAAAAAACTCTGTTCCTGTGGATTTTTCCGGAAGACAGTGATATAATATAAATCTATGAAACAGCTTTCCGGCCCGTTCCGGGAGCTAAATCTTATTTATCTATCAGGGAGGAAAAAACAACATGGGAAAACTCGACGGAAAAGTAGCCATCGTGACCGGGTCCACCTCCGGCATGGGCCGTGAGACCGCGTATCTCTTCGCGAAAGAGGGCGCCAAGGTCGTCGTCACCGGCCGCAACGAAAAGCGCGCCCAAGAAGTCGTCGACAAGATCAAGGCCGACGGCGGCGAGGCCATCTACGTCATCGCCGACGCGTCCGATCCCGCCTTCGCCCAGACCATCTACGACAAGACCATGGAAGCCTACGGCACCATCGACGTGCTGATGAACAACGCCGGCATGCTGTCCCTGGCCCAGTTCGCCACCATCACCGAAAAGGAATTCATGGACGACATTTACATCAACGTCACCAGCGCGCTGATGCTCAGCCAGAAGGTGGCCCCCGTGATGCAGGCCAAGGGCGACGGCCACATCATCAACGTGGCCTCCATCGTGGGCTGGGCGGCCCACTGGGGCTTCGTGGCCTACGTCACCAGCAAGCACGCCATGGTGGGTCTGACCAAGGCCATGGCCAACGAGCTGGCCCCCACCATCCATGTGAACGGCATCTGCCCGGGCGCCATCAAGACCGCCATGCTGGCCTCCGTGGGCGGCGAGGACGTGTTCCAGCCCATGATCGACCGCACCTGCCTCCGCCGGCTGGGCGAGGGCTCCGAGATCGCCAGCGTGGCCCTGTTCCTGGCCACCACCGACTCCTCCTTCGTGGATGGCCAGCTCATCCGCGTGGACGGCGGCGTGGACGTGTGAGTTTCTGATTCCGAAGCTATACCGGGGGAAGGCTTGCCGGCCTTCCCCCGGTATGTTACTATGTGTGCGGAGGTGTTCATCATGCTGGTTTCGGGGGACTACTGCCGCTTTTACCGGGGCATCAGCGCCTACGGGGAGGGGCGGGTCCGCATTTCGGACAACAAATACTACTCCAAAGAGGACTTTGAACAGAACAAAGAGCCGGTGTCCTTCATCCTCTGCAACCAGGTGACGGAGGTGGAGGCGGGCTTCTTCACCATGTTTCCCACCCTGGCCCAGCTGGTGGTGGCGGACACGGTGACGAAGATCGGCGTCACGGAGTCCGACCTGGCCCTGTTTCGGAAGAACCGGGTGGTTATCCGGGGCTCCTTCGACGGATACGGGGACCGCTTCGCCCGGAAGTACGGCCTCCCCTTCCTCCATGGGGATCTGGAGCTGGCCCGGGCGGGGGACTACTTTGAGCATGGGGTGGACATCATCACCCTCTGCTTTGCCCCGGACGGGAGGCCCTTTCTCAACCAGGACTGCAGGTGTCAGGGCAGCTCCGCCGGGAACACCGGGGGCGGCGAGGTGAACGTGGACCTGCGGCGGGACTTCTATAAGCGGCAGACCGCCGACGACCTGGCGGACCTCTGCTGGGGCTCCTGCCGGGGGAAAGTACGGGAGAGCAAAGCCCTGAAAACCTTTCTGGAGAAGGCCAAAGCCCGGGGCGGCTATGAGAGAAAATAAAACCTGTGCCGGGCCCGTTCGGGTCCGGCACAGGCTTATTTCATTGGGCTTTACTCATTCCGGGATCACCAGGGTCTGACCGGGATAGATGCGGTAATGGGGTCCGGCAATGCCGTTGGCCGCCGCAATCCGGCCGAAGTCCGAGCCCTTGCCGTAGAACCGCTTCGCCAGACGCCACAGGCAGTCCCCCGGGAGGACGGTGTACACCGTGCCTTCAACCTTTTGGGGGGCGGGAGCGGCGGAGAGATTCCGCCTCAGGGCGCTGATCTCCCCCTCCGTAAGCCCCAGTCCCCGGAAGTATTCCTCCGCCAGGGCAACCAGGTCCCCGTTTTCCAGATCCTCTGCGCCGAAGGCGGTGCGGAGGGCCTTACGGATGGTCTCCCCCACGGCCTCATACCGTTCCTCCCCCTGCACGATGCCGTAGTAGTTGTAGAAGGTGGTCATGTAGTCCGCCGTGACCTCCCGGATATCGGCCCCCATGAAGCACTCCAGCAGGGCCACGACGTAGCCT
>JAEEGL010617788.1_pt1 | contig 10926 bp, 9 predicted proteins | sample 9134231 | NCBI WGS metagenome assembly JAEEGL01 (sample SAMN16246548, study PRJNA631951) | gut metagenome | biome: gut microbiome; feature: rumen; material: fiber-attached | host: Bos | place: Iran: Karaj | collected 2018-10 | reverse complement strand
GGAATATCGGCGATAGGACAAGGTAAGCCTCGGGCCAAGTCCGAAATTTAGAGGATAAGCCACTGGTTGGTCGTCTTGGGCCTGCCAGCGGTCGAAAACCAAGCCAAGACTAAGCATGTAGAAACCTTATTAGTTCCACGTTTGGACGAGGGTTCAAACCCCTCCAGCTCCACAAAACACGAGTAACCATCTAAATATCAGATGGTTACTCGTTGATTTTATTGGAGTATCTGGATCCAAACGATATTTACTGATAATATGATGCTTAATGATAATGAACCCCAAAAGTTTTGTGTCCAACTTTTGGGGTTCACTTCATAATGGCACATCCTCAATAATTTCTTCTCTAATTACGGGTTATTCCATGGTGATACCGACATTGGTCTCGATATGCGCCACAGGACTAATTGTGGTTACGCCGAGAAGAGCATCAATCAGTTTGGTCACATCAGATATGTTTATTTGACCGTCTAAGTTGACATCGGCTGATGCATTTTCTTCAGCCGCGCCCAGGAGGATGTCGATGAGAGTGGTCACGTCGGCGATGGTGATGTGGCTATCTTCGTCCACGTCGCCTGGCATCACCATGAGAACCACCAATTCCAGCCGCATCATATCCTGCAGTGGCCGTAACAGTACCGCCATAAATGGTGAGATGTCCACCTTGACCAGAATTATCAACAGCATTGCCTCCGCCGATAGCAGCCACGGTATTTTCACTCGTAGCGTTAATCGTACCACCATGAATGACCAACGTGCCCATGTTGCCTGCAAAACCAATTGCGGACGAAATCAATTTCTGATATGGAGGGGCACTTACAGGAAGTGGTTCTTCCATAGACGAGGCCACGATGCGACCCGAATTATAGACCTGACCATAGATATGGAGGGCATGGCCTTCTCCAATGGTAACCTGGCAGGTGAGAGAGGCCCCGTCGCACAATACGAGATGGGCCGGGTCGCTCGCGGGAGCTATGATTTTCTTGCACAAGACATTAGACCTTACTACATACCATTTGCCAGACTCAAGGTTGTAGGCGGCCTCACTGTTGTTGCCTTTCAGCTCGATGAAATCAGTAAGAGGCTTCTGGGTCGCTTTGACCACCTTGTTATCCTCATCCCACTCGCGTTCGATGTAATAGACGGCTTCACCCAACATGCTAAGGGAGGCTTCACCATCGACGAGGGTAACGCTCTGGCTGGATAAGTCGGCCGTAAAATAGTTGGAGGGATCAATACCTGAGTTATAAGTGCTGTAGTCGGCAGTGAACTTGCCTTCGAAGTCTTCGAGCAGCACTCCGATGTTGGTCCCATCAGTGAATGGGCCCGTCACGGTGATTACCTTACCTGACTTGAGATACACGTTCTGGGAAACACCGTTATCAGGCATGTTGCCACTGATGTTAACGCGACCCTCCATCTTCAGCGTGCCATTGCTCCAGATGCCGGCGCCGTAGCCGTGACAGGTGTTGCCTGTAATACTCACATTGCCGCTCAGGACCACGGTGCCGTAGTTGTCGATACCGCCGCCACCATGCTCAGAGGAGTGGTTGTTGGTGATGGCACTGGTGCCGCCCAGGTTGAGCGTGGCACCCGATGTCAGATAGATGCCGCCAGCGTCCGACGATGTGTTCTCGCTGATGGTAACATCGGTCAGCGTAGCAGTGCCGCCATCCAGGTGGATAGCACCGCCGTCGTTGCGCTGCGCTTCGTTTCCAGTGAAGATGCAGTTGCTGATGGTGAGGTCACTATCCGACCAGATGGCGCCGCCACGTGTGGTGGCAGTATTATTACTGAAGGTGCAACCGCTGATGTCGGCCGTGCCGTGGTTGATGATGGCTGCGCCGCCAGCGTTGCTAAAGCAACCTGTAATGGTGCCGCCAGTGATGGTCAGCGTGCTGCCGGCAGCGTTATAGATACCGCCGCAGTCATTGCCTCGGCAAGCGGTAATCACGCCGCCGCTCATGGTCATGATGCGTTTTGTATCCCACCCTTTGTCATTTTTGGCACCATAAAACTCATAATATGGTCTGACGGCAATGTCGAGTGGCCAAAGAGTTTTTTGGGAAATGTGATTTATTGAATGAAGCGAAGCCAGTTATAAAATAATACCTCGATGATGAGTGACTCAAAACTTTTACTTAACTTTGACGCGAAAATCAGTTATCATTTAGGCAAATGGCAAAGTATGCCCGCATATTATTATTTCTGATCTTGGGACTGGCTTCACTTGGTGGTTGGGGACAAGAAGTGACTGCCGACACTATAGTGCCCGTAGATACTGTCGAGAACATGAATAAGTTCCAACGGTTAAAGGCCCGTGCTCAGCAGTACATCGAGGAAAAGAAGAATGAGCCATGGGACACCATTCGTGACGGCACTTACTGGTGGCGTGCGTTGAAGCATAGTAAGGTGGACCTGACAGGAAAGACAATCCAGTACCCTAAGTTTCTGCGTTTCGCCTGGAGAGTCTATAAATGGGGCGACAAGGCATTCAATAGCTACGACTCGGCCTATGTTGTCGGGACAGGCAAGAACTGGAAGTTCATGTACAAGTCCAATATCTGGAACGATAATTACCAGGGTAAGCCTTCGGCCAAAGACCTGCACGTGGACATGCGCAGCAAGTTAGCTGCAAACATGGGATTCCAGCTCTCGTTTATGGCGGTGAGTGTGGGTTATACCTTAGGTATCACCAACCTGATTAATGGCGAAAAGGTTTCTAACAAAGTCAATTTCTCTTTCACCTGTGCCCGGTTTGCCGCCGAGGCCTATTACATGGAAAACCGAGGCACCACCACTGCATGGGTGAGAGGAAAGACCGATGGCGAGAAATGGAAAATGACCATCAAGGAATTTGGCGGACTGCACCGCAAGGCCTACGGCATGAGTGCTTACTATTTCTTCAACAACCGCCGTTATGCCCAGGCGGCAGCCTACTGCTTCTCCAAGTACCAGAAACGCAACGCCGGCTCGTTCATCGCCGGCATCTGCCTGCAGCACCGCGATATGTCCATTAACATAGAGGAGTTACCACAGATTGCTAAGGAACAGATACCACCTGGCGAGGATATGCCTCACTTCCTCTATAATGACTATTGCGTCATGGCCGGCTATGGGTACAACTGGGTGCTGGGGCCGAAGTGGTTGCTCAACTTCACGGTAACGCCCTATGTGGGCTATCGGCATCTGCTTGCAACGCAGCACGAGGATCGCGCCAGCGCCTGGTCTCTGAACATACGTGCCCGCATGGGAGCTGTCTATAACCACAAGAAATATTTTGTGGGACTGCAGAGCTATGGAGATTTTCACCGTTACAAGTCCCAGAACCACCACTTCTTTGGCTCCCTTCTCGACTTCACGGCCCTGGTCGGTATCCGCTTCTAGAAAATAAACTAATGTGCAACTCATGGCAAAAAAAATGTGACTCTGTCATAATTCAAATGCCACAATAATAACCGCCCTGCGGGCGGGAACCTTTAGCTCGGCGAAGCCAAATTATTCAAATTAATTTGATTGATTTCCCGTGCGACAGCACGGTTATATTACCGAGTCGCAATGATGACACATCCTAGCTTGTTAAGGAGACTGGCTGACAAATCTGGTGAAGATTGGCAGCTTGTCACTAAACCTTCATGCGGTATTCGTTGGGAGTCATGCCCGTCTCGCGCTTGAAGTATTTGCAGAAAAATGACGGATTGGGGAAGTGGAGGTCTTCGGCAATCTGGTTGACGGTCTTGTCGGTGTGCATCAGTTCCACTTTGATGCGGATAATCAGCGCCTGGTCAATCCACATCTTGGCAGTCATGCCGCTGGCCTGACGAATGACCGTACTGAGGTAGCGCTCGGTCAGGCACAGGCGGCTTGCATAATAACCAATCTGGTGCTGCTGGGAACAGTGCTGGTTGACGAGTTGGATGAAGCGGTCAAAGATAGTCTGGTTGCGCGAACGCGAGAGCGCCTGACGGCTGGCGTGCTGATGGTAGATGGCATCGTAATGGTGCATGACGGTAGCCACGAGCGACGATGCCGTCGGTCGATGATAGTCGGGCTGATGCACCAGGTGCCATAACGTGTCAAGGAGATGTCGGGCGGTCTGGATGTCGGCTTGTGAGACCGCTAGCTGGAAGTCGCGCACCTGACCGTTAAAGGCCGACGGCATTTGCCCCGACGGGAACGGCATGGGAAAGTCGGCAAACAGGGCAAAACCATAGATTTCCAAGTCATCGGAAAAACGGATGGGGGTGATGATGGTACCGGGTCCCAAGTAAACGATTGTCCCTGCCTGCACGTGTCGGTCCACGAGATTGAAGTTGATGTCGGCCTCACCGTTTAGGACGATACCGAAACGGTGATCGTTGATCACGAAGGGGGGGCGCTGCCGTGCTACGAAGCCAAACAAACGGGATGTGCCGTGAACGATTCCCAGCTCATTGCTGAAGTAGATTTGCTTGCTGATTTCGACAAGATGAGGCTTGAAAATGTCACGCATCCGCATCATGTCCATCAGTTTAGGGCGTTTGTCCATAATCCGTCTTTTTGCCCACAAAGATAATGTTTCTACCTTAAAAAGCACCCAAATTCCATCAAAATCGAACATTTAGGACATTATTCCCTGCTTATGGGTAGCGATACAACCCGCCAGGTTATGTAACTTTGCAGCAGAATATCAAAGCTACAGACATGAGAAAATGTTTTTTTATACTCGTGATGTTATCGCTGGTTGTGCAGGCCCAGACGCTTGAACAGTGCCAGCAGGCAGCCGAGGAGAACTATCCGCTCATCAGGCAATACGGGCTGATCGAGAAGACGACAGCGCTGACCGTTGCCAATATCCACAAGGCATGGCTGCCGCAGGTGAGCGCCACAGCCCAGGCAACGCTCCAGAGCGATGTGACCGCTTTCCCTGACGAGATGCAGCAGTTGTACCATCAGACGGGCATTACCATCGAAGGGCTCAAGAAGGACCAGTACCGCGTGGGCATTGATGTGCAGCAGACCGTGTTTGACGGTGGAGCCATCAGGAGCCAGAAAGAGATTGCCCGCAGGCAAGGCAACGTGCTGACGGCCCAAAACGACGTCAGCCTGTACGCCGTGCGCCAGCGAGTGAACGAGCTGTACTTCGGGCTGTTGTTGATTGATGAGCAAATCAAGCTCAACCAGGATTTGCAGGCGCTGTTCCAATCCAATGAGGACAAACTTGCCAAATTGGTCAAAGGCGGCACGGCAGCCGAGAGCGACTACAAGAGTGTCAAGGCCGAACGGCTAAATGTCGGGCAGCAGATTACGAGTCTGCAGTCGCAGCGCACGGCACTGGCGAGAATGCTCTCCACGTTTTGCGGAATAGAGATTCATGAGGTGACTAAACCGACCGATATTGAGATCAGTGGCAGCGGTCAGCGCCCCGAGCTGAAAGCCATCGACACCCAACTGCGGCTGGCCGACGCTCAGGAGAAGGCCCTCGATGCCGCTCTGCTGCCCAAGATAGGGGTATTTGCCCAAGGTTTCTATGGCTATCCAGGGTACAACATGTTTGAGGACATGATGCATCACCGCTGGTCACTCAACGGGATGGTGGGCGCACGTCTCACCTGGAACATCGGCGCCCTGTACACACGCAAGAACGACAAAGCCAAGATCCAGTTACAGCGTGAGTCGCTGGAAACCAGCCGCGACGTGTTCCTGTTCAACAACAACCTGGAACAGATTAAGCACAACGAGGCCATCGCGCAATACCGCAAACTGATGGCCGACGACGAAGAAATCATCGCGCTGCGCAGCGGCGTGCGCAAGGCGGCCGAGTCTAAACTCTCCCATGGCATCATCGACGTGAACGACATGGTCAAAGCCATCAACAGCGAGAATGCCGCGCTAGTGCAGCGCTCCATGCATGAGATAGAATTGCTGAGAGAAATTTACAACCTAAGATACACCACTAACCAATAGCGACATGAAAAGAATAACCATCATGGCCGGTGTGCTGCTGTTGCTGGTAGCTTGCGGCAACAAGGAGAAAGAATATGACGCCACGGGGACGTTCGAGGCCACCGAGGTGACCGTGTCGGCCAAATCGACCGGCGAACTGCAGCGTTTTGATGTCACCGAGGGCCAGGAAATCGACCAGAACGTTGTGGTAGGCACTATTGACGCTTATCAACTCAAGTTGCAGCGACAGCAGCTCGAGAACACCAAAGAGCAGCTAAAAGCCAACAAGAAGCAGCTGAACGCCACGCGTGGAGCAACCAACAGCAAGCAGCTCGACTTGGAGAAGCAGGTAGCCAGCATCCGCCAGCAGATTGCCAATGCCCAGCGAGAGCGCCAGCGCTATAACGAGCTGGTCAACGACGGTGCCGTTCCGCGCAAGCAACTCGACGACATCAACTATCAGATCAAGGTGCTGGAGAAACAGCTTGCCGCCACCCAGGAACAGATTCGCAGCAACAACGCGAGCCTGAAGGAGCAGAGTCAGGGTATCACCGCCCAGATGGAAGGCATCGATGCCCAGCAATTGACTGTGGAGTCGCAAAAGGCACAACTCGACGACCAAATCGCCAATAGCGACATCAAGGCGCCCATCACAGGCAGTGTGCTGGAGAAATATGTTGAACGGGGCGAATATGTGACCGTCGGCAAGCCCTTGTTCAAGATGGCCGACACGCAAAATATGTTTATCCGCGCCTATGTCACCTCGGCGCAACTCAAAGACATCAAGGTGGGGCAGCAGGTAAAAGTGTTTGCCGACTACGGCAACGGCCAGAAAAAGAGTTATGACGGCACCGTGACCTGGATCTCGAGCCGCAGCGAGTTCACTCCCAAGACCATCCTGACCGATGACGAACGCGCCGACCTTGTGTATGCGGTGAAAATTGCCTTCAAGAACGACGGGTATGTGAAAATCGGCATGTACGGGGAGGTGAAATTCCAGTAAATAAAGTCCCTAGTCATCAGTTCTTGGTTTATCTATTATCACATTGAGCATGAATGCCATCGAAGTCAGCCATATCTCTAAGTCGTACGGCAAAGTGAAGGCACTCACCGACGTATCGTTCACCGTTGGACAGGGTGAGGTGTTCGGCCTGATTGGTCCTGACGGCGCTGGCAAGACCACGCTGTTCCGGATCCTGTGCACGCTGCTGTTGCCCGACCAGGGGAGCGCAACGGTGGACGGCTTTGATGTGGTGTGGCAGATGGCCGAGATTCGCCGGCGTGTAGGCTACATGCCGGGACGTTTCTCGCTGTATCAGGACTTGACGGTACAAGAGAATCTGGAATTTTTTGCCACGATGTTCGGAACCACTGTCGAGGCGGGCTATGACAGCATCAAGGCCATATACGGCGAGATTGAGCGGTTCAGGGACCGCAAGGCGGGAGACCTCTCGGGCGGCATGAAGCAGAAGCTGGCCCTGAGTTGTGCACTGGTGCACAGTCCCAGCGTGTTGTTACTAGATGAGCCCACAACGGGAGTGGATCCCGTGAGCCGCAAGGAACTCTGGGAGATGCTCGGTCTGCTCAAGAAGCGCGGCATCACCATTGTGGCCTCAACGCCCTATCTCGACGAGGTGAGGAGATGCGAGCGTGTGGCCTTCCTGAGCGAAGGCCAGGTCAAGGGCATTGACACTCCCGAGGCGATTCTTGACCGCTTTGCTGACGTCTTCAACCCACCGGCCATCGAGCACGACAAAACGTCCCAGGAAACACCTGAGAATGTCATCGAGGTGTCACACCTCGTGAAGGCTTTCGGGTCGTTCCATGCCGTTGACGACATCAGCTTCACTGTCAAGAAGGGCGAGATTTTCGGCTTTCTCGGCGCCAACGGTGCGGGCAAAACCACGGCTATGCACATGCTCACGGGCCTGAACCAGCCCACCAGCGGCACAGGCACTGTGGCAGGCTACAACATCAGCACACAACATGAGCAGATCAAGCGCCACATCGGTTACATGTCGCAGAAGTTCTCCTTGTACGAGGACTTGACCGTGGCCGAGAACATCCGACTATTCGCCGGCATCTATGGTATGGCCGATGACGAGATTGCACGCAAGACCGACGAGTTGCTGGAGAAGCTGCGGTTCACCGAGCACAAGAACGACCTGGTGGAATCTCTGCCACTGGGCTGGAAACAGAAACTGGCATTCTCGGTGAGCATCTTTCATGAGCCCGCCATCGTCTTTCTTGACGAGCCGACCGGAGGTGTGGATCCCGCCACGCGCCGCCAGTTCTGGGAGCTCATCTATGACGCCGCATCACGTGGCATCACCGTCTTTGTGACTACCCATTACATGGACGAGGCCGAGTATTGCGACCGTATCTCGATTATGGTGGACGGCAAGATCAGTGCTATGGGCACACCCGAGGAACTGAAACAACGCTACCGTCAGCCCGACATGGATCATGTATTCACTTATTTGGCCCGCGAGGCGAAGAGAGGAGATTAAGCACTATGCAGCAGTTCAGATCATTTGTCATCAAGGAGGCCCGGCACATCCTGCGCGACACGCGGACAATGCTGATTCTGTTCGGCATGCCCGTGATGCTGATGCTCATCTTCGGCTTTGCCATCACCAACGATGTGAAGAATGTTCGCACTGTTGTGGTGACCTCGCAGATGGACCATCAGACGCAGGCCGTCGTGGGCCGCCTGGCCGCCTCGGAGTATTTCACCATTACGGCCACCGTGCCCACCCCAAAGGAGGCCGAACGTCTCATCCGCAATCAGCAGGCCGACTTTGCCATCGTTTTCTCGCAGAATTTCGCGTCACGGCATGAAGGCTTGCAGTTTATCGTTGACGGTTCCGATCCCAACATGTCGCAGCAATGGACAAATTACGCCACTGGGGTGATTGCCAACATGCAAGGCGCTCCAGTGAACACCAAGATGCTTTACAACCCCCAGATGCGCTCGGCCTACAACTTCGTGCCCGCCATCATGGGCATGCTGCTGATGCTTGTGTGCGCGATGATGACCTCGATATCCATCGTGCGGGAGAAGGAGCGGGGCACGATGGAAGTGCTGCTCGTCTCACCCGTCAAGCCGTTGATGATTATCATCGCCAAGGCGGTGCCTTACCTGGTGCTTGCCTTTGCCATCCTCATCTCGATACTGCTGATGGCGCGCTACGTGCTTGATGTGCCGTTGCAGGGTTCGCTGGTGTGGATATTTGTAGTGAGTATCATCTATATCGTACTGGCTCTCTCGCTAGGGTTGCTGGTGTCCAGCATCGCCACCAGCCAGTTGATGGCACTGCTGATTTCGGCGATGGTGCTACTGATTCCCATCGTCATGCTGTCAGGCATGCTTTTCCCTGTGGAATCGATGCCCACAGTGCTGCAATGGCTATCAGCCATCGTGCCGCCCCGCTACTACATCGAGGCCATGCGCAAGCTGATGATCATGGGTGTGGGCATTACCGAAGTTGTCCGCGAGGTCACTATCCTCACCGTCATGACGCTACTGCTGTTAGTCGTAGCGCTCAAGAAATTCAAAACGAGGCTGGAATGATGATAAAGTACCTCATACAAAAGGAGTTCCTGCAGATCAGGCGCAACGGTTTCCTGCCGCGTCTCATTCTCGTGTTCCCCATCGTCATCATGTGTGTCATGCCGTGGGTGATGAACCAGGAAGTGAAGAATATCCGCGTCGATGTGGTGGACAACGACCGTTCCACGCTCTCGCAGCAACTGTTACATGGCATCGAGGCCTCGAACTACTTCATCTTCTGCGGCCAGAAGCCCACCTACCAAGCAGCACTAAAGGACATCGAGACGTCGAGGGCCGACATCCTTATTGTGATACCTCAAGACTATAGCCGCGATTTGACCAATGGGCTTCAGCCCCAGATACTCATCGCCGCCAATGCCGTCAATGGCACCAAGGGCTCGATTGGCTCGGCCTATCTTACACAGATCGTGACCGCCCACGTGCAGCCGTCGGCCGCCGCCATCCAGTCCCATGTGTCCACGTTATCGCTGTATAACAAGCACTTGAACTACAAGGTGTTCATGATTCCCGCCCTGTTTGCTATCCTGATGATGATGATGACGGGTTTCCTGCCCGCGCTGAACATTGTGGGAGAGAAGGAAAAAGGCACCATCGAGCAGATCAACGTCACTCCAGTGTCGAAGTGGGCGTTCATCCTGGCCAAACTCATTCCTTATTGGCTCATCGCCCTGTTCCTGATTACGGTCTGTCTGCTGCTTTCATGGCTCATCTACGGCATCACCTGCCAGGGACCGCTGCTACTGATCTATCTGCTGGCCATGCTGCTGGCACTGTTCTTCAGCAGCCTCGGACTCATCATCAGCAACTATAGTGACACGATGCAACAGGCCATCTTTGTGATGTGGTTCTTTGTCGTCTGCATGCTCCTGCTCAGCGGCCTGTTCACCCCCACCCGCTCGATGCCGCAACTGGCGTATCTGACCACCTACATCAACCCCATGCACTACTTTATCGATGCCATCCGCACCGTCTTTGTCCGCGGCGGCGGTTTTGCCAGCATCGCCCACCAAGTGGTGGCCCTGCTCGCCATTTCATCGCTGATGGGCCTCTGGGCCGTCCAGAGTTACAAAAAGAACCATTAATTCCCATCGACGATGAGGCCAACAACAGCCTACCATGGTAAATGACTGCCTTTACATGCCGATGGCCTTGACCTGGCTTTCGAAGGCGTCGCGGTCGTCTAGAGCGCCGTTCTTGACCCGCGCGCGGTAGTTGTAGATCGTGTTGACCGAGTAATGCAGGAACTCGGCAATGCGGCTGCTGTCCTCGATGCCCAGGCGGATGAGGGCAAAAATGCGCAGGTCAGTGCCCAGCACCCCCTCGTCGGGCAAGGAGATGCGGCATTCGGGCTTCAGCAGGGCATTGAAATCGTTCACGAAGTTGGGAAACAGATGCAGGAAGGTGCTGTCAAACATCTCGTACAGATC
>JAEEGL010525995.1_pt1 | contig 10926 bp, 15 predicted proteins | sample 9134231 | NCBI WGS metagenome assembly JAEEGL01 (sample SAMN16246548, study PRJNA631951) | gut metagenome | biome: gut microbiome; feature: rumen; material: fiber-attached | host: Bos | place: Iran: Karaj | collected 2018-10 | reverse complement strand
GCGAACCGGCTTGCCCGCCAACGTAGAAATTGCTGTTTGCACCTGTACAAGACGCTGTTGTTCTGCATGCGGGGGCGAGCCCGCGGACTCGGGTTATGAGCCCTGCGTCGATAGACTATCGCATATGATTGCTGGCAGCGTCTTATTTCGAAGCACGGTTTTCTGGTTGTTATGATTAGAAGTCATATCCATAAACGGGATTGCTGTCTGTGCTTCACGACTACAGAATAGCATAAATATTCTGCCATTTCCTGGAAAAAAAGGTGCGAACTCACATAAATGAGCTCGCAACCCGATAGATTTCGAAGAATTTTCAATTTTCAACTGTCGATTTTCAATTGTTTTTTCAGCCGTTCCCGGATCAGGCCGAGGAAGGCTTCCGGTTCGATGACCCGAAGAACAGGGCCGAAAGAGAGAATGCGGATCAGGATCTCCGTCTCGTCGGACTGCTTGTACCAGAGGGTCACCCGGTAGTGGGTCTCGTCCAGGCGAACGGTCTCCTTTTCCAGATCGGAGAAGTGGAGCATGACGCGCTCCAGGGCGTTGCGCTCGTCGGTGAGTTCGAAGACCACAGACTTTTCCCGAAAGCGGATTTCCGGCACCTCGGCGGGATCAAAGGGCTCCCGCAGGATGCACTTGACGATACGGCCCAGGTTGATGAAGAAGAGCTTGCCCCGGGCGAAGGCGTAGAGGCGGAACTTGTCGTCCTTGGGGGAGTATTCCAGCCTGGCCGGGAGGAAGACCCATTCGTTTTCCGAACCGCGGATGCCGTAGAACTTGATCTTGATCCTCCGGTGCTCACGGAGGGCCTGCAGGATCAGCCGGAAGTGCCGGATATAGTTTTCGTTCTCGTAAGGGTCGCCGTCGGTATAGCGGTCGAACCAGACGAAGGTCTTGGGATCGTAGAGCGGCTCCACGTCCTCGAGCCCATCCTCCGGTACGTCGAAGAGCCGGATGCGCGGGTCCAACAGCATGGCCTTCATCCACTGCCGCTGCAGGTCCGTCAGGGGCGTATACGGCGCGTTTCTGAGAGGCGTGGTCAGATCCTCCCGCAGCAGGGGCCAGGTCCCGTCCTTCAGATTCGCGGGAATAGTCAGCATGCTCTCCCCAAACGCGTGCTCCCGCACCAGGGCGGCCAGGCCATCCTTCGTCAGATCGCCGGCCACCGCCTGCTCCAGAATCGCCGAAACGGTCTCAAAATACTTGCTGTAAATCTCATGGAAGATCATTCTCGTCACCTCCATACATGTAACACAGAGCCTGATAATCCGACCAGAACGTATCGACCACGGTGTGATTGCTGCAATCAAGGCTGACCACCCGACCAATGAAGGTCCGCAGCCAGGGCAGCATTTCCAGGGCGTCGAACACGTCGGCGACGTAACGGAACAGCCCGCCGCCCAGGACCTCTACCCGGCCGCAGCGCTTCTCCCGGTCCAGCCGGTCCAATATGAAACCCTCTTCCGGCGCCACCTTGACGGTCATCTCGATATGATCCAGTGACAGCTCCCGTCCGATGGACACGCCCCAGAGGTTTTCCAGCAGACCCTCATGCCAGCGCTCGTAGCGCTCCGGGTCCGGATCGATCTCGCCGGGCACGACGGAGATGATCCCGTCGATCCGGTAGAACATGGGCTTGCGCCAGCGGTAGTGCCAGCACAGCAGATACTGCCGTCCGGTTTGGGCGCTGAGATAGATCCGCATGGGATAGACTGTGGATTCACGGTACGCATCCTTGCGGCGGCTGAGGGCCGTGATATCGACCTTTCGATGCTCCCGGATGGCCAGCAGCAGCTCATAGAGGATCTCGCTGTCCATGGCGTGGAGTAAGTAGTGGTGCTTAAAGCGGAAATAATCCGGCACTGCCGGGAGCTGCGACAGGGTAGAATCGCCGATCACGCCCAGGGGATCAGTCTCGGAGAAAAAGGTCAGAGCGTCGGTCCAGCGATCCAGCGGTACGCCGTCACGGTTGAGCCGGAAGGCCAGCTCCCGTCCCTGTTTCTCACTTTTCAGAATTCCGAGGCTTTCATATTCCTTGAGTTTCTTTCGTACCGTGGACTCGTCCGGCATCTTCGCGTCCGGGAATTGGGAGAGGAAGTCCGTGTCGATCCGGCGCACCAGCTCTGAGACCGTCCGGGCTTCGCCGTCCGCCAGCAGATCCAGCAGCCAGAAATGGAGGGTCAGGGCGTTGTCCGTGAAGCTCTTGGCCTGGAAGGCCCGGTAGATCGGGTTGCGGGCGATGGTCCGGCTGTCCACGGAGAGGAAGACCGCCTTGCCGTTCTCGTCTTGCCGGAAGGCCATATAATCCCCCAGCCAGCTCTCCACCCGGCGCCGCTCGTTGTCGTAGCTCCGAGCGCTCTTCCGGTCAAACTCCCCCCGGCTGCGGAAGCCGTAGACGAAGAACTCCCGCATATAGCTGCGGATCTTTTCAAAGTTTTTGATCAGCTCGCTGTAGGGCATGACGATTCCCCCTTTCTGCTTATGATCTGTGCTTTTGTTTATTGCTCTTGCTCCGCTTCGGTCAGGATCGACGCTACCATATCCGCGTAGTCTCCGCGCAAAGGCAAATCATAATCGGTCTTCAACCGGCGGCGGATAGCGGTAGTGGTCTTGCCGGTGACGGGATTGAAGCCCTGCTTCTTTTCGTTGACCCAATACAGACCGATCCCGCGTTTCTGCCAGGCGGGGAGCTGATCAAAGTTGATCCCGTTCTGGAAGAGAAGCTCGTTTTTGTAGGCCGTAGACTGTCGTTCGAGCTGCGCCGTGGCTGCCTGTTTGGAGACGCCCTGCTTCCGCAGCAGCCAATAGCAATGGGCGTTCAGGGCGTTGCGGTGAGCGTCCTCCTGCCGCCAGAGGAAGTAGTCCCGCACGCGCTCCACAGTGGGCAGCGGCACCATGCGGCAGTCAAACACCGCGCTTTGGCCCAGCTCCAGGGAGAAGGCTGCGCTGGCGACGCCCGCCAGGATGGAGTTGTACTTCCGCACCCTGCGGCCAAAGGTGTTCTCGGCGGGATGGAAGAGCAGGGAAATTTCATCGCTCTCGGTGAAGCCGGAGATCACCCGGAAGCCATAGTCCATCAGGGCCCGAACGGTGTGCACCATCATGTTCTGGAAACGCTCATCGAAGGGCGCTTCAAATTGGCAAATCTCCTTGGTCAGCCGGGTGAAGCGATTGCCGTCCAGCCGCGCCACCAGATAGAGCTCCGGCAGCAAAACCTGATCCAGCGAATCCTCGTAGACCCGCATTTGCTTGTCCAATTCATCGAAATTCATTTGTCCTCCCTCCATTCTGAGATCACATAGTCTCTGTCTTTGATCTCTACAAAATACAGTTCGTCAAAGCCCTCGTCCCGGCTGGGCAGTTCCATGCGGTTGGACATGGCCGCCACCGCTTTAGCAGGAAGGCGTGCGTCTCCCATCCGAAGTTCATTTCGGGCAATGCAGTCCTTCAAGACAGACTTCAAGAAATACCCGACGACCTTCCAGCCGTTGGCCTGCGCTTTTGTGATATACTTTGCTCGTTCCTTCTTGGTCAAATTCGTGTTGTCGACACAGAAGTCTTTTCCTTCCGTGAAGCAGGCTTCGATCAGTTCGGCTTCTCTGCGCCGGGTTTTCAATGTATCAAGATTAACCCGCGCATAATCCGCAGCCAGGCAGTTATCATAGAATGTGCTTTTTCCACTGCCAGGTATTCCGATCAGCAGAATCATTTTCTTTTCCATGGGATGCTTCTCCTCTGCTTCTCCCCGTCAGAGGCCGCCTGTGATGAAATCCAGAAAGGCGGCCTCGTCCACCCAGGAGTCTCCGTCTTTCTTCCCGGTCATTTCCCTGCCGCAGTTCGGGCAGCGGTCATGGAGCTGACCCGATTTTGCGCCGCAAGCGGAGCACTTGTAATCATCCGGATCGAAGAGATGGGTGTTTTTGATCCAGTACGCATACTTCATGGTGCTGCCCTCCGTCAGTCGCAACCCTGTCAGTTGTCAAAGGTCCATTCGCTGTTGGGAAGCTCCGCCATCAGCAGAGCCCGGGCCTTGGCCTGTCCCTCGACGGCGGCCCGCAGGCTGTTCTTGTACATTACGTTTCCGTACTTTACCATGTCGTAGAGGAAGGACTCCGCCTTCTGATAACAGATCAGAGCGGTCTTGAGGTCTCGCTCGGTACCGAGGCCGTTCAAATACATCCTGCCCAACCGCAGGAACACAGGTCCGGCCACATGCGGGGCAGCTTCCTCCGTCATGGTCTCCAGGCATCGCTGATAGATCACAAAGGCTTCCTTCTCGTTTTTGGGAACGTAATAGCCGTTGAGATACATGTCGCCAATTTTGTAAAGGGAGATCAGGTGGCCGTCGAAGGCGCCGAGGGCAAAGTAGTGGAAGGCCTTTTCGTAATCCGGCCGATCCATGTTTCTGCCGTAGTAATAGCAGTAGCCGAGGTTTTCCTGGGCCTGCCGGTTGCCGTTCTGGGCCGCCATGTGGTAGTAGTGGACCGATTTCTCGAAGCTCTGCTCGAAGCCCCGGCTGCCGTCGTAATACAGGGCGCCCAGATCGTTCATGGCGTCGTCGTTGCCCTCCGCGATCTCCATCTCGTAGAGCTCGGTGACGAAATCGATCACATAATCGGGGAAGGTCTTTGGCTTGTCTAGATCCATGATCCCGTTTGCGAGGGCGAGCGGCGCAGGCAGCTTGTCGCTGTTTGCCTCGTTCAGAATAACCGAGAGCGCGTGTGCCGTCTGCGGCAGCTCTTCCGAATCCAGCATGGAGAAGACCTGCTGGATTATGTCATAAAGCCGGGCTTTCTTTTCATCTTCAAACATGGTGTTCCGCTCCTTTTCGGTAGTTTTCTCGCCCCATATCAGAGCTGTATTGCAATCGCGAACGTCCGCCCAAACACTCGTTTTTCCTTACAACCGGACGTTCACTTTTGCAATCAGGGGGCCTTTCTGACTATATCATAGCGCCTTATATGTACCAAAAAACGGACACCAAGCGGATTTTTCCAGATTTTATCAGCGTTTTCAGCTATTTGTCCCGGAGGCTTATGAGAACAAGCCTCCGTTATAGGTTTTTTGCGCTTTAAGGAATATAACAAGCCCGGCCAGAAAGCCAACAGGGAAAGCGATCCAGCCGAGGGGAGTTTCAAATATGAACACGACGGCGCTGGTGATTACGCACCCCGTGCCGATGGTCAGCATGCTGATGCCCATCATTCTGGTATAGGCAGGGACGTCTTCCTGCTTTACGTTACAGGTATGATATTCGTGGATCAAATTGATCCTTTGCTTTTTCCAGATCAGCAGTCCGAGAACAAAGAAGAGAATCCCGACAGTCAGGAAAACGATAAACCCAATCAACATGCTGTCTCACCTCGTCTGTCTTTTGGTAAGCTTTGCCTTTGGCGCGCATTCCTCCGGGCCGCTCTGTCTTCTATCCCGGCTTTCTGTGCACCCACGGGCTTGAGTATCCACCTACATATGTGTGGTCAATTCGCTGTTGATACGCCTCTCCGCTGCGCAGTCTGCAGCACACGCAGCGGTTTGCATTGGCAAAGCATTTTATTCTGTTGTTTGTTCGATCTCCCGCAGCTGCAATTCCGCATCATCTGCCTGGCGCAGGTCGCGTGTCTGGGGATATTCATAGGATTTCAGGCGGCACATCGGGCAGGAGCAGTGAATCTTTCCCTTTGCAAAGCGTCCGACAGCTCCGTGTGCCCAGCCGTGAAGGAATTCTTCTCCTCCGATCTTGAGGAGGATTCTTTCTTTCCGGTGAATTGCGCGTTTCCGCTGTTTACGATAGTAATTGCGGTCTCTGTTCAATTGTTATCACTCCCTGACAGTTCGGGCACCTGTAAGAGCCGTCAAGGAAACGTGCGCTCTTACAGGCAGCCTATCTGCCGGGAAGAAGCAGAAGGATTGCACATTGTGATTTACCCTTTCTGTATTGGTACTAACCGGTCATCCGTCGCATCAGTGCGGTACCGCTTGTTTTGAGCCATTTGTCGCAGGTCCAGTAGTTGGGAAAGACACGCAGGACGTCCGCATAGAACCGTTTGGAGTGGTTCGGCTCCTTCCGGTGGCAGAGCTCGTGCACCACCACGCTGTCTATCACTTCGGGCGGGGCCAACATCAACAGACAGTTGAAATTGAGATTCCCCGACGAGCTGCAGCTTCCCCAGCGGGACCGCTGGTTCCGGATCGTGATGCGCCCATAGGTCACACCCACCAGCGGCGCGAAATGTGCGACGCGTGCGGGGATCACCTTCAAGGCCTGATCTGCCAACGCATGGATATCTTCCATCGTAAGCTTTTCCACCGAAGGCAGATTCTTCTGCGCTTCGGCTATCTTTTTCTCCTGTTTCTCGATCCATCCCGCGTGACTGGTTACGACCTCCGCAATCTGTGCATCCGTTGCGGCATATGGCGCACGCACGGTCAGGCCGTTTGCATTCATCTGCAGGGAGATTGTTTTCCGGTTGGATCGGATGATATTGTAATTTCGCATAGCTTTCTTACCATCTGGTCGTCTGAGTCACTGGAGACTCTGCAATATGCCGCCACACGCAGAAGCTTTTTTTCTTCTTCCTTTTTCTGGGGCAGGATTGTCCGGATGGTTGGCATGTTGTCATCTCCCTTCGTTTTTGGTAACCCAAACAATACCACAGGACTTCGAATATATCCACTACTATTTTTCCGAATTTTCGAGAATAAACGGAGCTTTTCGGCGTTGCGCTTAAAGCAAAAACAGGGCTGAGCCGGTATGCTTGAAGGCTACCTCGCAGATGCCCCGGTATTCCTGCTGGGTTATGGCCCCGGAGTCCCGGAGCAGCCGAAGCAGGCCGATTTCTACGGCATAGCTGCCCAGGGCAGCAGAATTGTGTTCCATGTCTTTCTCTCCTTGATGCGTTCGCAGGTGACCAGCACCCTGCGGTCATTGGGATAGGTACAGGTGAAAATGGTGAGCAGGTCTTTGCCCGGCTGGATCAGCAGGCGATCCGTGCTGTCAGCGGGAGCGGCATCCACGGAGATCACCCGGTAGATCAGCTCCTCCCAGGGATTTGTCAGCTTCACCTTGTCCCCGGGCTGAATCTGTTCCAGCCCAATGAAGGGGTGGATGATCCCGTGCCAGGTTCGGTGGCCGCAGATCACGCAGTGGGTACCATCCCCGCCTGTTGGCAGGGACGAGCCGCCCAGTACTGCCGCGCCGCGCTGGAGGTTGGCGCGATTGGTTCCCAGAAACACGGGAGCTTCGATTTCGGCTGCTGGGATGGAGAGCGAGGCGAAGGTTTCCAGATTCCAGCCGTAGTCCGAAAGGATAAGGGCCGGCTGCTCCATTCCGCAGGCCGTGTATTTCTGTTCTCTGCGCAGAGCTTCGTTGTAGGCCTGGCAAGCGTTCCACAGTTCCGGAAATGGCCTTCCAGCTTCCGACGCCTGGGGATCTGTCCCCGCCTGGGGTTCCTGGGCTGGCTTTGGGGCCTCCAGCGCCTGGGCTTCGTTTCGATACTGCTCGAACAGCTGAACGGCTTCATGTTCCGACTGCCGAAGCATCTCCGTGCGGATCATCGGCAGAAGCATAATTGCCAATCCGCCCAGGAACAGCAGACACGCCAGGACAAGAATCAGTTTACGCTTCATGGCGCTTCCTCCGTTTCCGCAGAACGCGAGCGACCAACAATCCGATCACAACGGCCCCCGCTGCGCTGCCGCAGCCGATCAGCAGGCCCGTCAAATAGTTCTGCGTCCAAACGGACTGCCTGGGCTTGGGCGGAGCTTCGTTTTCCGAGATTGTCTCAGCCTTTTCAAATGGAATGCGAGAACCCCTGACCAACAGCCGGTGGCTGTTGACGCCGTATGGCGTGCAGGTTACCAGTGTGCAGAGGTCCTTTTCCGGAACGGCTGTCAGCAGATCCGTTTCGTGGGGGAGAACTGTGTTGAGCTCTGTTACTTCGTAGGCCAGGGTTTCACCCAGAATGTGAAGGTAGAAACGATCCCCTGGGGCCAGCTGCTCCAGATCGGAAAACAGCCGTTTCCCGGCGACTCCGGAGTGGCCCGTCAGGACCGAATGCTCTCCGACGCCGCCGATGGGCAGCGAGCTGCCGACCAGGTGGCCAATGCCCTTACGGAGTTCAGTTTCCTCCGTTCCGTGGTAGATTGGCAGGTTCACGTCAATCTTCGGGATCTCCACATAGCCCATGATCCCGGTGCCGGTCAGATCCAGCAGGCCGTCATAATCAACGGCGGCGGCGTCCACCGCATCCCGGTCATAGCGGATGGGGTGCAGGTTCTCGTTGTAGGCCCTCGCCGCTTCTCTTGCCGTCAGGATTTTGCCGTCATCCACAGAGGCAAGCTCCCGGGTGTATTCTGCCTGGACAGTGGACTGATATTTCTCATTCAGATAATTGGCAACCACAGGATAGGCCATGACCGACAGAGAGGCAAGAAGCACCAGGACGGCAAGAATCAGTAGGATTCGTCGCTTTTTCATTCCGCTGCCCCCTACCTGAAATTACAGAGAAAGGCGCTGGGGCAGGTTTCGCAGGAGCCATCCCAAACGCAGCGCTGAGGAGAAACAGCAGAATACCTGTAATCGTCCTCCGGCACCAGGGCCTCCAGCGTTTCATAGCAGTGCGGCTCCAGCCGCTGAAGCCGCGTCCGCACGCGGCGCGGCTGCCGGACATTTCGAGGTCTCGTTCCGTATCTCATAGCGTATCGACTGCCTCCCTCATGATTGCCAGCGCACAGGGGGCGTTGCGGTCAAGATTTGCTGCGGCCAGCATGATGCAGGCAGTCTCCTGAATCTTCCAGCCCATCATCATGAGCCATCTGGCGGTGCGTTCAATGTCTGCATCACAGCTTGCGTAGTAGTAACCGTCACGGTCTCCGCAGATGGGATGCCCTTCGCGGCGGAGCGTGTGGACCAGCTCCTGGATTTGTTTGGGTTCCAGCTCGAACAACCTGGCCAGATCAGCGGATTTGACCTGATTAACCCTCCCAACGAAATAGACGCTCAGGGTTTCGAGCAGAGTGTCACACTTTTTAGGTTTGTTCATTTGCGTATCTCCTACATAATAGATTTTTGGTGTTTGTCTGAAAAATGGCGGGGCAATGGCGGAAAAGCCCGCTTCCAAAAAAACGAGCGGATTCAATTCTTGACGGAACAATTTCATTTCAAAATCGTCATAAGAGCAGAAAGCGCTGAGGCACTGATTCTTGCAAACGGAAAGGACGATTCAAAAATGAAACTGAAGACGATTATCTGCTTAAGCTTAGCCGTGATTCTGGCACTCTCCTGCCTGACCGGCTGCCAAGGCACTGAGAACCCAGCCCCCGCATCCGATTCTCCGGCCACAAAGGAGCCGCAGGGCAAACCCGAAGAACCCGTTCCCGCTGTGCCGCTTTCGGCGGTCATCAACGCCAAGGCTCTGGGCTTCTCTGCCTTTGACAATCAGCTGGTGGAATATCTCAAGCAGGCCGGGCGGGCCGACGAAAACTTTACCGTTTCCCCGCTGTCCTTCAAGGCAGCGCTGACCATGGCCGCCCTGGGTGCGGAAGGCGAGACCCAGGCGCAGCTTCTGGAAGCCCTCGGTTTCCGGAGCGTGGATGAAATGCGGGCATGGTACGCCACGGTCCTGGCGGGCGTGGACCGCTTTGACGCCATCTTCACCGAGATGGAGAAGGAAGCCGCGGAACTTGCGGAATACTTCCCCGATGCAGCCAACAGCCAGGAACGGACCGCCGCCTACTGGGTGGTCAATTCCGTCTGGTCCAACAAGGACCTGCCCGGCGAGTTCCGTCAGAGCTTCCTGGACGAGATCGCCAAGACCTGCTATGCGGAAGCCTATTCCGCCAAGGCCGCTGAGCTGGCCGACGCCGTGAATGCCTGGGTCAACGAAAAGACCAACGGTCTGATCCCCAGCATCCTTGACGATGCTTCCGATACCTCCGCTGTTCTGGTCAACGCTCTCTATCTGAAGACCGGCTGGGAGGACGGCTTCGCCAAGCTGGGCGATCGAGACTTCACCACCCGTTCCGGCGAGAAGGTTCAGAAGCCCTTTATGGAGCAGACCTCTCACATGGCCTATTACAAGGACGAGCAGACCCAGCTGGTCTCCGTTCCGCTCCAGGGCGGTGTCTCCATGGTCTTCGTTTTGGGTGAGGACACGGGCCTGGCGGACAAACTCAGCAAGGCGGAATACAAACTGGTGGACGTCACCGTTCCCATGATCGACGTGGAGACCACGCTGGACAAAAAAGAATTGGTGAACTACCTGAAGCTTCTGGGATGCGAGAAGATGTTTACGGATTCCGCGGAATTTGATCCCATGTACACAGATCCTCTCTACGTGGCGGATATCATCCAGAAGGCCAAGGTCCATACCGATGAGGAAGGGCTAGAGGCCGCGGCGGTTACCGCCATCGTGATGAAAGTTGCTGGGATGCTGGAGGAGCCGGAGACTCCTGAGATCTTCTGCGCCGATCAGCCCTTCAGCTTCTATGTTCTGAAGGACGGCGCTTCCCCCGAGCTCCTGTTCTGGGGCCAGATTGTTCAATAATTTCTGAGGCCGGAAAGGCCGGCTGCTCGAAACCGGGCAGCCGGCCTTTTGTCAGTTTACTGCTTGCGCTTGGGTGCTTTCTTGCTCTTCATGGCCAGGATGATGGCGGCGCCGGCGGCGGTCATCAGCAGGATGCCGTAGACGCCGTACTTCCACACGCCGTCATCGCCGGTGACGGGCAGGTCGGGGCCCTTGGTGTTAATCACGGAGAAGGGCACCTGGGCATTGACGGAGCCGTTGTTTTCCAGCATGGTGACGGCATTGCCGTTGACGGTGGCGGAGGCGGTCAGCAGGGCCGCACCGCAGACCTCGCAGATAGTATCGCTCTCCCGGGCGGTGATGACGACCTCAATGGAGTCCCGCAGCAGGGTGTAGCCCTGGG